>Ga0315294_10002272_pt1 | contig 21008 bp, 25 predicted proteins | sample YL17G13_40_MG_FD_203626 | JGI IMG/M metagenome (GOLD analysis project Ga0315294, IMG submission 203626) | Sediment microbial communities from Yellowstone Lake, YNP, Wyoming, USA - YL17G13_40 | ecosystem: Environmental > Aquatic > Freshwater > Lake > Sediment | place: USA: Wyoming | collected...
CAAGCGGCATAGTCGCGGCGGTCATGCTTGGGATAGGCAGGGTTATAGGTGAGACTATGGCCGTAATGATGATCACCGGTAACGCTGCTGTTATTCCACATAGTATTTTAGCACCGGTCAGGACCTTAACAGCCACCATAGCAGCCGAAATGGGCGAAGCGGTGGTAGGCAGCGAACACTATTTTGCGTTGTTTGCTATAGGCATAGTTTTATTTATCATAAGTTTTATGATCAACGTAACGGCAGACATATTTTTACATAAAAGGCAATCATGACCCATTCGACTTCGCTTAGGGTCATCCTGAGCAAGCTACGAATGGAATGAGGAGCGCGTCGAAGGATGAGAGACCCGCACAGAACACAAAACACCGCTTTTTTCTTTTTATTTCTGGCCACTCTTTTGATAGTGGTTCCGGTAGGCCTTATCATTGTGGTCATTATTCAAAAGGGCCTGCCAGCTATTAACTGGCAGTTTCTTTCGGATATTCCGCGGCAAGGAATGCGCGCGGGAGGTATATTCCCCGCGATTGTAGGTACCTTATATTTAGTGACAGGAGCCATTGTTTTTGCCTTACCTATAGGCCTTCTCGCGGCGATATATTTAAGTGAGTACTCAAAAGACAATCTGCTTAACCGGCTTATCAAGCTTGCTATTGTTAACCTGGCAGGCGTTCCTTCAGTAGTTTACGGCTTATTCGGGCTTGCGCTTTTTGTAGTATTTTTTAAATTTGGAGCATCGATTCTTTCAGGTTCACTTACTTTGGGAATCATGATTCTGCCCATAATTATTACTACATCACGTGAGGCCTTAGAAAGCATCCCATATTCTTTTCGTGAAGTAAGCCTTTCTTTAGGCGCAAGCAAATGGCAGACGATAAGACATATTGTTTTGCCGAACGCTATACCTGGTATTTTGACCGGCACAATCTTAGGGTTGGGAAGGGCCGCTGGCGAGACCGCGCCTATTCTTTTTACCGTAGCGGCTTTTTATCTGCCGCAGTTACCGAGTTCGATATTCGATCAGGCAATGGCGCTTCCGTATCATCTTTATGTTATTTCAACTCAAGTGCCTAACGTTGATGAGAAGATAAGGTATGGGACGGCTTTTGTGTTGTTAGCGCTCGTTTTATTTATGAACTTAGTCGCGATAATCATACGTTACAAATTCAGGAAGAAAAAGAAATGGTAAAATTAGAGATACACGATTTAAATATATGGTTTGGCTCCCTACACGCTATAAAACAGGTGAATATGGAAATACAATCTAATGAAATTCTGAGCATCATAGGACCTTCAAATAGCGGTAAGACAACTTTTTTAAGGACACTAAACCGTTTGAGCGATCTCAATATAAATTATAAAATGACAGGGGCGGTAGAACTTGAAAGAAAAGATGTTCAGGGAATTGATGTAGAGGAATTACGTCGCAGAGTAGGCATGGTTTTTGCGTTACCGCTGCCGCTTCCTTTGTCTATATTCGATAATGTAGCTTATGGTATAAGAATGTACGGCCTAAGAAATAAGAAGCGATTAGAAGAAAAGGTAGAAGAAGCATTACGGCAAGCGTATTTATGGGAAGAAGTGAAAACCAGACTCGATGAGTCTGCATTCAAGCTCTCCGGAGGCCAACAGCAGCGTTTGTGTATTGCGAGGACGCTCGCGGTTGAACCCGAAGTGATATTATTTGATGAGCCGTGTTCAGGCCTTGATCCTATTTCTACCGCTAAGGTAGAGGATGCTATGCTTAAATTAAAGGAACGGTATACCATTGTTTTAGTAACAAATAATGTAAAACAGGCAGCAAGGGTGGGGGATAGGACAGCTTTCTTTTTAAGCGGTGAACTCGTAGAATTAGATAAAACAGACAAAATTTTTACAGCGCCCCGAGATAAACGTACGAACGACTACATAACAGGGAAATTTGGATAATCCCCTACGGGGAGGCTTTGCACTCCCCTTCGGGGAGGGAGCAAGAATGCAAAAGGAGGCTCCACTGTCAAAGATAGTAACTAAAAACTTAAATTTGTGGTACGTGAATTTTCATGCGCTAAAGGACGTAAATGCATCTTTTAGCGAGAAGAAAATCGCCGCCATAATAGGGCCTTCGGGGTGCGGCAAGTCGACACTACTCAGAGTATTTAATCGTATGAATGATCTGATAGAAGGCGTTCGCACAACAGGTGAAGTGTTGGTTGATAACGCCAATATACTCGATTCAAACACGGATTTAGTAACTCTTCGTAAAAAAGTAGGCATGGTCTTTCAGCGGCCTAATCCATTTCCGCTGTCTATTTACGAAAATATAGTTTTTGGCGAAAAAGTTCATGCGGATAATATAAAAAGAGACAGGTTGGATGAAATCGTAGAAAAGAGCTTGAAAGACGTCTTGTTATGGGACGAATTAAAAGACGGACTTGATAGACCTGCGTTGACTTTGTCTCTTGAACAGAGGCAGAGATTATGTATTGCAAGGCTTATTGCCGTTAAACCCGATGTCTTATTAATGGATGAACCTTGCTCTACCCTTGATCCACAGGCAACCGCACGTATTGAAGAATTAATGCGTGAATTGAAGAATAATTATACTATAATAATAGTGACCCATAACATGCAGCAGGCGGCGAGAGTTTCCGATGATACCGGCTTCATGTTGCTTGGCGAATTGGTCGAGTTCGGAGTGACTAAAGATATATTTACCGCGCCTAGAGATAAACGCACGGAAGATTATATTACCGGAAGGTATGGATAATAATGTAGCCCCTCGACGCGCTCGCAGCATATTGGTTGCGGGCTCGCTTGCTCGGGGCGATTTGCGAACTTGCAGGCAACTACAAATCGGAGGCAGACATGGAACGACATTTTGATCAGGAATTGAAAGAACTGAACAAAGATATTTTAAAAATGAGTGCTCTTGCAGAAGAGGCTATCTATAAATCTATTGAAGCGTTAAAAAATCGGGATAGAGAGATGGCCAAGAGCATCATAGAAAATGATTCCAATATCGATAAATTGGAATTAGTTGTAGATGAAAAATGCATTGATTTGATAGCGCGCCATCAACCTATGGCTAAAGATCTTCGTTTTATCACAACGGGCATGAAGATAAATGCAGAGCTGGAAAGAATAGCGGATATTGCGGTAGATATAGCCCAACGAACGCTTGAAATAGTAGATAAGCCGCTTCTAAAGCCATTAATCGACATACCTAAACTTGCGGCTGTTGCGCAAAATATGGTAAAGATGTCCATAGATGCGTTTGTCAAAGGCGATATAGCTTTAGCTAAGAAAGTCTTACTATCTGACTCTGAAGCTGATCAACTCCGCAATGTAATACAAAAAGAACTCATCGAAGATTATATGGTCAAAGATGGCTCTACTGCTCCGAGAGCGGTTCAGTTGCTATTAATAGCTCGTTTCTTAGAGCGCATATGTGATCATACTACAAATATCGCAGAAGACGTGATCTACATGGTTCAGGCAGAAGTTGTAAGGCATCACCCCGAGAAATTAAAGGGATGACCCAAATAAATTCTCTCTCCTGAACGAATGAGAGAGGCAATGAGTGCTGGTTGAATAGACTAATCAGCACTCTTTTTATCTACTATTGTGGTATAATACTGAGGTAAGCCGCGATATTCTGTTGTCAGCCATGCAGAATCGTATTCCTGCCACGGCTGAACTCAAGGTGGTTTATTCACGACCAGACGTAGCACCAGCCAAGGCGGAAGATAGAGCTAATCAATGATTAAGGCATTAAAATTATTACTAAGCATTTCCATTTGTCAATTAGCCGGCATTATCGGAGGCTTTTTTACAGCTCAGTCCATTCCTAGTTGGTATGCCCTTATTAAAAAACCATTCTTCAATCCTCCGAATTGGATATTTGGGCCGGTCTGGATAACCCTGTTCACCTTAATGGGCGTTTCGGCGTTTCTTGTGTGGCAAAAAGGGTTTAATGATGAAAAGGTCAGAATCGCGCTTTTCATATTTCTTTTACAACTGGCGCTCAATTGTCTTTGGTCGATAGTCTTTTTTGGATTCAGGTCTATTGGGGGTGCTTTAATCGTAATAGCGTTACTTTGGCTGTCTATTTTGTGGGTAATAATTAGGTTTTCTGCAATATCGAAACTTGCAGCGGCGCTACTTATTCCTTATATCGCGTGGGTAAGTTTTGCATGTTTGCTTAATGTGTCACTTTTCTTTTTAAATTTATAAAACCTTTGTGCCCAAATTGTGCCCAAATAAAGCGAAAACAGAGAAAAGAAGACGAAAAAGGACGAAAGCGCGTAGAATAGTTAATTCCTTGACAATAAACAAGTTGTGATGTAACCTGTTTACCGACGGAGATTTGGGAAAATGTGCTTGATGGACTCTCCCCCTCTCCGCCAAATGTACCAGTTCGAACCCTTGGTGCCGGACTCGACGGAGCGTTTCGAGCCCGTCCGCCAATTTTTTCTTATGGAGAAAAATTAGGGTTTTATTTTTCTACATTTTGTGCCGTGCCAATAAATATTATTGTCCCTAATAATAATTCCGCCGCATCAGACTACTACGCGCCTAAAGTGATAACAATTTATCCTTTACCCCTTGACAAAATTTACTCTTAGTGTATAATTTACTCTGTAGAGAGTAAATTCATAAAAAGGGTAAATTCACATGATATCCATCTTTTCCGACAAAACGACACTGATCCTGAGGAAGATGCTGAAGAGCCCTGGCGACGGGTGGGTCATCCAGGATTTTATTAAGGCAAAGGACGCCCGCTATGGTATCGGACAGGGCAGGGTAGCGGCCGTTCTTAATGAAATGGACCGGTTGGGTTATCTTGAAAGGAAGAAGCGGGGCGCGAAGAGCAGCGCTGTGCTTGCCGATCCTGATAAATTGATCGGAGATTGGGCTGCGGAGTACCGGTTTGACTATAATGAGCTGCATTCTTTTTATACGGCCGATAAGGACATCCTTAAGAAGATAAAAGATTATTTCAGGGATAAGCAGGATAACTACGCGCTTACCCTTCACGCGGCCGCCAATCTGTATACGTCGTTTGTCAGGACCGAGCATGCGCATCTCTATTTCAACACGGATGATTTCGGAAAATATCTGCTGGACCTGCGGCAGAAGCTGGACCTTAAGCAGCTCGTTCAGGGAGGCAATGTCCATATAGTCAGGCCTTATTATAAACAGAGCGTTTTTTTTAACGCGCGCACAGTAAATGGCTACAGGATTGTTTCCAACCTGCAGCTCTATCTCGATCTGTATAATTTCGAGCCCCGGGGCAGAGAACACGCCGAACACCTCAAAAAACTATTGGAAGAAAAAGGAAAGCGCCTTGACTGAGCTTGAATACCTTGAATCCGTATTCTTTAGGGTCATAGCCGATCTGAAAGATTATCTTACTGACCTTACCTTGGTAGGCGGCTGGCTGCCGTATGTTTATTCACGCTTTATGTGGAATAATCTTATGGTGAAGCCGATTACTACCACTGATATCGATTTTGGCCTCGGCACAGATACGACAAAAGTATATCAGCGGACTATTTTCGATCTGCTTTCTTCTCTGGACTATAAAGAGCGCCATCCTCAAATGGACAGAATGTTCCCTGTGGTCATGTATAAGGAAGGGAAGATCCGCCTGGATTTCATCGCGCCTCCAAAAATAAAAGATGCGATAATCGAGAAAGTGGTCGGCAAACAGATCGATATTAATAAGATCGAAAAATTTGACTTTCTCCTGAAGCACAGGACCCTCATTGAGATTGGGATAAGAAAATGGTTTACAATATCAATTGCCCAAAACCATCGGCGTTCCTTTATCACAAAGGCACCACCTTCACTGAAAGAGAAGATGAGCAAAAACAGGCAAAAGATATCCACTATATGTATTTCATCTTACGCTATGATCCGGATATAGACATTATCTTGAACGAAGCGGGGCAATATAAAAAGAAAGGCCTGCTTAAAGAGGTTTCTGGAAATCTCGATAAGTATTTTGCGCGAAATTCCAGTCAGGGCTGTTTGATGGTTGAAAAAGAAAATGGCCCGGATCCGTATATTGATGATTTGCGGGAAGATATATTTGAAAGATTCAAAAAGCTGCGCGAATCGTTATGAGACCACCATGAACGCTGCATACGACCTTAACAAAATAAAATTTGCGACCGATGAGGCGACATTTCAGCGCGCAGTGGGTTTATATGGAAACGGTAAGGTGACAGAAGTTAAGGCGCGGGGTGGGGATTATACCGCTGTTGTCGTGGGGACAAAACCTTATCGAGTTTCAGTATCGGCTCGAAATTATAAACACGGAAGTTGCACTTGCTATCTTGGTGAAAAGGATACGCTTTGCAAGCATATAGCGGCCTTAGCGCTGCACGTTGTTATGGATGGCCGGCCCCTAAATAATAAAGACAAGAAACTTGATCATGAAGTCGGGTGCAGTAGGCAGCGGAGAGCGATAAATGAAGAAGAGTTTGTTGTGGTTAAAAAATCTCTCACCGAGGCCTTAAGATATATTAAGCCATACTCCGGGCCGTCGCGCACCTGGTTTACAAACCAGGATTCCTTGCGCGAAGGATGCAATAGGTTGTCGGCGATTGTTTCTGATTTAGCGGTTAATAAACAAGCGGCGAAAGTTTTGGTAAAACTGCTTTTACGGCTGGATAAAAAGTTACGTGTTGGCGGCGTAGACGACTCAAACGGTATTGTTGGCGGATTTATGAGTGAGGTCGTGCGTGTGCTTGAAGAGTTTGCGCAAATTGACGCCGAATGTATTGAAACGTTTAAGGAGCTTACTGGTATGGGGATTACCTGTTTTGGCTGGGAAGAGCCGCTTGTTCGTATTTTGGATGAGGCTCAAAAATAATGATAGAGGAATTGTAAATACTATGGGAAATAAAAGATTTATTGACGCAGATATGGCCGGATATATTATGAATAAGATTGCTAATGGCATACCGGGTCTTATAGAGGCGCTTGACAAATATGGCGTCAATCCAAAAGATATGATTCGCTTTCAAATGGTCTCAGAAATGTGCCGAAGCGAGAGAGAAAAGAAAGACCTTACTTTTAAGCAAATTGCTTTAAGATTGAAGGTTCCGCAGTACCGACTTAAGGATATTGAAAGTTCCAGCGTAAAGGACATAAATTCGGATATTCTCGAATGCTACGTAGACTACCTTGATCTGCGCAAATGGTTTAATTTGTGGAAAAAAAATAATCTTGATGTCTATAATCGATTCCGGTGCCTTGGTAAGGGCAAATCAGCTAAGCGGCAAAAGGCTTAATAGGGGAAAATAGGGATAGCGACCATTTTCCGCGAAATGAATAATCTCCGACCCTATTTATAACTCACCTCAAAAAAGCGACAGAAACGACAGTACCGTCGCCTTGGGATTACCACTCCTCGTAGTGGCAGGCTCTCCTTGCTGTTTCATATCCGATTTTTAAGAATCTGCCTATCGCCTCATACGTCATTCCTAATATGCGCAATTGTTTTGCGTTATGGGAGAGTATTTTGTATAATATAGCTTGTTTATTGACAGCGTCCGCCATAACGAGTCCGCCCCACAGGGCGGACGAGTATCCCGAATTTTGGCACAAACCGACTGCCGCTTAAAATTCGGAGAGGACATAGCCCCGTGGAATTTCTAATTTAGAAATTCCCGGGACAAAGTCCTGAAAATCCTCCGGATTTCTCAGGGCCGAGCAGGGAGTAAAAGCGCCGCCACTGACGCAACCCATTGAGAAATCAAGTGGTTGTGTTTTGTTTTTGTTTGATTGTGTTTGTCCAAGGTTTCTTCTAATAGTGTATAAAACGTGTATATTTCTGTAAAACCTTCGTGAGTCATATTATGGTTTGCGGAGGTTTTTTGTTTTCGACATACGTGGATGTCTCCGACTTGGGGCATTACCTCGCTCGATAAGAAGGTGATGGCGGTTGTTACGGCAAGCTTCGCCATTGAATAATGACACCACGTTGTGATAGAATATAAGCACTTGAAGGGTAATTAATAATGAGCAAGCGCCCCAGGCATATTGTATCGTATAATATGCCACGGATCAAATCAAAAGGATCTGTGATCGAGAAATTGTTGGACAGCAAGTTACGAAAGACAGGGGTAAAGAATTTTTCAAAAAATAACTCCTAAAAAATTTGGTAATAGGTAGTTGCGAGAATAGAGCGAATGAATATTCTATTAATCTATCCTAGATCTGGATATAAAAATGCGGGAAACATATCCCCACCGCTGGGCCTGCTATATCTAGCTGCTGTAGCCAGAAAACATGGGCACAGAGTTTCATTGAATGATATGATTTTTCAAAACAACCCTGAAATCGCTAAAGACCAATTAAGAAATATTGATGTTGTCGGAGTTTCTTTCCTGACATCATTAGCGGATAGGGCCTACGATATTCTAAAGAAGATTAAAAGCATGAAACCCGAAGTAAAATGCATTGCAGGGGGACCTCATCCTACCGTGGACGCAGAGGAATGTCTCAGGAACGGATTTGATGCAGTCGTAATAGGGGAGGGGGAATATACATTTATTGAATTGATGGAAAAAATGGGATCGCCTGATAGCCTTCATTCGGTAAATGGAATCGCATTTTTAGAAAACAACAAAGTTGTTATTACGCCGCCGCGAGTCTTGATAGACAATCTGGATGAGCTGCCTTTTCCCGCCCGCGATCTTATTGATTGGGGTATTTATCCTAAGACTGATCCGACAGTTACTCTTATTTCTAGCAGAGGCTGCCCATACCATTGTTTATTTTGTAAGCCCATGCAGGAGAAGTTATTTGGAAAAGAAATAAGAAGAAGAACCCCCTCAAACGTGGTGGATGAGCTGCAAAATATTGAGAGAGAAAGTAAGATGCCTGACTATTTAATATTTTTTGTCGATGATACGTTTCTATTTTCTCGAGATTGGATCGTCTCTTTTTGTAATGAAATCAAAAAAAGGGGGGTAAAAGTCCGGTGGATCTGCCAGGCAAGAGTAGATAACATAAATATAGGGCTGCTGAAAATTATAAAAGAGGCCGGCTGTCTTAATATTTGCATAGGTGTAGAAAGCGGCTCACAAAAGATTCTGGATTTCTTGAGAAAAGGAACGAGAGTAAAAGACATTATCCGAGCGTTCGATCTGTGCCGCATGGCCGGTCTAAGTACTCATGCATTTGTAATTGTCGGCTCGCCAATGGAAACAAAAAAAGATTTGGATGACACGGTCAGATTAATTAAGAGAATACGCCCTTCTTCTGTCGATGTATCCAGATTAACGCCTATGAAAGGATCGGATTTATATGAATTTTCTGTGGCAAACGGGCTGTTAACCGTCAATAGCTATGAAGAATACGATTATTATACCTCAAATACATCCCCATTGCGGCTCAGCTATGTTTCCGTAAAGGATTTAGAGCATTATACTAATACCATACGGAATATCGTTCTTAATGATAATTTTAAAAAACTCATGTGGAATCTTGTCTCTAATCCGTTATATCTGAAGAAATTTGTTGTCAAAATGTTTCAAAACCCTGAATTGACTATTATGAAAATCAAACGAACCATCATCAGGTTGCTGGCAAGCGTCTTCGGATTAAAAAAATATCTAAAACAATGAAAGTAAGCAAAGACAGAAGAAGAACATATGAAAGTATTTGAATGGTTAAAGCTACCCATAGAGCTAAATAAAATTTGTGAAAAAAATGGGTAGTGATAAAATCAGGTAAAATCAGGGACGTTCCCCAATTATCCAAACGGTTCTCGGTCATGCTACGTCTGCTATGACTGCAAGATACAGACACTTAAGGCCGGAATTTTTAGGGGATATATTCAAAGACTTTAACTATGGACACAGTAAGAAATAAATGCTATAATCCGAATACTGAGAAGCTGAAAGTGTACGATTTCTGTATGCCACGGGAAGAAAATTTACGTAAGTATTTGAGAAATAAGCTGTTAGCTCGAGGGGATTTAAGACTTTCCCCCTCTCCGCCATACGTACCAATTCGAACCCTTGTGTTCGTGACCTGCCCCTAGAAGTTGTACCAGTTTTTAAGAGAAATATAGACAGCGTGAGGGGTCTGGAGAATATCGATCCTCACCAAACGTATGTTATGGTAGCCAACCACGAGAGCCTGGCCGATATTGTTGTGATGTATAAAACCCGGATGCAGTTTAAATGGGCGGCGAAAAGAAGTCTGCTTAAGATACCGTTTATCGGCGGCCTGCTCTGGGCGGGAAAACACATCCTGCTTTCCCGCGGCGAGTTCGAGAGCATCAAGAGTGTATATCGTGAAGCCGCCGTTTAGCTAAGGGACGGCATGTCCGTACTGTTTTTTCCGGAGGGTGCGCGCAGCGATACGGACGAGATGAACTTATTCCAAAACGGCGCCTTTAAGCTTGCCATAAAAGAAAAGAAACCCGTCCTTCCGCTTGACTCATAATGATCAAACTCCGTTAATGGAGATGCGAAACGGAGAAGCCGTTTATGACAAACCAAAAACGCAGGAAAGACATACGCAATATAGCTATCATCGCTCACGTTGATCACGGGAAGACGACGCTTATCGACGCGCTTCTCCGGGAGACCATGGCTTACCAGTTTAAAGACGGCGAATCGACCGTTATGGATTCCAATCCGATTGAGCGGGAGCGGGGCATAACGATTTTTTCGAAAAACGCGTCCTTGCGTTATAAAGACGTGCAGATCAACATAGTCGATACGCCCGGTCACGCTGATTTCGGCAGCGAAGTAGAGCGCATTCTTAAGATGGTGGAGGGAGTACTTTTGCTCGTGGACGCTTTCGAAGGGCCGATGCCGCAGACGAAATTCGTCCTGAAAAAATCGCTGGAACTGCACCTGAAGCCGATACTTGTCGTGAATAAAATAGACAGGCCGAACGCGCGGCCTCACGAAGTCGCGGACATGACCTTCGATATATTCTGCGAGCTGAACGCCACCGACGAGCAGCTTGATTTTCCGATCGTATACGCTTCCGGCAAAGAATGCCGCGCCACGCTCGACATGGATGTGGAAAGCCGCGACATGAAACCCCTTCTTGAAACGATATTGCATCGCGTGCTTCCTCCTGTGGCGGACCCCGAACAGCCTTTCCAGATGCTCATAACGATGCTTGATTATGATAACTATGTCGGCCGCATCGCTACGGGCAGGATCTTCCACGGCAAAATAAAAGTGGGAGAGATGATGTCGCTTGTCAAAAGGGATGGCGGCATTGAAAGAGGCAAGGTAACGAAAATTTTGAAATATCAGGGACTGAAAAGAGTAGAGGCTGACAGCGCTGAGGCGGGTGAGATCATTTCAATATCGGGGATAGAAAATGTGAAGGCCGGCGAGACGTTAGCTTCAAACGACGACCCGATGCCTCTTCCTATGATCAAAATAGACGAACCCACGATATCGATGAATTTTTGCCATAACACGAGCCCTCTGGCCGGCGAGGACGGCGGCAGATTCCTGACATCCCGCCACATGCGCGAAAGGCTGGAGCATGAGGTAATGATGAATGTCGGCATCAAAGTGGAAGAGACCGCGGAGGGTGAGCGTTTTAAGGTTTCCGGCAGAGGCGAGCTTCATCTATCCATTCTTATTGAGACGATGCGCCGCGAGGGCTATGAACTCGAAGTGTCGAGGCCGCATGTCATATTGAAGGAGATCGAAGGCGAGACATTGGAACCCGTAGAGGAATTGGTCGTAGAGATAGACCCCGTCTACCAGGGCGTTGTCATGGAAACCCTTGGTAATCGTCAGGCCGGAATGAAGCACATGCAGACCACAAATATCGGTACCGTAAGGATGGAATTTTTGATAACTACGCGGGCACTATTTGGGTTCAGGAGCGAATTTTTGATGATGACAAGAGGCAACGGCATAATGTACCAGAACTTTTTTGAGTATCAGAAATTTAAAGGTGAGCTTCCCCGCCGCGCAAAGGGCGTTATGGTCTCGCAGTCAGGCGGCAATGCCGTGGCGCACGCCTTATGGGGGCTTCAGGACAGAGGCGAAATTTTTGTCCGGCCGGGCGATGCCCTCTATGAAGGCATGATCGTCGGGGCTAACAATAAGGGAAGGGACCTTGTGGTCAATGCCGCGCGCGAGAAGAAACTTACGAATATGCGCGCTGCGGGTTCGGACGAGGCCATACAACTTATTGCTCCGCGGGAGATGACGCTGGAGTTTGCCCTGGAATTTATAGAAGACGACGAACTCGTCGAGATCACCCCGAAAAATATACGTTTAAGAAAACAATCCCGCACGGAAAACGAACGTAAAGACGAACTGCACAAAAGAAACCAGAGGCTCAGCGATTCAGAGAAGCCTTAGATGGCATGATTTACTTATGCAGCCATTTAAATTGGAATAAATGATTAACATGGAAAAAAAAGGAGCAAAATGAAAAGACATATGAAGCACAGAAGATATCCGGCCCCCGCACAGGTCGAGCCGGATATAGCGGGTCTAATCAATAAAATGCAGGAGCAGCTGGTTTCTTTAGAGAAGAAGATAGATATTTTAGTCAGCAAGTCGTCACCAAAGCCGGTTGAGGCAAAGCCTTTCATCAATCCTTTTCAGCAGCCCGGCCACGCCCGCAGTCATGGCGAAGGCAGCCCCGAGGGGCGTTCCGCCGCCTCCTATCGCGGGGGGAGCAGACACGATAATAATTACAGAGAAAGGATCCTGCATAAAGCGATTTGCGCGGACTGTAAGAAAGAATGCGAAGTACCTTTTAAGCCCAGCGGTGACCGTCCGGTATACTGCAAGGAGTGCTTTTCAAAGCGTAAAGCCGGCAGCCCAGAGGGGCGTCCCGCCGCCTCCTATCGCGGCGGGGGCAACTCACTTAAAGAAAGATCCTATAGTAGGCCCAGAGAAGCAGGCCCTGCTCAAACGGTCCATATTGGTAAACCGCAAGGCGGCGAAAAGAAAAAGTTCGCCGAAAAGAAGAAGCCGTCTGTCAAACGACGAAAAGCGCGCTAAAGGAATAAGGGGGCGGCTAAATGGCGGCGTTTACCAGAGAATGGCGCAGAAACAAAAAGGACCCTCGAACTTCGAAGGTCCTGTTTGCAGGTGATAGGCCTAACAGCTTTCGCTATCGTTCCGTATCCTCCGGTGTATCTACGTTAATTATACCACATGATATCGGATCCGGCAAGTGGGGGCGATCGGATGTTTTGTTAACATATTGATATGTAATGGGTTATATAGAGTGTCGGGCACTGCCCTGAAAGGCAAAGTCTTAAGGAAAATAAGATGGAATCCGGCGTACGAAGAGAGAAAGAAGAAGCCTTAAAAGCTAAAATGGCTTCATTAGGCGTAAAGGAAGCCGACTTAGAGGAAAAATTCATACGCTCGGGCGGAAAAGGCGGGCAAAAGGTCAATAAGACGTCTTCGTGCGTTTATCTTAAACATAAACCTACGGGGATCGAAGTCAAGTGCCAGGATGAGCGCTCTCAGACATTAAATAGATTTCTCGCCAGGCGCATACTCGCCAACAAGATCGAAACGCTTATCTTGGGCAAAGAGTCCGAGGAACAGCAGAGGATAGAGAAGATAAGGCGCCAGAAGCGAAAGCGTTCCCGCAGGGCCAAAGAGAAGATGCTTAAGGACAAGAAAATGCATTCGGAGAAGAAAGAATTACGCAGGCCGCCCATTGCGCTCTATTGACGAACCTGAAATCCACAGGTATATTTACTTTTACAACTAGGTCAGTCCCGTGTTTGAAGGGGGAATTCCCGGACATTTCCGCCAAAGGCGGATCAGCCTCAGGCTGAAAAAAAGAAAACCTTCGTGAGTCTGATTATGACTTGCGGAGGTTTTTTGTCTTTAGATACATGCGGTTGAGACGATATTGCGGGAAAGGAGGTGGCGTGAAGTAATCGCCGTACCGTAAGGGCTGTTAACGATATTTGTAGCGCGTAACGAGGGTAAAAGATCCTTCGGTAGGTAAAATGCTTCCATTGGCCGCATTTTTTACGCTGCCCCAGGATCAATCTCGCTTCGCGAGATTGAAAGGGCATTAACATGGAAGGCGGGAGGATTTTAAGGAATTCGCAGATCATTATTTTGGGTATTTGTATAGCAGCGGCGACCGGCAACAAAATCGGCTTTATGAGAAACGCCAAAATGGGCGTTTTTCAGATAACGCCAGTTACCTCTACCGATGTGCCCAAATTTTACCCTTGACAACAATAGGACATATGGTATACTTATATTGTGGAAAACATGGGACATATGTCCTATTGCAAGGAGTGCGCCATGAAGGGGTTCCGCCTAAGAGATAAGGAAAAATTGAATAAGATTATGGAGGCAACGGGGATATCACGTTCGGAGCTTGCCCGCCGCCTTGATGTTAGCTATAAGACCGTCTATCGGTGGCTGGACAAAGATATCGCGCCTCATACCGCCCAATCAAACGATATCGACCAGTTATTTAAGGAGTATGTGGATTTAAGAAGCATTGTTTTAGAGTTGCGCGAGAAGGCACCCGAACCGATAAAATTACTTAAGACGAATAAGGCATTGAGGAGTAAGTTTATCCTGGAAATGACCTACGAGTCCAATGCCATAGAAGGCAGTCGCATGAGTATTAAAGAAACGGAAATGGCATTTGAGGGCAAGAAGGTAAGAGGAAAAGAATTGTTTGAAGTTTTAGAAGCGGTAAACCACAAAAACGCGCTGGAGTTTCTCCTGGGCAGCATTAAGCCCGATTTTAAGATAGACCGGGATTATATCCTGCGGCTCCACGAGATAGTGATGTATAATTTCAATAATAAGCTGCCCGGCAAGTATAGGACAGGCCATGTAAATCTGACAAATACCGAGAAACCGCTTCCGTCTGCCCAGGATGTGCCGTTGAAAATGGGCGCGCTTATCAAAAATATCAATCACTACGGCAAAGACCCTGTAGAAAAAATCGCGCGCGACCATTATGAGTTTGAAGCCATCCATCCTTTCTTTGACGGTAACGGCAGAGTAGGGCGGCTTATTATGATAACACAGCTTTTGAGCAAGGGCTTTCCTCCCGCTATTATCAAGGTTCAAGACAGATACAAGTACTATATGGCCTTAAGTAAAGGCGATCTGGGCGATTATAAGAATATCGTCCAGATGGTATGCGACAGTATTATCGAAGGATATAACCTATTGGCTGAATAGCTCCTCTATGCCTACCGTACTTAGAACTTGCCTTCCCCAGCCCCCGGTGCTATAATATGTAAGCTAAAATCGTAGAAACCATGTTACCGGAAATGATCCTATCCTTATTATGCATCGTCTCGCTTATGATATTATTGTGGGATTTTTAACGAAGAAACTCGATAACATTTGATTTAAGAAAGGCATTTAATGTCGTATATTGTATTTGCGCGAAAATGGCGGCCCCAGGTTTTTGAAGAAGTGATAGGCGAAGAGCACATCACTACGACGCTTAAAAACGCAATATCCGGCCAAAGAGTAGCGCACGCTTACATGTTTACGGGACCGCGCGGCATCGGAAAGACATCCGTTGCAAGGATATTCGCCAAAGCCTTAAACTGCGAAAAAGGGCCGACGACTACGCCTTGCAATAAATGCACCTCGTGTAACGGCATATCGTCAAGCGCAAGTATGGATGTGATAGAAATAGACGGCGCTTCCAATAACAGCGTCGACCAGATACGCGAACTTAGGGAGAATATAAAATTTACGCCTTCCTACGGCAGGTATAAAATATATATCGTCGACGAAGTCCACATGTTAAGCATAAGCGCTTTTAACGCGCTTCTAAAGACGCTGGAAGAACCGCCCGCTCATGCTAAGTTCATATTTGCGACGACAAACCCCGAAAAAGTCCCGCCTACCATACTTTCGAGATGCCAGCGGTTCGATTTCGTCAGGATACCGTTTAAGCTTATAGTAGAAAAGTTGAAGAAGATAATCAGCGCCGAAAAGCTTAATGTCTCCGAAGAGGCGGTCTTTACCATAGCGAGGGCCTCCGACGGCTCACTCAGAGACGCCGAATCGGTCCTGGATCAGATTGCATCGTTCTCGTCGAATAAAATAAGCGGCGAAGACGTGATAAATCTGCTCGGAATGATCGAAGAAGATAAACTTGCGGAAATCGTAAATAAACTTTGCCAGAAAGACACCGCAGCCCTTCTCGTGATAATAGACGAGATGATAAATAAGGGCAAAGATATATCGCAGTTTATAATAGGCCTCATGAATTACCTAAGAAACATGATGGTTATCACCGTAAGTTCCGACCTCAGGCCGCTTATAGACTTTCCCGAAAATTATATCGATACGCTGGCTGATCAGGCGAAGAGATTTAAGATCGAAGAATTGCTGTATATATTCTACGCACTCTCGGCCACTCTTAATGCCGTGAAAAAATCTGAAATCGCGCGGTTTATATTGGAGGCGGCGTTTATCAAACTTTCAATGCGAAGCGAACTCATATCATTAGGCGATATCGTAGATAAGATTTCAGCTCTCGAGTCAAATTCAAGCCCGAGCAATTCTTTGAGCAGTAATACCGCGGCTGATGCGGCGCCCTTTGAAAGAGAAGCCCGCCCGCCGCTTAAAACCGACAAGGAAACCGGCTCATCCGAAACTAAGAATACAACGCGCGAAGATATCGAGAGTAAAGGAGAACCGCTGATGCTTGAAAAAGTGAAAAAGGCTTGGCCGGCGATTCTTCAGGAAATAAAAAGTAAAAAAATATCGATAGCTTCGTATTTGCTGGAAGGGGACATAGTCGAGATAGAGGGCTCTTCGATAGTATTAGGTTTCGACAAAAAGTTTAATTTCCATAAAGAAGCTTTGGAGTATACTAACAACAAAAAATTCATTGAAGATATAATCTCCCAGGCCCTCGGGCACAATATCCGCATAAAGCTTACGACCGTCGAACAAAGCGAGGCATTGAGCGGCGAAGGCGGCCCTTCTTCCCAAGGCGAGGCGGGTAAAGGCGATAAAGAAGCGGAACGCGAAGCAAAAGCAGACGCCCTTGATAATTCCCTTATACAATCCGCATTAGAAATGTTTAACGGTAAGATCATCAAAATCAGGGAAAATAACGCTAGAAATGAACAAGCTTAGCCCCCTGCGGGGAGGTTCCACTTACGCGCGCTCCATACAAAGCCTCATAAAAGAATTTTCCAAGATGCCCGGCATAGGCACAAAGACAGCGGAACGGCTCGCGTTTTATATCCTCAAATTGTCTAAGGAAGGCGCGGAGCGCCTCGCCGATTCCATCCTGAAGGTTAAATCTACAATACGTTTTTGCAAAATATGCAATAATCTCAGCGAGGGGGACATTTGCCTTATATGCCAGGATGAAAGCCGGGATAAGAGCATCGTGTGCGTAGCGGAGGAGCCTAACGACGTTTCAGCTATAGAGAAAGCAGGCAAATTTAACGGTGTGTATCATGTCCTTTTAGGCAGGCTTTCCCCTTTGGACGGAGTGGGGCCGGAATCGCTGAAGATAAAAGAACTCGTAGAACGCGTCAAGAAAGAGAAGATAAAAGAGATTATTATGGCTACCAATTCAGATACGGAGGGGGAGACGACAGCGCTTTACATCTCAAAGATTCTCAGGCCTTATAAGTTAAAGATAACGCGCCTCGCCTACGGTATCCCGGTCGGCAGCGATTTAAAATATGCCGACCAGGCGACTTTAATGAAGGCCATCGAAGGCCGGCTTGAGATTTGATACTTCGACTACGCTCAGTATCAATTCTGAGCAAGTCTCGGACTTCAGTCCGAGACGCGTCGAAGAATTGATTTGACTTGCCGCGCCTATTTTGATAAAATAATCCCGAGTTGGCTTATAATAAAAAGAGGGGGTGCGCGATGATGGATTCTATAAGGAAAGCATTTGTATTAAGCTTAAAAGCGGCAACAATTTTTTGCGTTATCACAGTATTCAATATTATCGTAAATGTAATTAATTTGATGGTTATCCCCGCACCCGTGAATGCCGAAATGGATATCAAGAAATCCCTCGCGGTCATAGGAATAGGCTTATTATTCTTTTTATTGGCGATTTTTATACAGGGCGGCGTTATAGCATATATTAAGGAATTGGTGAAATCGGGCTCGGCAAGTTTAGCGTCGTTTATAAGTAACGGCAGCAAATATTTTCTGCGCATGTTAGGGATAGTTATTATTACTATAGTGATAGCGTTGGGATGGGGCGTATTGTTCTTCGGAATATTATCTGCTCTATTGCCGGCGTTAAAGGTCGCCCTTCTGATTTTGGGCCTTATATTTCTTATAGGCATAATGATCCTGCTCATTCTGCCTGCGTATGCGTTAGTCGGCAGCGATTTAGGGGTAATGGCGTCGATGAGAAAAGGCGTTTCGGTGACCGCCGCTAATTTCCTTAAAGTCGTAGGCATATTGGTGATTTTAATAATAGTGGGCATCGTCGTAATGTTCATAGCGTCTTTCATAACAGGGCTCTTAGCAATACCCTTTAAGCAAGTAGGCGGTTATGTAGCGGCTATAGTCATGGCGATATCAAGCGCCGTTGTGACACTTCTGGCCGATATTGCCTATATGGATTTTTATCTAAAGAAGTCGTAGTTATAGATATTGTCAAGAATCTTGCTGACTTTATATTAACACAGATTAGCACAGATTTAACCTAATTACGCGCTTACAGATTAGCACAGATTAATGCTGAAAAGCATGGCATCTGTGATCATCTGTGTCTTCTAATCTGTGATCATCTGTGCGTAAAAGAGTTTAAATGTTAGTATACTTTGTTACATGATCTAGTTAGAAAGCACAGGTAAAATGAAGGAGTTAATCGAGGTAAGATGGCACGGAAGAGGCGGTCAGGGTGCCAAAACCGCAGCACAATTTCTCGCTGAAGCAGCGCTAGATTCCGGGAAATTTATCCAGGCCTTTCCCGAATACGGGCCCGAAAGAGCCGGAGCCCCAATGCGCGCGTATACCAGAATCAGCGAAAAAGCCATAAATATCCATTCAGGGGTGACCAATCCAGACGCGGTAGTGGTAATCGACCCCACCCTTCTCACGCCGGAAGTTTTAGAAGGCCTTCCCAAAGACGGAGTTCTCGTAGTAAATTCTACTGAGTCCGCAGCCGATATAAGGAAAAAATTGGGATATAATAGCGGCAAGGTAGCCGTAGTAGACGCTACAAAAATAGCCCTTGATACGATAAAGACACCCATGACTAACACGCCGATGCTCGGGGCGCTTTTGAAGGTGGTGCCGGTAGTTACGCTGGAATCGATACAGGATAAAATTAAAAATAAGTTTATTAAGAAGTTGGGCGATAAGTCGACGGAAGCAAATTTAGAGGCTATAAGAAGAGCTTACAACGAAGTCAAGATGGGCTAAAGATATATGTCGGGGAAAAATAGACAAAAGGGATGGAAGGATATACCGATAGGCGGCCTTATTGACAAAGGCGGTACCGCCAAGGAATATAAGACCGGCGACTGGCGGACATTTTGTCCTGTGCGGGACGAATCTAAATGCATCAATTGTATGATATGCTGGGCATATTGCCCGGACTCCGCCATAAAGACTAAAGACGGAAAGATGACAGGATTCGATCTTGACTATTGCAAAGGTTGCGGTATCTGTGCTTCCGTATGCCCGGTTAAGTGCATAAAGATGGAAAAGGAAGAGAAGTGATGGAGAAAGTCAAATTAGTCCCATTTTCAGGAAATCAGTCGGCTGCATACGCGATGAAGCAGATCGAGCCGGACGTCGTTGCGGCTTACCCCATAACGCCGCAGACTGAAATAGTGATGGGCTTTTCCCAGTATGTTGCCGACGGGAAAGTAAAAACAGAGATGATACCGGTAGAGTCGGAGCATAGCGCGATGAGCGCGTGTATCGGCGCCTCGGCCGGCGGCGCGCGTACGATGACGGCGACCTCCTCCCAAGGGCTGGCCCTTATGTGGGAGATGCTATATATAGCCGCATCAACGCGCCTGCCCATAGTGATGCCCGTCGTAAATAGGGCGCTGTCCGGGCCCATAAACATCCATTGCGACCACTCCGATACGATGGGTACCCGCGATTCCGGATGGCTGCAGATCTATTGCGAGAATGCGCAGGAAGTCTACGAAAGCATGATATTGGCGGTAAGGATAGCGGAACACCCCGATATACAGCTTCCCGTTATGGTATGCCAGGACGGCTTTATAACGAGCCATGCAGTCGAGGGTGTTCAGCTTTTTGACGACAAGACGGTAAAGGATTTTATAGGCGAATACAAACCGAGGTTTTCGCTTTTGGATATAGAACATCCGGTCACGGTCGGGCCGCTCGATCTACAGGATTATTATTTCGAACATAAAATGCAGCAGTCTGACGCGATGAAAAGGACACTTTCGATTATCCCGGACATATTTAGCGAATTCGAAAAAAAATTCGGCAAGAAACATAATTTTGTAGAAGGCTATAAGCTTGAAGACGCCGAAGTCGCTATATGCGCTTTGAGTTCAACAGCGGGAACAGCAAGAGGAGTAGTGGACAAGCTCAGGAAAGATGGGCATAAAGTAGGCCTTCTTAAGCCTAGATTCTTCAGGCCATTCCCAAAAGACGCTATTCTAAAGAGTCTTTCAAAGATCAAGGCCCTGGCAGTTTTGGATAGAAGCGAATCGTTCTCAGCGGGCGGAGGCCCTTTATTTACAGAAGTGGAAGCGGCATTTTACAATGAAAAATCGAATCCCTTGATAGCGGATTATATTTACGGCCTCGGCGGAAGGGATATATTCGAAGCGGATATAGAAAATGTGTTCAGGCAGCTTATTGATATCGCAAAAAGCGGCAAAGTAAAAGAAAAGATCCAGTTTATCGGAGTGAGAGAATAATGGCTAATCTCAAAGAGCTTTCAAAAACGATACCGGAACGGCTTTCAGGCGGGCACAGGCTATGCGCCGGTTGCGGTGCATCGATAATCGTGAGGCAGGTCCTTATGGGCACAAAAGACCCTGTCGTTGTTGCCGCCGCTACCGG
>Ga0315294_10002273_pt1 | contig 21003 bp, 15 predicted proteins | sample YL17G13_40_MG_FD_203626 | JGI IMG/M metagenome (GOLD analysis project Ga0315294, IMG submission 203626) | Sediment microbial communities from Yellowstone Lake, YNP, Wyoming, USA - YL17G13_40 | ecosystem: Environmental > Aquatic > Freshwater > Lake > Sediment | place: USA: Wyoming | collected...
AGATTGACCTCTCCGTTCCCGCGCCGATGGCCCAGCAGAACGGCGGCGACCTGCGCATTTACTGGGGCGGGGACGACCGGAATCCCCCGAGGTGGGAACGCCCGGTGATGCCTCCGGTGTGGAGCATGCTCGCGCAGGCCGGGCATTTCGTGGAATGCGTGCGCGATGGGAAGCCGACTCGTTCGCCTGCCTCCGAGGCAGTGAAGGACCTCGAGGTCGCCGAGCAGTATATCCGCGCCCTCCAGTCGGCGCAGTAGGTCTGTGCGGGTCTGCCATGGTCGGCTGTGCGAAAAGTAAGGGCTGGATCCCCGCCCGGGATCCAGCCCCTGTCATGCGTGGCAGGCGGAGCGCTGTCTCTACTTCCCGCTGCCGGCGAGTGCGATTATGGAGTCCGAGCCCCAGAACCTCTCGCCGCTCGTCAGGCTCCCGTAGAGAGCGACGCTCGTGTCACCCGGCAGCATGCCTGTCTCGCCGCATCGGAAGTGGAAGAGCATGTCCACAATTCCATCCCTGTTCACATCCTCCAAATGCCCTGTCCGGTGAACCTCTGCAGCCGATCCGGCACCGAAGACGACGCTCAGCGAGTCTATGCTGCGAACATCGAAGGTAGGCTCTCCCAGGATGGCGACCGTTATCATCCTGTTCGGCTGGAGGCGGATGATGTTCGTGCTGTCTCCGGGAAGAACGTCAACCTGCAGCCTGAGAGGAACATACTCGTAGGCCCCGATGTCGGTGACCGCCAAACCGTCCCAGTCTCCGTCCAGAGGTCTTGGGTTGCCGAGGATGTCGGTAACCGGCGCGCCCTCGTTCGTGCCCGCGTCTATGCAGGACGAGTCGAAGCGCAGTCGATAGTCACCGCCCGCGAGGTCGATGAACAAGGGATCGAGGGAGATGTTCCCATTCGTCCCCGTCGGGTCAGGCAGGCCCCTGTAATCGTAGGCTGTGTTCCCGTAGACGTCGTTGTTGCGCAGCGTGGGAGACCCGCCGGAGAGGTATATCCCCGAAGAGTTGAAGGCGACGATGTTATTCGATAGGGCAGGCGAGGAAGCGTAGTAGCAGTATATAACTCCGCCACCGCCGGCTGTGTTTCCGGTGATCGTGTTATTCGTGATTGTCGGCGACGAGGACCAGCAGTCTATAGCCGCGCCTTGGCTGGCTGAGTTTCCCGCAATCGTGTTGTTTGTCATCGTCGGCGAGGAGCGGTAGCAGTATATCCCACTACTGCTGTTCCCAGTGATCGTGTTGCCGGTTACATTCGGCGAAGAGTAGTAGCAGCATATCCCGCTGCTGCTGTTGCCCGTGATGGTGTTGCTCGTGATGATGGGCGATGAGTAGTGACAGTATATCCCTTCGCCGTACCACTGACTGGTGTTCCCAGTGATCGTGTTGTTGGCGATGTACGGTGAGGTGGAGGAGCAGTATATTCCCGCTCTCCATCCGTTTCGAATGGTGAACCCATCTATCGTGGTCACCAGATGGCCCGCGCTGAGAGCGTATGCGACCGAGCCGCTGCCGCCGCCGTCCAGTATAGTGCGGTTTGCCACCCAGTTCCTCTCAGCCCTCAGGGTTTCCGTCCCGGCGAAGCCCCCATATACGTAGGCGTACGCACGCAGGGCTATCTTCTCGCTGTACGTCCCAGCCTTCACCCAGACCTCTCCCCCGAGCAGTGACGCCGCCTCTATCCCTGCCTGCACCGTGTTCTTCGCGTCTGCCCAGCTCGATCCGTCGTTCCCGTCGTTTCCCGAAGGGCTCACCCGCACGATCACATAAGGCCCGGGAGTCCAGGTCGTCCCGTCCGATTCATCCGCACCGATGTCCACAGTACCGCCCTGTATCCTGGGCTGGCCGTCTATGTCGGTGGCCGGAAGCTCCGGGGCCTCGTTCCAGCCGGTGTCCATGCACGGTGAGCCCGGCTGAATGTGCATGTTGCCGTACGCCAGATCTGCAAGCACAGGGTCCGCCGAGATGTCTCCCGTGCCTGGGGAGATGCCGGAGTAATCGTACTTCGTGTTCCCGTACACGCAGTTGTTCCGCAGTGTGGGTGACGCTTCAGAGCAGTATATCCCCGACGAGTTGAACGCGATGATGTTGTTCGATACCGCAGGCGAGGAGTAGTGGCAGCTTATCGCGCTGTCGTCCAACGATCCGCTGTTTCCGGTGATCGTGTTGTTTGTGATCGTCGGCGAGGACTCGGGGGAGCAGTATATCCCGCCACTGCTGTTGCCCGTGATGGTGTTGTTCGTGATGGTCGGCGATGAGTGGCTACAGTATATCGCGCCGCCGAAGCTCGCTGCGTTTTCGGTGATTGTGTTGTTCGCAATTGTCGAAGACGAATAATAGCAGCATATTCCGGCGCCTTGCGCCGAGGTCCCGTTTCGGATGGCGAAACCGCTTATCTCATTCTCTGTTCCGTGGGCGCCGAGGATGTCCACGACGCTCCCGCCGTGTTGGCCGTCGAGTATCGTGGGGTTTGCGACCCAACTCCTCTGATTCTGTTCCGTCTCAGTGCCGTTGAACCCACCGTACACGTATGCATACGGATGAAGGACTACTCGCTCGTAGTAAGTACCGGCCTTCACCCAGACCTCACCACCTTCGGCGGATGTCGCGTCTATGCCGGCCTGAACTGTGCGCTTGGCGAGTGCCCAGGACGAACCGTCGTTAGCATCGTCTCCCTCAGGGCTGACTCGAACGATACTATATCGCCCCTGCGGCCAGGCTGTGCCGTCCGATTCATCCGCCCCCATGTCAACGTGGGCTCCCTGGATTCTGGGCTGGCCATCCATGTCGAGCCAGCCTGGCTCGACTGCGCTGTCATCGCCAGCGTCTATGCAGGGAGAGTCCGGCTGGATGTGCAGGTTCCCGCACTCTACGCTAGCGAGCTTCGGGTCGGTAGAGATGTTGCCGTCTGTGCCGGTTGGGTCAGGCACGCCTGAGTAGTTATACTGCGTGTTGCCGTATACGCAATTGCTGCGCAGGATAACCGGCATGTCCTTGACGTGTATCCCTGTCGAGTTAAATGCAATGATGTTGTTGCTCAGAAGCGCTGGGTATACAATGAATCCGAAGCAGGATACTCCACCGCCGTTCCCCGTGATTGTGTTGTTTGTGATTGTAGGGAAGGAACCAACGCAAATGATGCCGTGGTTGTTGGCTGCCACAATGTTGTTCCTGATCGTAGCGGAACCATCGTCGCAAAATATCCCCTCGCGATTGGCCGTGATTACGTTGTTAGCCATCAGGGGCGAGCCGCCAAGGGTGCGTATCCCCCGTGTGTTGCCCGTGACTGTGCTGTTCTCGATTGTGGGCGACGACATGGCACGACAGTATATCCCGCTCCCACTCCCCCTGCGAATCGTGAGACCGTCCATTCGAGTGGCCGCAGTTGCCCCTTGGGAAACAGTGACCACGTCTCCCTTGCGCTCGCCGTCCAGGATCGTCCTGTTTGCCTTCCAGTCTCTCTGATCCCTTGCGGTCTCGGTGCCGGCGAACCCACCGTACAGGGCGACGCCGTCCTTCAGCGTGATACACTCGACGTACGTTCCGGCCGCCACCCAGACCTCATGGCCTGAGGCGGCTGCGTCCACGCCCTCCTGGACAGTGTGATAGGCTGTTTCCCAGGAGCTTCCGTCGAATACCGGGCCCGGGGAATCCCACTTTACGTAGATCGTTCCTGCGGCTGCGGAAGAGGATATTACCAGAAGAATGAGAGCACAAATCGCCGCCGCAAGGAAGTACTCCAACTTGAAGTGCTTCATTGCCGATCCCTCCTGATTGTAGATTTGCTGCCAAGACAACTGCTGGTGAAACGTGCTACGGCGTGGATGCACCTCCTTTCAGTTGAAGCTGTGCGCTGCGAATTCCGCTGCAGAACCGGCGGATGTGGCCTGGGAAGCCTTGAGCATGAATGTATGGGATGAATAAGATAACCTCAGAACGCCTCCCGATAGGCGGAACCAGTCTCCTCCAGTCAGCCGGTTCTAAATAGAAAGACGACCCAGTTCGCTGCTTTGTTCCGCGTCTGGCAACCAACCTCGTCTGTAATTCGCTCGAAGGGAATCTCAGCCTCCGCGTGGAAGTCGGCAGATGGCAGATCAGCGAAAGGCCGGCCATCAGCGTCTGTCGGCTGAAGGAGGGTATACGTACGGTGCAGCTCAGCACAACACACATTCTATGTCTTGCAGTACTCGCGGGGCTTCCGTGCCTCGCGTCGTATCCGGCGCATGCCGTCAACGGGCTATGGGTGCATCCGGAGAAGGTTATTGACCAGGCCACGGCCGACCGGACGCTCGACCAGGCTCAGCGCTCCGGGATAGACAACATCTACGTGCTCGTCTTCCACCGCGAGCAGGCATGGTTTCAGACGCCTTATTGTCCGATGTCGAAGAGCGTGAAAGACGGCTTCGATCCTCTGGGCTACTGCATCAAGGCCGGGCACAAGCGCAGCATGAAGGTGCACGCCTGGTTCGTGAACGGCGAAGCCGGAGACGGCGGCAGGCCCGGAGCGATCCTCTCGGAGCATCCGGACTGGCAGGCCGAGGACGCGCTCGGCGCAAAGGCGCTCTGGTTCGATCTCACCAAGCCGCGGGTCCGGCGCTTCCAGAAGGATCTGATGCTCTCGGCGGTCGAGCGCTACCCGGAGCTGGACGGCATCCACTTCGACTACATACGCTTCCCGAATTCACGGCTGGGTTACAGCGCGGAGGCCATCAGTGCTTTCCGCAAGTCAACCGGCTTCGAGCCGCCTAGGCTGGACAAGTTTCCGTTGAGGCTGACGGTCAGCGCGAATCCTGCGCACGGCGTTACCACAGGCAGAGTGCTCGCCGAATTCGATACCGGGATGCCCGCGATAGTCGAGAACCGCCTCGGCAAAGGGCGCGTGCTCCTTTTCAACTGGCATGCCGAACGCAGCGAGGTGCCCGCTCTCGACGTCCTCCTCGCCGCCAAGCTGAAGGAGTTCGGCGCGGAATCCCGGCCGATCCGCCTGCTCTTCTCCCAGGAGAACCACAAGCGCTATGGACGCGCGGGCCGCGATCTTACCGCGGCATGGCTCAGCCGCATCGGCTTCAAGGCGGCCGATGCCGAGTTCGGCGGGAGCGAACCGTCGAGGGGCGACATCCTCGTCGTGCCGAACATCTATCTCTGGTCGGAGCAGGACGGGGCCGGCCTCCGGAAGCTCGTCGAAGAAGGGATGAACGTCGTCTGGATAGACGGGCCGTACACCGACCTGCGCGATATCCTGGCTGTCCTCGGAGCGGACCGGCGCGCCGCGTTCTTCTCCGGCGAGCGCCTCATAAGTCCCGCTGCTGACGACCCGGCACTGCCCGTCGGGACGGGGCCTATGGACTTGGCTCAACTGGAGAAGCAGACCGCCGCGTGGAAGCAGTGGCGCATGGACTGCGTCTCCGAGCTGGTGAGAAGCGTCTACAGGTCCGCGAAGCGCATTCGCCCGAGCGTTGAGGTGACAGCCGCTGTGTTCTACACGAAAAGCGCAGCGGACGGCGCGCTCCAGGACTGGCAGTGGTGGGTTCGGCGGGGATACGTTGACTACGTGATTCCGATGGCATACGTTGACACTGTCCCGTCGCTGGCCAAAGCGTTCGACGAGTGGGAGCAGCTGCCCCAATGGCGCGAGCGGATCATCCCCGGCCTTTCCATATACAAGCTGGAGGGTGACAAGCCCGTGCCCAGGCCGGCGGATCTGGTTCAAAGCCAGATTGACCTCTGCAGGGAACGCGGCACGACCGGAACCGTCTTCTTCTGCTGCCATTATATCAGCCCGGAGCTCGAGCCGGTGCTGAAGGCCGCGCGAACGCAGTGACAGGAAACCTCCTGTTCGATGTACTCTTCGCCGGCAAACCCCATGTGCGCAAGGATTATCACGCGGCGGCGGTGAAAACTACCTCGGCATACATAGAGTCGGGGGTTACTCGATGTCAGAAGAGCACAAACGCAGGTTGAGCAGGCGTGATTTTCTCAAGACTTCCTCGGTGGCGGCTGTGGCGGCAGGAATAGGCATGTCTGTCATCCCCGCCGGGGCACAGGAGGCTACGAAAGTGGTATCTGCAAACGACAAGATCGTTCTGGGGTGCATCGGACTCGGCGGCCGTGGCATGGGTGTAATGGGCGGCTTCATGAATTACCCCGATGTGGAGATTGGCGCGGTCTGCGATGTGTATGACCAGCGCCTCCAGGCGGGTCTCGAAAAGACAGAGGGAAAGGCAAAGACCTATAAGGATTTCCGGAAGCTCCTCGAGCAGAAGGACATTGACGCCGTCGTGGTCACGCCGCCGCCGCACTGGCATCCTCTGATGTCAATATATGCGTGTCAGGCCGGCAAGGACGTCTACTGCGAGAAGCCGATATCCCGGTATCCGGCGGAGGCAATCGCCATGGCGAAGGCCGCGCGCGACAACAAGCGGGTCACTCAGGTGGGAACGCAGATTCACTCGCTCGACAACTTCCGCCGCTGTGTGGAGATCGTCCGCTCGGGCATGCTCGGCAAGATCATGAACGTCCGCGTCGTCTGCAACATGAACGAATACCCCGGCGGGATCGGCAGGCCCGCGGACAGCGATCCACCCGAGGGCCTGGACTGGGATACGTGGTGCGGCCCTGCGCCGAAGGTCCCGTTCAATGAAGCCAGGTTCACCGTGCACCGATACTTCAAGGACTATGTGGGGAGCTGGCTCAGCGAGCTCGGCCCGCACATCGCCGACCTGGCGTTCTGGGCGATGGATCCGGGTCAACCTCTCAGTGCTGTGGCGACCGGAGGACGGTTCGTCGCCGATGATATCAGCGACATCCCGGACACGGTGGATGTGCTTTGGGAGTTCCCCGGCTTCAACATGACCTGGACGAACACCTGCGGGAACAGCTTCGACTTCGGCTTCAGCGATGGCCCGGTATCGGCGAGTCGGGGCCGCGCGCTCGGCGTGATGTTCCACGGCACGAAGGGCACGCTGCTCGGCAACTATGGATGGCACCGGATAGTCTCGGAGGCCGATGCCTTGACGGACGTTCCGCCGCCCGAACCCAGCATTCCATCGTCGCCGGGCCATGACCGCGAGTTCCTCGATGCGATCAAGACTCGCGAGCAGCCGCCCTGCAACTTCGACTACCACCTGCCGATCGCGGTTTCGATTGATCTGGCGCACATCGCGTTGAACGTAGGCCGGAAGGTGCGCTGGGACGCTGAGAAGGGCAAGATCATTGATGACAAGGAAGCCAATGCCCTTGTGACGCCGAAGTACCGGAAGCCCTGGGTGTTCCCGAAGGTGTAGAATCTGGAGTGGTGGAGTACCGGAGCACTGGAGTAATGGGCGCCCTTCACTCCAACACTCCATTACTCCAATACTCCTGTTGATTGCAGTGCAATCCAAAAGGAATGCGTTATGGATAGACGTCAGTTTCTGGGCCGGGCGGCGAAGGCGGCGATGGCCGTCGGCCTGGCTCCGGCAATAGTCCAATCAGAAGCGCTTGCGAAGGAGGTACGTTCGGTGTCCAATTCTGAGCTCAAGAAAGCCGTGGTGTTCTCCATGCTGCCGGGCGAGAGCATCGAGGACAAGTTCAAGATGGCGCGCGACACCGGGTTCGACGGCGTGGAGGCCCCGCCGCTCTACGATCCGGGGGAGACTGAGGCGATGCGCGTCGCCGCGGAGAAGGCGGGTGTGGAGATTCACTCTGTTATTTTCGGCGGGTGGGGCAAGCCGCTGTCGAGCGGCGATTCTCAGGTGGCAGAGGAAGGTGTGGAGCTGGTACAGAAGGGTCTGCAGGGCGCGAAGGAAATGGGGGCGACCTGCCTGCTGCTCGTCCCGGCGGTCGTGAACGCGGAGACGCGCTATGTGGACGCCTACGAGCGGTCTCAGAAGGGCATCAGGAAGTGCCTCCCGCAGGCCGAAAAGCTCAAAGTCCCGATCGCCGTCGAGAACGTCTGGAACAACTTCCTGCTCAGCCCGCTGGAGTTTGCCCGGTACGTTGATGAGTTCAAGAGTCCCTGCGTGCGCGCGTACTTCGATGTCGGGAACGTCGTGGTATTCGGCTGGCCCGAGGATTGGATTCGCACCCTCGGCAAGCGGATACTCAGGGTCCATCTCAAGGACTTCAAGAAGGATACACGGGAGTGGAAGAACCTCCGAGACGGCAGCGTGAACTGGATCGAGGTCCGAAAGGCGCTCGACGAGGTCGGATACAGCGGCTACCTTACGGCCGAGCTCCCCGGCGGCGATGAAGCGTACCTCCGCGATCTCGCCTCGCGGATCGACAAGATCATCGCGGGCGAGTAGGGGCGGCAAAGTGACATGAACACGCCGGCCGGCAGTTCGTTCTTGATCCCGGCGCTCGTGCTTGTCTGCCTGATGCTGACCACGGAAAACTCGTCCGCGCAGCTCATGAACTCGGACGAGCCGCCGGTGATTCCTGTTGGCCTCGACGCATACCGCGTGTGGGACCGCTGGGCTTACCTGCGCATCGGCCAGCGCGCCTACATGACGAGTACCTACGACCGCACCGGCGGAAACGAGTCCGCCGACGCAAGCCATTTCCTTTATCAGCTCGCCGATGACCGGAACGTGACGCTGGACGTGATGGGCCCGGGCATCCTTGTGTTCGCGCGCTACAACCACTGGCACGGCAGTCCCTGGCATTACATCATTGACGGGCGCGATTACGTCGTTCAGGAGACGAGCACGGCGGATCCCGAACACCCGGTCCCGGACTCCGTTTTCATCCCGCAGAAGCAGTTTCCGAATCCCCTCACGTGGACGTGGTCTCAGACAAAAGGCGCCGACCTCATGGGGGTTCCGCTTCCGTTCGAGCGGTCGTTCACGATGGCATACGAGCGCACGCGCTACGGCACCGGCTACTACATCTACCACAAGTTCATGCCGGGACTGACGAACCTGAGCCGCCCGATCAAAGCCTGGACCATGGACGACGTTCCGCCCGCGGACGTGCTCGATCTCGTTGGGAGAAGCGGCTCGGACATCGCCCCGAAAGGAGCCGGGGTCGCTGCTTTCTCCGGCAGTCTCCGCCTGGACCCACACGAAACGAAAGTGCTGGTCACTGTCCGGAAGGCGACTTCGACCATTCGCGCGCTGAAGCTCAGTGTTCCCAAAGACCAGGCGGACGTCTTCTCGAAAGCACGGCTGAGAATCTATTGGGACGACAGCGGGCTTCCTTCGGTGGACGCGCCGGTGAATCTCTTTTTCGGGACGGGCTCGCTCTACAATCGTGAGAGCAGACGCTATCTGGTGAAGGCGTTTCCGGTGAGTATCCGGTTCGACCCCGGGCGGGTGTACTTTGCGGCGTACTTTCCAATGCCCTTCATGCGGAGCGCGCGAATCGAGCTGGTCGAGTCGCAGGGGGCGGCGATCAGCGGACTGCGCTGGAGCGTTCGGTGCCAGCCGTACACGGATCCGGCGAACTGGGTCTGCAATTTCCACGCGACTTACGTGGATCACGGCGTGCCCACCCCGGGAGAGGACCTCGTGCTTCTGGACACGACGAAAGTCGAGGGCGGCGGCGACTGGTGCGGTCACTTCATCGGCACGTCGTTCATCTTCTCGGATCGAGCCTACCTCGGGACCCTGGAAGGCGACCCGCGTTTCTTCTTCGACGACAGCAGTACTCCGCAGGCCATGGGAACCGGCACTGAGGAATGGTGTGGGGGCGGCGATTACTGGGGCGGGCGCACCATGACGCTCCCGTTCGCAGGGCATCCGACCGGCTGCAGATCGGAAAGGGAGGCGCAGTGCGAAGAGGACAAGATCGAGTCGGCCTATCGCTTTCTTCTCGGCGACCTGATGCCGTTCGGGAAGAACGCCCGCATCCAGCTCGAGCACGGCGGCCGGAACGAATCCACGGAGCACTATCGCTCCGTCACGTTCTGGTACGGCCTCCATCAGCCGTGTCTGAAGCAGACCGATGCCTTTCACGTGGGCGACCCCGACGACGAGGCGAAGCACGAGTACGTTTCTCCCACCGCCTCGCCTGTCCAGACCCTGAGCTCTCGCTACGAGTGGGGCGTGGATAACCTGGACGGTAAGGAGATCTATCTTGAAACGAGCGACACCGGGCGGTACATGACCGGAACGTCAACTTTCACGCTGAGGCTCGATCCGCGCAATCTCGGCGTGCTTCTCTGCCGCAAGTTGGATTACAGCTTCCCGAACCAGTGCGCGAAGGTCTCAGTGGCCGACGTACGCCGAGGAGCTCCGTGGCATGAGGTCGGCCTGTGGTACACGGCAGGCTCGAATACCTGTGTCTACAGTGATCCCAAAGGCGAGCTGGGCGCGACGCTGCATAACGTCCAGACCTCGAACCGCCGCTGGCGGGACGATGAGTTTCTGCTTCCCCGCAGCCTGACCGGAGGGAGATCTTTGATCCGGGTCAAGCTGGAATTCGTGCCTCGAAACATACCGCTCTTTCCGGGGCATCCTCTTACGCCGCAGGCGTGGAGCGAGTACAGGTACACGGCCTACTGCTACGTGATGCCGCGGATCTGACCGCAAAGGCGCGCCCGTGCCTGCTTCCGTCTCCGGTCGAGGAGGATTCTCGCCGACTCTTACGGAAAGATAAGGCGGCTTCGCATACGGCGCCGATCCGCCATGTCATCGAGGCATGGGGCTGTTTCAAAGAGCGCGTGCCGAGGTTCACACGGGGGCCGCAAATGCTGGGTGTGGGGCAAGAGATTCTTCGTCGGTATCCCAACAATCCGCTCTTGACGTTCCGAGACATGCCGTATCCGTGCAATACGGTACTCAACCCGGGAGCGACTCTGGTGGACGGCGAGACGCTTCTGCTGCTCCGGGCGGAGGATCTCGAAGGGCGCTCGCATCTGACCGTGGCGCGCAGTCGGAACGGCGTCACGGATTGGCGCATAGAGTCGAAGCCGCTGCTTGCGCCGTGGGAGGAGAGCAATCCGCACGAAGATTTTGGCTGCGAAGACCCACGGCTCACGTATCTGGACGATCTGAAGAAGTGGGTGATCGCCTACACTGCATACTCGCCGTTCGGCGCGGGAGTGGCCCTGGCTCTCACCTCGGATTTCAAGACTGTGGAGCGGCTCGGCCTCGTTCTGTCACCGAGCAACAAGGACGCGGCAGTCTTCCCTCGCAAGATCAACGGCAAGTACTGGATGCTGCACCGGCCTGTCGCCGGCTCGATAGAGCACATATGGCTGACTGAGTCCCATGACCTGATCCATTGGGGCCACCCGTGGATGATAATCAGTGAGCGCGGCGGCCCCTGGTGGGATGGATTCAGGGTCGGCGCGAACGGCATTCCGATCGAAACCGAGGAGGGCTGGCTCGTCCTGTATCACGGCGTCAAGCAGCTCCACGGGGGCCCGACTTACCGCATGGGCGCCGCGCTTCTGGACCTGGACAACCCTCACCGCCTGATCGCCCGGCTCCCTCACTGGATACTGGCTCCCCAGGAGCCCTATGAGGTCCTGGGCGAAGCGCCGAACGTCGTGTTCTCCTGCGGGCAGACCGTGGTAGGCGATGAAGTCCGCCTGTACTACGGCGCGGCCGATACCTGCGTCTGCCTGGCGTTCGGATCGCTCTCCGAACTGCTTGACGTGCTGCGCAGTTACCGGGCGTGACTCCGAGAACGGCCGGCGGATGCCCTGCCGACTCGCCTGCTGGAGGACCCTTGTGCTTTGCCCAATCCTTCGTTGGTGTCTGGCACCGACCCCCTAGAGCGGTCTGATCTTGATGCTGCGGAACCACACCTTGCGGCCGTGATCCTGAAGGCCGATGTGACCCTCGCGCGGCATGTCTTTGTACGCCGTCCGGAACTTGTTCTTTGTGCCGTCCGGGTTCACGCCGGGAGTGCTCCACCTGTTCAGGTCCATGTAGATGATCCGCTTCCCGTTCATGTCCAGCCAGATCAGGTTCTTTCGGCACGTCAGCACCATCTTGTTCCACTCGCCCGCGGGCTTGCAGGTGTTCTTTGTGGGCGCGAGGCAGTCGTAAATCGCGCCGCAATCATGCCTGCCCGGCTTCTCGACCCCGTAGGAATCGAGGAGTTGCATCTCAATGCCCCTCTGCACGGGGTCGCCTAGGTCGTCCCATCGGAAGAAGACGCCGCTGTTCGCATGCGGCTCGACCTTGAACTCCATGGACAGCACGAAGTTCCCGAACCTCTCCACGGTCGCCAGCATGCCGCCGCCCTTCGCCAGGTTCGCGATGACGCCGTCCTCCACGATCCAGCCCTCGGGGCTGCCGGTAGCCTTCCAGCCCTTCAGCGTCTTACCGTCGAAGAGGAGCTTCCAGCCTGCCGCCTTCTCCCCGCGTGTAAGAGCATTCTGTGCAGCGTGCACGGCGCTTCCCGCGAAGCATGCCATCACTAATAGGGCGACAAAAAGTACGGTTGAACGTCTAGTCATGTTGCCTCCTCGTATCGTATCCGGTCCCGCATGCCGATTCGCGGCATTACAGGCAGTGGTGGTCACCAGGAAAGTATTCGGCGCCGGAGTCACGATTTCCTTATGGGATTGGCGCCATATATGGGATAAACACTGTAGAGAAGCGCGTGTTTCGCTGGCGTCCTGCCCGAGCGCTGAGCACGGGTGAGCAGCAGGGCAAATGGCGTCGTTCGGCGAATAGGTATCTTTGAGGGATGTGCCCTGTGATAGAATAGGAGAGGGTCTCCGCATGAAGTTGACCAACGAAATCTTCAAGAGGTGCAGGCATAACCCCATAATCACGTTTCATGACATGCCGTATCTGTGCCAGGCGGTTTTCAACCCTGGCGCCACGATGATGGACGGCGAAACCCTCTTGCTGCTGAGGGTGGAAGACCTGGAGGGCAAGTCGCACCTGACGGTTGCTCGGAGCTGTGACGGCATAACGGATTGGCGGATTGAACCCGAACCGATCATCTCGCCCTCGCAGGAGGCGGGTCCGTACGAGGAATACGGCTGCGAAGACCCGCGATTGACTTATCTTGAAGATGTCGGGAAGTGGGTGATCGCTTACACCGCCTACTCGCCTTACGGTCCCGGCGTCGCGCTCGCGGCGACGGATGACTTTCGAAGCGTGGAGCGTCTGGGTCTCGTCCTGGCGCCCAGCAACAAAGATGCGGCGGTCTTCCCCCGCAAGATCAAAGGTCACTATTGGATGCTCCACCGCCCGGAAGCCGGCGGGATGCAGCATATCTGGCTGAACGAATCAACGGATCTGCTTCACTGGGGACGTCCCTGGTGCATTCTGATGGAGCGGGGCGGGCCAATGTGGGACAGCCACAAGGTCGGCGCGAACACCGTGCCGATCGAGACCGAAGAGGGATGGCTCATCCTTTACCACGGAGTGAAGCAATTCGCTGCGGGCCCAACCTACCGTGTGGGCGCCGCGCTGCTCGATCTGGAGGATCCCCGGCGAATGATCGCGCGCCTTCCGTACTGGGTGCTGGGTCCGCATGCGCACTACGAGGCAACGGGCGCGGTCCCGAACGTCGTCTTCCCCTGCGGGCATACGCAGGTCGGCGATGAGATCCGGGTATACTACGGCGCGGCCGATACGTCTGTATGCCTGGTGACCGCCGGCATCTCGGATCTGCTCGCCGCTCTGAGGAAACACCGCGTCTGAGAAGGATATCCGCTCCCTACCGGGTGCCGGGCTGCCCTTCCGAGCGCCCTCGCCGCGCGCAGGTCATGCTCCTCCTTGGGCGCGCAGTCAGTAAGCCCCGAACTCGTAAGCCGCATCGAACATCGCCAGCACGTTCTCCGGTGGGACGTCCGCCTGGATGTTATGCACGCTGTTGAATACGTAGCCCCCGCCCGGCTTCAGCGCTTCCATGTTTTGCCGAACTGCCTGGCGAACCTGCTCCGGCGACCCGTTCGGCAGCACGCCCTGCGTGTCAATTCCTCCACCCCAGAATGACAGCCGGTCGCCGAATTCCGCCTTCAGTTCCCGTGGATCCATCCCGCGGGCGGTGATCTGCACCGGGTTCAGGATGTCAATCCCATTGTCGAGCAGATCGGGGATGTACTCGACCACCGAGCCGCATGAGTGATACCAGATCTTCGCGCCGGTTCGCGACTTGATGTACTGCACGAGGCGCTTCTGGCGCGGCTTCACTATCGAACGGTATATCCTCGGCGGAAAGAGCGGCCCGTTCTGTCCGCCGAGATCGTCACCGATCATGATCGCGTCCACCACGTCGCCGATCTCGTCCAGGAAGAGGCGGAACCAGTCAAGCCAGAACTGGAGCGTTCGGTCTATGATCGTCTCCAGCACCTCCGGCTGCTCCATCATGTCCATGAAAAGGCGCTCCAGGCCGCGCATGTACCAGCATATCTCGTAGACCACGCCTGAGATGCCGCTGATGACCGCGTAGGGAGTCTCCCGCTTCAACTCGAGAGTCCTGTCTCTCAGTCCCTCGAAGCGGCTGGGATCAGCGCCCTGCGGGAACGGATACTCTCCGATCTCCTTCAACGTGAGATCGGCGAGAGGCGAGTGAGTGATGTCGAAGTAGTACGGGTAGTCGTCGGGCATTGACCACGTCACGCCGAACTCATCGGTGAAGTCGCTCCACATGCGCCCGTCACGCTCGCGCCGGACGCCGCCGCCTTTGAACCTTCTCGGCGCCGACGCGAAAACATAACGCGTGTCCACACGCAGTCGCTCCAAAACTGCCTCCGAGGGCTTTGCAAGCTGCTGGACCAGGTCCATGATGACGATCTCTTCGTCGAGTCCTAGGCACCTGAGGAGCTTGTCGTAGGCGAACTTGTGGATACCTGTCTGGTTGCCTCCGAGGTCAATGGGAACACGGTCGGGTTCCCGGTGATCCAGTGCGGTGAGCACCCTCTCTCCGGATGTGTACATGGAAATGCTCCCTACTGCCGGTCATGGCTGAGAACGCGGACTGCATCTGTCTCAGCTTCGGTCAGCCGGTCACAGGTTCACCGGAAGCTCCGCTCTCTTGTTCGGACGCGCCGACATGCTTGCGCAGAATAATCTCTGCCGGCTCTCCAGGCAGAAGAAGCGCCCCGGAGTCGATATATCCCAACTGCCTGTAGAAATGCTGCGCCTCTTCATCGGCTTGCGTGGACGTGAGAACGAGTTTGAACCCTCGCGCGCGCATGTCTCTCTCCCACCGTTCCACGAGCTGCCTGCCAAGCCCCTTGCGGCGATACGGCTCGAGGACGTAGAGCATGTTCATGAACGGGACGCAGTCCCAGAGCAGACCGTACCGCAGCCAGCCCACAATATCCTCACCCTCTGTCACGACGTACACCTGTGAGTCGGCGATTTTTCCCTGCATTACCTCACGTGAGATATGATGGTCATGCCGGGCAAGAAACTCAAGATCATCGGTTGTTGCGGTTCGAATCATCTTGTGACTCACGTCGGCTTCACGCATACGAACGTCGGAGTGTTTTCCCGAGCGTCTTCAGAGGGGGCTCCCGGATTGCTCTCCTCGTGGACCTCGAAGCCGGCTTCACGAAGGGCTGTCCGCCAGACGTCCAGCGTGAACAGCCCATCAAGACTACGGTCGGTTTCCATTCTCAACTTGCCGTCTTCTCGGATCAGGTAGATCAGCGTGAACTCGTACGTATCATCCTCGGGGTACGGGTCATACTCGTTCTCGATAAAGACTACCTCCAGGTTTTCCGGTTTCGCGGGGCTGTCCGCTTCCGAGACCCGAGTGCAGTTTTGTTGGAAGGTCTCCTTTGTGTGGTCTGGGGACACAACTATGACCCCTCCAGCCCGCAGGTGCTTGTGAGCAGTCCGAAAGACGGCTGCCAGATCCGAGAGGGTTGTAATATCCGTGATCCCATCATCAACAAAGACGCAGTCGAACTCCTTGCAAAGCTCGCAGTTCCGCATATCCGCCAGCAGAAACGCGCAATCGGGATTCAGCTTCTTTGCGAGATCGAGCATAGGTTGGCTGATATCAATCCCGGTAACCTCGAAGTACTTCTTCAGGTTGTATGCGTTCTTGCCGCCGCCGCAGGCCATGTTCAGCAGGGCCTGTGCCGGTATCTTTGAGTACTCCCTGATCAGCCGTGTTACTTTCTCGCACCAGAGAGCGTAACTGCCCTTCGGATCGGTCGGATCACTCCACAACGGCCACAACCATGCGAGATCGCCGTATAGCCGAAAAGTATTCTCACCCATATACCGTCACCTCTTCAGCGCCCCGAGATAATTGCCAAGCCCGACGACCAGGGTGGACGCGATCAGCACGAGTATCCCGGCGAAAATTAGCGAATGGGTCTTGCGGCTGGATCCCTTCCATTCATGGAAGAGCAGACCCCATATGTTGCTGAACACGATGATGAAGGCCATGTGGATCGTCCAGCTTGAGAAGTCGTACTTCCCCATGCGCGTCGTGCCCATGCCGTAGAACATGAACTGCATGTACCAGGTGATCCCCGCCAGTGCGGAGAAAAGATAGTTCGCCAATTGGGTAGCGGCCGGACCGGAGACGTAGTTTATCGCCGTGCGGTTGCGTATATTGAGCGCCATACACCAGATGAAGTTGGTGGTGAAGCCTCCCGCGAAGATCACTATGAACACGGGCGAGTTCTGCCACAGCCCGGCTGTTCCGTGCGTCACCGCCATCTCCGCGATCGGCTTGCCTGCCTGAATCGCGAATGCCATGCACGCGCTCATTATGCCGGCGAATATGGCAATCCAGACTCCTTTGACGAAATCGAACTCGGTAACCGCGGCCTTCTTCTCGTCCGCGGAGAGCTCTCGCTCTTTAGATACACCGGCTTTGCCGCAGACCGCCATTCCAGTCAGGCAAACCACTACACCCCCCAGCGTGACCAGGCCGGAGAGCTGAGTGACCATTCCGCCGAACTCACCCTTGAACACCGGCGGGATGATGGTTCCGAACGCCGCGCAGAATCCGAGCGCGAGCGCGTATCCCAGCGACATGCCGAGGTATCGCATCGTGAGGCCGAATGTGAGTCCGCCTATGCCCCAGAGCACGCCGAACACGTATGCCCACAGGAGGCTGCTTTTCGGGGCGCTGCTCAGGATGGCCATCACGTCGGGGCATACCAGATAAGCCACGACCCACGGCGCAATGATCCAGCTAAAGAAGCCGCCCACAAGCCAATAGCTCTCCCACGCCCACTTGCGCACCTTCTTGAAGGGGATGTAGAAGCTCCCGGCGGCGAAACCGCCGAGCGCGTGAAGTGCTACGCCGAGGAACGGATTGGGGGTCATGGATACTCTCCTCCAGCTTGCGGCGTTGAAGATACGTTAAGCCCGGTCGGCCCGGATTCCTCTACCGGCGCCTGCCACTTCACCTGCCGGTCTTGGATGCAGACACGCTGTTCTCCACGGAGCCGTCCGTGCGAATGCGGATGATTCGGTCATACCCGGCCTTGCGGGCGGCTTCCCCGTCAACGACGAAGTCGAAATCCGTGCCCTGCCGAGCCAGTGTCACGCCCTGCTTCAAGGCGGCGGCGACGATGCTGCCGTACGGGACTCCCTGTTCGTTCGGCTTTTTGAACCCGAACCGCTCGTTGTTCCAGATGCCCGACGGCCAGAACTCACTCCATCCGATATAGCCCTCAGGAAATGCGACCGCCACTTTCGGCTTACGCAGCAGGTCCCTGATCGGGCGGCGCGGATGTGCCTTCTCGTGCTCGCGCAGGATTCGGGTCAGCTCGAGCTGCTCGCGATACGGCACATGGTGGCCGTGGTCGCTTGTCCAGAACCAGATGTACCGGGCGCCCATGTCGTACGCCTTCTTCACAGCCAGAGGAGAGATGTTCGGATCGGCCTGTCCGTAGATGCTCGTGCCCCAGGTCTTGTTGAAGCATCGGGCCGCGCCCCGCAGGAAGGCATAGTGCAGAACGAGGAGCTCTTCGGACGTGACCTCGAGCCCGGGCCCGAAGAAGTCGTTCAGGACAGTGTTGAAGACGGCGGCTTGGTACCGGCCCTCGTGGACTACTCCGCTCGCCCCGCCTTCTGCCTCATGGTAGGCAGCGGCATAGACTGCTTCCCAGGCCGGGATGTCCCACTCGACCAGTTCCCAGGTCCCAAGGCATACGCCCGCCTTCTCAAGTTGAGCCGCCAGCGCTCGCGAGCCATAGTAGCTCCGGCTTGCATAGGTTTCGGCGACCCTCAGGCGGAGTAGGTTAGCAGCATCGGTCGCGTGCAGACATGGGCTGAAATCGGTGAGGATGGCCGGCTCATCCATGAACATCGTCATGCCGCGATAGTTGCTGCGATAGAGGATGTTTGGGAAGTCCTCGAAGACAGGCGCTTTCGTGTAGAAAGCGGAGCGCTCGCGGACCCATGACTCGCGTTCCGCACCGTCCACGATGAAGAAATTGACACCTGCCGCCTCCATCTCATCGTATTCCTCGGGTCTGAACGGTCGGTAACTGTAGTCCCGGCCTGTCACGCGTCCGTCATCCGTATCGCGGAAGCAGCGTCCGGTTCCGACGATGAGGGTCGGATCGAGGGATACCAGCTTCGTCTCGCCGGCATCAGCGAGTGGCTTACCATGGCCCGTCTCCATCAACTGCACCGCGCCGCCAATGCAGGTTCCCGTGGTGGCGAATACACCATCGAACGGGCTCCCGGGTGTCGGCTGCGGCAGCAGTTGAGTACGGAAATCGAATCCGGGGAGCAGCGGTCCCCCGGAGGCCTTGTCCCTGTAATCCATGAAGGGCCGGCTGCCTTCCTTGAGGAGGTAACGGTGGACCCGCCCGATGTCGCCGCCTGACCCGACCATCGGCACGCGCTCCGATAGCGCTCTCACGGTGAAAGCGGAGCCGTCGGGTTTCTCAACGGCCATCTCCCACCACCACAGGTTCTTCTCCCTGGGTCCGACCGTGAGGAGCACTTCCTTCACGGACGGTTTGGCATCCCTTCTGGCGAGAAGGAAGGTGTATCGCGCCCAGTCTCCGGGCGTGACCCTGGCATCGGCACATAGTCCGACCGATGCGCTGACCAGAACGAGCGAAACGATAGCCATTTTAAGCACTTCCCAAACCTCCCGGGTTGTTATCACCACTTTACGGCTGCGGTCTCGTCGGTTGTCATGACTGCCGCCGGGTAACCTTTGAAGAGCCGCCGTGCCGGGTCATCTGCCAGGTTTCTTGCCGTCACCTCCGACGGACGGCCCTCCACAGTGAGCTTGACCAGGTTGCCGTCCGCTTTGGCGGCCAGCAGACTGCCGGGCTTCACCGTGTAATTCTCCGTCTGTGCGGCTTTGGCGGCGTCGAGGCGCTTTGTGAGCGTAAGCGTGATCGTGTCGCCTGCTCCCGAGGCGGCGACCAGGCGAGGCGGAGCCTCGTAGATGTCAGTCGTCAGGTGGTACTCGTACGCCGTGATGCCGATCATGCCCGCCTTTCTGGCGGCTTCCTCGCACTTCCGCATCCATTCACTTCCCCTGCGGCAGTTCTCCCATGAGCCCACGTCCGCCTGCATGATGATGGAAACCTTGGAGACCGCACGGATCGCGTCCACAAAGGGCTTGTACCTGAGCGGGTAGCTCGCCGGGAGCTTCGGCTTCGACCAGTCCGGCCAATCCGTCTGAAGCACATACAGGTCCGGGTGAACGGTCTTGACGACCAATGCTCCGTCTATCCCTTCCCACTCCCGAACTGTCTGCACCGGATCCGGGACATCGTCGGCGATGCCCCATACCGCTGCCTTCACCCCGGGACAGTTTTCGCGGACTCCGCCCGGCCCGTTGATGATGTTGTCCTGGAACGATGCGACGCTCCCGACGCGGAACTCAACCCACTTGGCGTAGAGCTCGCGGTTCTTGGTGTAGTAGCTCGGGCTTTTCTCGTCGGTGAAACTCGGTATGTCGGCTTCTTCGGGGTACGTCCTGAAGAAAGCGGATCGGCAGCTGCTGCACAGACAGCCGTAGAGCGGACTCTCCGGACCCTTGTACGCCGGCCAGAACGGTTCGGCCATCTCGAACCCGTCGAACGGAATGCGCTTGAGGGTCTCCACGACCTGCTTTTTCTTCCACTCCCGGTACTCGGAATTGTTCAGGCATAGATATGTGAACCCGCCCGCGGATGCCTTGTCGTCCCTCAACCTCATCTTCCACTTCTCCCAGCCTGCCGGGAGATCGCCCGTGGAGTAGACGCCGTTCGCGAAGGTCGTGTACCACACGGCCAATCCCGCCTTGTGAAAGGCTTCGACGAGCTTCGGATCGGCGGCGCTGTCACGGGTGATCGCCAGCCTCACGCATCCGTAGCCGTTCACCTTCACCTCGGACGCGATGCTCTCCGGGCTTCGATCCTGGTAGTAAGCAAAGCCGGGATCGAGCTGGATGGATTTCGCGAACGGATCGGGCTTTGCATGCCCATTCGATGCCAGCGCCAAGGCTGCGAGAACAGCAGGGATACAAACGAATCGCATGTCAGCCGGCATGGAGCTTCACCTCAAATCGTCTGTCTTGTGCAGATTTCCGCCCTTAGGGGTCCGGGCAATGACGAGGCCGGAGCAGCCCGGGAATCTCTCGGCGAGCATTCGGAGCCCGGGCTCGCCCAGGACCAAGAGTGCAGTGGAGAGGGCATCGCACTCGGTCGGGGATGGGCCAATGACGGCGGCCATCAACGCTCCCTGAACAGACTGCCCTGTCCTCGGGTCAATCACATGCCCGAACTCCCGATTCCCGTCGGTGAACGACTTCCCGTGGGCAGCGGATACGGACAGGCAGTTGTCGCACAGCCCCACGACCTCCATCGGCGGCTCCTGGTCTCCCGGCTTCCTTATCGCAACCTTCCACGGAGCTCCGTCCGGCTGCGTGCCGATCGCGCAGATGGTGCTCGTGCCGCCGTGGAGCAGGGCACTTGTGATTCCGCTATCCCGAAGGACGCCGACCGCGCGCTCGACCGCGTATCCCTTCCCGACTCCGCCCAGGTCAATCTCGACGCCTCCCTTGTCGAACTGCACGGTGAAGTTGCCCTCGTCCAGGCGGATGCGCTCCATTCCCACGAGCGCCCCGGATGACTCCAGTTCCGCAGGGTAAGGCGTTTTCCCTGCGCCGCCGACGAATCCTCAG
>Ga0315294_10002274_pt1 | contig 21003 bp, 35 predicted proteins | sample YL17G13_40_MG_FD_203626 | JGI IMG/M metagenome (GOLD analysis project Ga0315294, IMG submission 203626) | Sediment microbial communities from Yellowstone Lake, YNP, Wyoming, USA - YL17G13_40 | ecosystem: Environmental > Aquatic > Freshwater > Lake > Sediment | place: USA: Wyoming | collected...
AAAGCGCGATCTCAATACTTGAGAAGAGAATATGGTATTATCTTGAATGATTATCAAGCAATGGAGAAACTTCAAGATTATAAATGCGCAATATGTAAAGGCGGATCATCAAAAACAAGAAATGGAAGGAGATTTCACATAGATCATGATCACAATTCTAAGACAGTTCGCGGTTTATTGTGTGGTCATTGTAATCGCATGTTAGGTTGTGCTAAAGATAATCCAATCATATTAATCGCGGGAGCTACGTATCTCAAGCAACACAACAAGACTACTTTGTATAAAGATGACAATCAGTCTAAAAAGACCTTGACGCCCAAATAGCAAAACTGTACAATTCACTTGAGAGGCGAGGAGAAACCTGATGGCTAGGAAGTCTCGATCAAGAAGCAAACTTGGCGCCAGGGCTTACAGAACGATACTGAGGGGCCATGTAGCGCCCAATGCGGCGATACCTATCACGGGCGGTTTTGTCAATGCCAAGACATGTGAGTGCAAAGATTGTTCAATCAAGAAGTTGTTTGAAGAATTTGTTATGAATCTTGAAACAAAAATAGACGGTGCTTTAACTAGGATTGGAGTCCATGATATCGAAACGCTGACGAAACAAAAAAGAGATTACATCCTAAATAATTTGGCTGCGTATTTCGCTAACTTGGCAATCAAGATGCACGAGGAGAACGCGCCATGGTAGAAAAAACTCCAGATACGACAGGTCTAAGCAAAGAAGAATCCGATCAAAAGACATATTGCGCAGCACACGGAACAGTCGGCTTAAACGAATTAAACGAGGAAGAAAATGACGACACCATTAAAAAGCAAGCCCAAGAAAGGGAGTATCTGATAAGACAGAGCAGGAAGAGGAAATCTACTGTATTTTGGGTTTGTTTCAGGATCGCGTTTTTCATTGGATTGCTTGCTGCCATCGGAGGACTCATCTATGGTTGTTGGCATGCAGAACGTTGGTTGAATTATAAATGGGGATACTCGCATGACGTAGCTAAGGATGTTGAGCCGCTCAAGAAAGACATTGAGGAGCTCAAAAAAAGGATGGAGAAACTGGAGGCGAAGCATGGAGAAGAAGTACCGGGTAAAACACAGCGGTAAGAAAGATGTTTATCCTGATGGGGGCACCGCAGACAGTCAGGAGGGTAGAGGCCGCTATGATCTAATCTCTCCCATTGCGATCCGTCGTTTGGCTGCAGTCTGTGAGCAGGGCGCCAAACATCAAGGTGATAGAACTTGGGAGAAAGGCATCCCCTTCAGTCGTCTCCTTAATTCGGCCAAAAGACACATCACCCAATTTGAAGAGGGTCATGACGATGAAGATCATTTGGCTATGGCCATGTGGAGACTTCATGCCATGATTCATTTTAGTGAGACGAGGCCCGATCTGAATGATCTGCCGAATCACGGCAAAACCAAAGTCATAATGGGTGCAACCACATCGCGGAACACCAATAGTTACACATTCGCATGGACAGGGCCTATTTGCACTTCGAAATCTGGAGAAGTTTGCACTGCGAAAATTTCTAAGACTGAAACACCCAAGAAAAAGAGACGAAAATGACAAAATCTTTGTGGAAAAACTGGAGTGTGGATGCCAGGATGAGTAGCAAAGATCTACTGTGTTACGTTCCAGTCGAAGTCGATATGATTACATGCAATGTCACCTTTGTAATTGGAATGAATTTCTTGGCTTCTCCGGATGAACCGCCAGGCAAAGTCGTGTGCATTATGCATCCAGATGGCGATAAAGCTGCTCAGAAGTGGGTTGATGAGAACGGTCCGGTTCTCGAGCGCGTGAAAGCAGCAATGAAGAAAAAGTTCCCGGAGGAACCAACACGTCAAACCGCACAGCCAAGTTCAAAAGAGAACCCCGACCAGAACGAAAAACCATTTTTGGACGTAATAAATCCGTAAGTTATGGATGGGTTGGACGGTGGAAAGGCGGAGATACACTTGGATGGACATTGCCAAACCATTTAGGACATCCTCCAAACGATCCAGCTTATCGACCCTATCTCCATGTTGGCAAAGACAGGTTAACTCTGTGCAAAATCACTGTCGAAGTTGTCAAAGATAAACTAGGCCGTACCATTCAGAAGAAAGTTACCGAAGACATGAGAAAATAACAAGGCCAGGAATGGCCTTTATTTAGCTAGTAATCTGGTATAAGAATAACAGTTAGGGAGAAACTCATGAGTAGGCCCAAGAAGGAAAGGGATCTTAGCACCCGCATGGGAAGCGGATTTATTGATGTCGCTCCCTGTGTCGGGTGCGGTTAGCTACTGTTGTTCTAAAGTGCTCTGTCTGCTTGCCTATAGTAAACATGGTCCCAAACCTCCTTGTCCTGAACTTAGGTACCATGATGACAGGTACTGGTGCGGGATCCTAGAGGACGCTCCCAAAGCAGCAAAGATCCAGTACATGGAATCTCTGGCAATTGGAGCCGGATGTTCCTCGTCAATGTGCAATACCGTTCGCGATTTGCAAATAGCGAAGATGAAGAAAAAGGAGACAACAGATGGAAAATAAGCCCCGTGGTTACTCTACGGTGAGGTCTGGGATAGGGTTCGGATGCGCACTGGCGATGGTGCTTTCGTATCACTTCAATTACTCAATCCTGTGGGCGATTGTACACGGGATCACGAGTTGGTTCTATGTGATCTACTGCGCGATCTGGAAGTAGGAGGAAACATGAAGAAGCTTCAAGTGAAAACTGATCTTCCCAAGATCCCGATCCCCAAAGGATGGAAGGCAGTAATCAGTGGCAAAACCCGCAAGGGCGATAGGCTTGCACTGATTCCTGCATACAAATTTGTATTAGTCTCTCGTGCGGAAATCAATACGGATGCATCGCAGTATTATCGTTGCATCCGCAAGATCAAAACCAAGTGATGGGGAGAGAAAGGAGAAGCGCAATGCCCTTGAAGATGTGCACATGCTCCATTTGCAACATGCTGGTCACCAAAGGATCCACCTACTTTATTGGTGATGGCAAGAGAGCCTGCAAGAAGCATGAAGGCGTGGTCGCGAAAGCCGAAGATCTCAAGAATGTCGCGCATATGGAAGAGTGTCTGGAAGCGCACAAGCGCCACGAGAACCAGTTGAAGGGCATGCAACCACCGCCAAGAAGTTCCGGTACCGCGAACTTTCTGCCCAAGTGCTGGGCTTGTGGTGCGCCCGGTCTCCAGCAACAGGAATACTTCTTGACCCGGTTGAAGAACATGGAAAAAGCGGAGATTGCTGCTGGCAAGCCGGTCAATATCTTCGATCCGCAATATCAGATCATGGCGGCGAAGGAGCGCTGCATCTTTTTGCTGGATGCCAAGCAGTACAAATGGATGTTTAAGTTCCTCGATCGGGATGCTCGTGCGGCCGGGGACATGATCGGTGCAATTGCTGTTTGTGGGCCCTGCTGCAAGAAACACAATATCGATCCATTCCCCAAGACCCAGCCGACACTTGAGGCGCTGGCTATCATGGGAAGCATCTATCGGGACAGCACGCTCAAGAAACATCTCCAGGAGATCGCTCAGTACGAACTCACCAGGGATAATTAAGGAAGTAGAGGGCTGGTGCGAGAGTTAAATCGTGGGAACTGTGTTGCGATTCTCCTGCACTCATTCCGCAATGCAGATTGCACGGCCACCAGCCCGTTACTTTTTCACGAACGCCCCTGCTCCGGCAAGCCTCGGTTGGCGGGGTGCATCAGTGCGCTGACCCGGCCGAATAAAGGCAGGACAGGGGCTCCAGTTTGGGGAGAGACCAACGTTGTGCCGTTTGAGGGTCCCCCCTCCGGCATACGCGTCTCTCCTCAGTTTTTTAGGTCATAAGAACTAGAGGAGGATTGAACATGAAGAAAATTACCATAATCATTCCCAACGAACCCGACGAACGAGCTTCCATGTTAGAAGCCGCCAAGATCCTGAAATCTTTGGTCATTCAATTTTCTGGAGAATTCTCGGAGACCGGTAGAAAGCAAGCAGCGAACATCTGCGATGCTGTCATAGGAGCGATCGATGTCCCGAAGAAAAAGCCGTAACGCATTTCTTTCACTTCCGCCTGATCAGCGGGCTATCCTTGTGCGCCAACGGGCAGGAAAGACTCAAGTAAAGATCGCGAACATTTACCATACTACTCAAGCTACGATTTGTAGACTCATGGGACGATTTAGAATTCCCGTTGCTCATAAGAGCAGGTTTTCAATGACTCATGAAGATATTATTCGTCGCGTCATACGTATTGGAAACATGTCTGTCGTAGCCAGAGAAATTGGATGTTCAAGAGAATGGGTACGTCAAGTCTGTGTTACTCGAGGACTCACTGCCAAGAAGATACGTCTAATGAACCGTAAAGAGAAACCACCCAGGATTGATTATCTCGAATTTTACCACAAACCATCGAAGAGTTGGTATGTCAAATATCGAGGTACAGATGGACGAATGAAGAAAATAACACGATCCAGATACTTCATGCAGCAGAAACTAGGGCGTCTTCTGCTTCCTAGCGAGAGGGTCATCCATGGGAATCTTCAAGCTGATGATGATGGCATGGATAATTTAAAACTTGTCCGCAACCGAAGAGAAGCAGGTCTTCATACTCAATCAGTTTTAAAAGAGATCCGAAAGGAGCGTAAATTTGATAAAGCAAGAGCGCCAGTTCAGTCGGGAAATAGCGACAACAAGAAACAGACTGAAGAAGAAATTGGCAAAGCTGAAAAACCGAGTGGCCAAATTACAGCAAATGCTGGCATCAGCAGAAGAGAATATTTCAAAAGGCTTGAAATGCTCGGCTTTCATCCAGTTGAAACCAAGGAAAATGGAACTCATCCGGACGCTGAAGAAATTCGACATAACCGCAGTTACGATGCACCCGGGTGATGCTTATCTTACTTATAAAAATCAGTTTAAAATACGAATGACGTTCCTTCTTGGACCAAATGGCAATTTTGATCATGTAATGAAGTTAAATGTACCAGATTTTATAATCAAGCGCAAACATAAACTTGAGATCTTAAAAAGAGAGGCGATTCGTAAGATTAAGGAGACGATTAAAACTCATGCTTTACTCTCTGCGCTCCCTGAAACGATTTGAGCAAACTCATGTGATTATGGGTTGTTTTGTGGAGAATAGTCCGATTGTAAAGGAAAGATGGCGAGCGATGAATCTCGACGAAACCTTGAAATTCGAAGGTCCAATTAGGGTAACCAAATCATCAGATGAAGATAATGTCAAAGTAGCACTTTGTTCTGAATTTTGTGATAAATATCCAGTTCCAGAAGGATTTTTTAGAGTAGAAAGTATTTCTGGAGTCACAATCTATAGGTATCCATTTCTAAGTTATCCATTGCGAATGTACCATCGGGAGAAGGCTATACTGAAGTGCAAAGAATTAGCCAAACAGGGCACACCCGTAATTGTGGCTCATGGCAAACAGTGCTTTCAATACGATTTCGAGAAAGCTGGTAAAATTGCCGATGGTGATTTCGTTATCGAATATGATGGCGAATTCATGGTGATGCGTTATGATCCTGCCGGAGCAAAGACGCTCTCTCCACAGAAAAAAGTGCCGCCATTCATTAATTCGGTCCATAAGCATGGATTCATGTATGTACATGAACTCCGCAAGATGTTGATGATCATGCAGGGTTGTATTCACAGTCAAGATGACATGCGCAAGCTTGTGTACTATATGAAATGGTCATACGATACATCACCACGACGCGAGTTCTACGCCGCGCAAATATTGGCAGCCAAAAGAATAATTCTCAAGTTACATGGCCAGGCAGCCTGGAGGAAAGGTTGGAGAAGAACCGCCAATATCTATTCTGAATTCATGTCAGAATCAATAGAGGCTTTGCCTGTTATGAAACAAAATAAATGGCCCTGGAATAGTTTGGCTAAGTTTGTTGTGGAAGAAAAACAATGGTTAGAAACACGTCGAAATAAAGGGAAAAAGACGCCACAGGCTAGAGTCAAAACACCTTAAAAAATGGCATAAGATGGTTGTAAAGAGTGGTAAACATTGGCTGTTCTCTTAGTGTTCCCAGGAGGACTCCAACAGTCAATGTTTACCATGGTTCCTGGAGGATGCGTCATGTCGATGTCAAAACAGGATGCTGCCAAGGGGTTCTTGAGGGCTCATGACCAATGGGTCAAAACGGCTAAGAAACTACAAAGAGCCCGAAAGATCTTTCTGAAAGTCACCAGAATTGATGAGAAGATCCTCAATGTCTATCATGTTGGTCGCCGTTGCCTCGAACCCGATGAAATAGCCCTTAAGCTCTACAAAGTTTGGAATGCTGTCACAGAGAGGGTTGTCAGTATTCCCAAACTTCGGAGAATGATGAAACTGCATGATCCTGACACCGCCAAAGATTTCGCCAAGATAGTTTGGGTTCACGAAGTGCGCATCATCAAGTAGACTCTGATCCCGCATCAGAGTCAGATTCAGTGGATGGGCGAAGGAGAAAAAGATGGGCCAAGCACCACAGGTAGAAGTCCTCAAGAAGTTTGATGTTTCCTTCAAGGCGCAGGTAGGCCCTCAGGAGATGGAAAAGGTCCTGAAGGTCAGAAGGGAACAGAGGATCAAGCCCAAATATGATGCCAAGTTGAACGATATCGAGACCAAGAAACACGAACTCGAGACGGCACAAGCCCTTCGCAAGGAAACCAGCGGCAAGATTATTGACCAGAAGTTCAAGGAGATGCGGAATGGGTTCTCCGTGCTGACCAGGTACCTCGGTATCAAAGACAAGGTGCTCGTTGTCAACAAAGCTGTTCAGGATATACCCCGGAAGACCGCAAGAGGTATTCAGCCAGGCCTCAAACTCCAGATGGATATCGGTTGGGAAGACCCTCGGGCGAAAGTTGCCAACATGAAGATTTTCTTGCGTGGATCTATTACCACGTGCAAGATCATCTCGGTTCCCAGTACCCTGAAAAAGATGGATCTCTTCATCGAACACATCAGGAAAGAGATCGAGAAGCTCGAGGAAGAGGCCGTGGCCATCAAGAAGCAACTCATGGCAGTCCCCAAGGAAGTGGAGGAGGACATGGCTTCTCTCTACGAGAAGATGATGCTTTCGACTCCGGAAGGGCGGACCATGTTCGGCATGACCGCGCAGAAAGCTCTCCCTGGTCCCAAGCCGTGAGTAAAGAAATAGCCCTAGAGGTCCTTGAGGATCAACCTCTTTGCAAGACGTTCAGGATCCTCGAAACCAATTCCGAGATCCTTGCAGCAGAAAAAGTGGCCTTCATCTCGGTAGACGATCCCCACAGTAATGATCAACTGATTATGCAGGCTGTTCTCCATTTCTTTGGGAAAGAAATCAAATATCATCCCAACTGGTACTCCTATCACAGGGATGGTCATCAAGTTTATATCGTTTTCTCTCAGGAAGTCTTGGATGCTCGTGGCGGGATCGGATGGAAAATCGAAGAAAACATAGCTGACGAGGTTCATGCAGGTCATGAATACTTGGCCATTGGTCCGATCTCCACAAGTACTGCCGCTGCTGCAAAGAGAGCAGCCATCAAGTTCACAGAAACCGACAGTCAGTTCTCTTGGGAACACGCAAATAAGAAGAGCGAAAAAATGCCTCTCTTCAGGGTCGAAGTGGATGAAAAGCGTAGCCGCATCGACTTAAGGGCAAAGCACATCAAAGCATACCCAAGGAAAACTGGCATGGTTCGCCTATACACGTTGGAGAGTTGGATTGTCAAAGTTCTCGAAAGACATTCGGTCCTCCAAGAGCAGATTGCTGATTCGATTCCGCGAAGTAATAGCTGGAGTCGAGACAGAGGAAATTATAGAAATCAAGGATACAGTCTGCATCTGCGTGCCGATGTCAATAAACGACTCGCGCTTATTATCATCGTGAGGAGGATGGTAGAAGAACTGGCAAAAGGCATCCAGAAGTACGGCGACGAGAAGTACGATCCTTTGGTGTACCGCCTAGTAGAGACAGAAAAGGGATACAACTTCTCGTGTTACCAACAATTCCTGATGGAGGCCGAGGCTGCACTGCCCGAGATGGGAACATGGGCTAAAGATGTTTCCGATTTGCCAGAGGGCAATCGGGAGGCAGCCAGGAAAGATCAAGAGTGGTTTCACGAGTTCTGCAAGCAGGAGGTGGCAGACAGCAAGAAAGGACCATGACAAATGTCATGCCAGAAAGGTCTCAAAAGGAAGACCATTAAATTGTCTGCCTCGCTTTCCTGCAAAACTGCTTGCCAAAAGGCGATTGGTTGTGCTCTTCACGTAGGAACGTCGCGTGCAGGAGCAGTGTTGTTACCAGACGTTTCGCTGGAACAGGACAGGCCTGGGTGGTGCATGGTATGCACTACCTACAAGAAAGGGAGGAGGTCGAATGGGCCATGTGGTGCGTTGAATGCGCCGGATCAAACCCACGTGTCGTGATCAATCCTGATCTAAAAGGCCAACGCGCAATAGCGCAGTCCTCAATCCCCCAATCCAGCGAACGCCCTGGGGGGAGTGCTCTTAAACACGCGACATCCTCGTGCTTGTGATTCAAGAAAAAGGGGCTCCTCCGTTTGGGGGAGCCCCATTTTTAGCTCGTAATCTATTTGACGGTAACGATATTGATCGGGACTAGTCTATCGTATTGTGCGCTCACGCCTTCAGCAACGAGAACTGAAGAGGCATTTACGTTAAAGGAGTGCGCCTGGAGATAAGTGTCCTCGAGATAGAAAGCCCCATATGCCTGATCCTGAGCATCGCGCAGATACACCATGAGTCCCAGAGGATGATCAAATAAATCAGAAGCCAGGTTGATGAAGAAGTCAGTGTTCTGACCTTTGGGATTTTGATTATTAAGGGCACGTCCATAACCAGCAGTATCCTTAATTGGCGCGATTAGATTAGGCGGAGGTCCTTTGATATCAGCTTTTGATAGTTTGTTTGCACCTGGAGGCATTTTGGTTGGAGGATAGTAAGCATACAGAACTCTCAGAAGGGAAGGACCCCAGTAGAGAATTCTGCCGAGGGTAATGGCACCAACTGTGCGACCAGGGATGTGGTACGCACGTTTGGAACCGATCTCGAACATTTTCTGAATCATCTTATTCTGATTCAGACCAAAGTTCTCGACGATTCCAATAGGGAAGGCTACATCAGCACCCGCTCTGTCTACATCTAATTCGGGTCCCGAATTAGCCTGACTTAATCTGGGAGGTCCAGCAGCAATCAAAGTTGTTGCCGCATTGACAAACTGACCGCCCTGCAGATCGGCCTGGACATGGTTTTGCCAGAACTCCCAAGTGCTCAGGGAGGTCGTTACTCCGCTGTTGCTTTGAGCCATTTCAGTTCTCCTTCATTCGCCCGGGCCTAGATCTGCAACGTGACGCGGATGTAGTTGGCTGGGTACGGAACCAGAATGTCAATGGTCACCAAGACAGTATCGGGCTGATCGGTTGATTGTTCGAGTGAGACCAGATTGGCGTTCATCAATTGACCGTTTTCAGTAAATTCCCTGAGCAACCCATGAACGACGGTCGACAACATCTCGAGATAAATCGTAGTGATATTGTACTTGCCGATGTACGGACGCAACTGATTACGAATGAATTTCGAAACCCAGTCAACGTCCTTAGTGATCGAGAGTTCTCTCTTCTCGATCAGAGTCACATCCGTCGACAATTGGTGGCGGCAATAACAAGGAGCAGTAGGCGTATCCTGAACGAAGATGTAAGTGCCGCCGGTTGCGATGATATCGAGCTGACTCGGATTGAAATACTCATTCGAGTGTTCCAGACCAATGAGTCCAGTGACTGGAACATTAGTAAAGGGTTGCTGCGGAGGATAGAAGGTGATCATGCCCGATACAATGCATCCCTGATAATAACCGGGCAGATTACCAGTCTTATTGGCTGAAGTCGTGTCAAACGTATCATCGCCGGTTCTATCATCCTCATATTCGATCTGGCCGACATCTGGCCAAACATTGAATACACGACGGTTGGAGAAGGCCTTGGAATAATCTGCAATGTATTGGGCCTGTTCGTACTTATCATAGTCCTTGGTGTCGATCCTCCAGATCAGATCGTGGGAAGAAGAAGTCGGCAAGCCAGGATTGGTTAGTTCGAGCGTAGTGGCATTGTTAACGCGAACGATTCTGGCCTCGTGCAGAATCACGCCATCGGGATCCAGAATCTTGACAATCATACCGGGAGCGACTTCCTCATTGATGAAATCGCCATCATCAGCATTGAAGGTCAGAATGTCCGGCACCCAGCCCTCAGTGCCACTGGCTTTGGTTTCATAGATGAAGAGTAACCGGTTGATCATCACAATGCGCTCGTGTTTGTTCTCCTGGGCTGACTGTTGAGTAACGTGTGCATTCCAGATCTGGTGGATAGCAGGATCCTGGGTCAGAGGAACGATACAGTAAACCTCACGACTCTCGAGGAACTCAGTAGCCGCAGTCCAATCCTCGACTGAATCATTCTCGATGGCCGTGGCATAAACGATATTGTCCGTGTTTACCAGGGCCATCCAAACACCAAATGCCAGAGGGTTCTCGGGAACGATCGGTCCTAGTTTGCTGATGACATCATCAACGTTCTGGACGGCAACCAGATCATCAACATTGTCGGTCCTGCGAGCCGTGTAACTGACCAAGATATTGCCAGTTGCAAAGTCAGTAGTATCATCAATATGATAGGACACGTTATTGGCATTGGTGAATTTCCGAACAACGCGATAATCCAGACCGGTCTCTACTCCAGCAAATGCAGGGCTGACAGTCAAAGTATCAGTGCCAACCACCGTAATGCTGTACCCGCCGTAGACCTCTGGGGGTGCCGCTCCATCTTCCACGACCAGAATATCGCCGACCTTAACACCGAGATCAGAAAAATCTTTGCCGGTGTCGGTGAAAGTAGATCCACTGGTCGCTCCGGTATGTTCGGTATTAAGTAGAATCTGATTGAGGTTCAACTCAATATCGCTGATGACTTTTTCAATCCGCCAACTTCCAGCGTTAACTCCGGATTCGATTATCAAAGTCATTCCAGGAGCAACATTGTCACTCAGGAAATCAGCAGCATCATCAGTGAACGTACTGCCATCTCCTGTCACTCTGAACTTTAGACCAGTAGCATTACTGAAACCAGCAAAACCTTTCTTGGAAGCGATGACTAAATTTGTTTCGTCAGTGACTGCCGCAACACTATAGATCCCTTCGTCTGCACCTTCGAGAATATAAAGGCTCATTCCCGATTTGATATTGTCTGTAACAAACAGGGAAGTGGCACTCGCGAATACCATCGAACCAGCAACAGTAACGCCATCAGTAGCATCCTCGCGAACAATACGGTACAAAATCCCGGATTCGATTGCATTAAAACTAGGGGTCACGGTCATTGTGTGGGTCGAGACCGTAACGATAGTAAATTGCAGACCACTGTCGGTTCCAGACATAGGAAAGAGCATGTCCCCAGCCCTGAGATTATAGTCGGTGAAATCAACCGTGATATCTCTGAAGGTGTTCATCACGGATCCAGGACCGGTTTCGCCATTTACCTCATTCAATAGATAGAAGGGTTTGAGACTGGTTGTGGAAGTGGTGACTCCGGTGCCAGATGTCAAAGTCACATTCCTGGTGACAGTAGCATTATCATCCACAGTCACGAAACTATCATCAGCAATGTAATCGCTCTTATCGAGCTGGAATGTGCCCCACTTGTTAGTGAGGTAGACTAACACGCCTGACTTGTCCACTTGTGCATCCAACGGCAGATCAGGGTACGCATAATCTGTCGCTGCGCTGTCGTACGGACCAGCCATTTTCTTGTAGATCACCTGATTGTTGAGTCCGACGATGCAAGCAGGAAGAGCAGGCGGAATCAGTGTGGGTGATACCTGCTCAAAGACCTGCTGAACAAATACGTCGGGTTTTGGGATCGTGCCAGTCGTTACGGCCATGATTGTCTCCTCCTCCTCGCTTCCTAAGGCTGGACTACCGGTATTGACGCCTCAGCAGCCTCTAACACACGTTGATCCACGGCATTCTTAAGGTTGTACTCAATCTTGCGCAACGTCTCCGCCGATGGAGTAATCTTCCAAGTTTGATGGAAGAACAACCTTATGCCTACTGGAACAGCAGTGAGCTCCTGCTGAGAATCCGACTGGATTAGAGTTTCAGGGCCAATTGCCACACTGTCCACCCAGAAGGCTCCCCTTTGGCGGATCTGCAAGGCGAAGAACCTGATGCCCTGGAAGACCAGGTCAGCCAGGAATTCGGCCTCAAGACCGTTTCTTGAGAGACACTCTGCAGTCAGATCAGTGTGAATCATGTCCTTGAAAGTCCTGGACCCAGTACGGAACGACATTGTTAACCGGTTCTCCAAGGATGTGTTCATCCAACCAGTATTGCCGCGACGCAATACGATGGCTGGCCTTTTTTCCATCTCTTCGAGATCCTCAGTGTACGCATCGGCAATGAGGATCTTTGACACAGCCATATCCAAAGACCATCGATATTCATTCTTCCCGTCATACAACGCGGCTTCGCTAAAGAGATCCTGAAGAAATTTCAGGATCAGATCTTTAGCTAAGGAGGTAGGACGCATGTATCACCTCAAAGTGTATTGATGTCTAGGTGGAACAGCTGGTGGTTCTTCACTTACGATCTGAGCCGTAACAGCTGGAGGACTCTTTTTGCCTAACACAAATCCTGCAGCGCCAAGCATGCCCGCACCAAATAAAGCCCCGGTAGCGATGGCAATATCACGGTTTCTTGAGATTAGTTTTTCAAGAAGCAAAGGGCCTATTCCCCCCAAGGCAGCACCAATCAGTGCCCCTATGGCTAGGCCCTCCGCACCAGACGCAAGATCTGCACTACGCTTCTCGAGCTCCTCGTAGAAGCCCTTGAGCATGATCTCGTCGAGCTTACGGACTTGGAGGTGTATCATCGTAGATCACCACCTGAATCCTTTGATTCTCATCGTACCAGACACTGATGATGTTGTATGGCGAAGGCACTGTATCATTCAACCATGTTTGATAGGCATTAATGCCATCTTGATTATGCATGTCGTAGTGTAGTACGGCGACTTTTGTGGCCATGTTTTATCTCCTATTTGCAAAGATCATGAGGCTAACCTTTCGACCCTGTGCAATTCCGATTGGCGACTTTCTCCATAAGACCAGCCAAGACTGTTGTTAGAACTGATGCGGTTTTCTCTTTCATGTTCGGTCTCCCTTCTCCCACACTAATTTTCATCTTGGCCATGGCCTTTTCGTGTTGTTCGGTAGCACTATGATGCTTCACCTTGACAGCCAGCTTTTCTAGCAAGTTCATGTTCTTGTCTCCACTAGACTCAAGTTGCGACATCCCTCACCTGCGCGTCGAAGTCACCGATCTGTTCTGCAGACTCGGCGATCCCTTGCTCGATGCCCTGGGCGAAGACATGTTTGCCCTCAGTACCAGGGTGTCTCCAGCCTCCTCTAAGATATGATTTTAACGTGGCGCGGCGAAAAATCAACCTCTGTTGTCCAAAAAAGAAGGTTCTTATCGGTATTGTCTTGTTTAACAAATACCACATTACATGGGGTTTAACTCCTTCTTCAACTGCTTTGGCGTATGGAACGTCACTGATTATGTAGATCGTATTGCCTACAACATACCCTTTAATTGAGTTTGCCAAATTTCCAGTTGGATGTTTGAATATCCCCGAGTAACAGATTTCTTTTATGCTGGTGACAATCTTTTCCTTGGCAATGCTGGCATCAGTGTAATCAGCCATGGCGGCTGATCGTGCCGTGGGCCGAAGGTCGATAACCTTCATCAACATGATTAACGCCTACGCTCGGATTCGAGAGTTTGGGCAATTTTGATCCCGGCATTTAATCGATCAAATTCAGCCCTTGTAGCACCCTTGCCACTAGTGGCCTTATCCATCATCTTGAGCACAGTCTCATTCACGCTCTTCTTGCCGTATTTACTTTCGGCGTGTGCCCGGTATTCACGCAAAGTAATTTTCCGTTCTGACATGATTCCTCCTCACGCATGTGGACGATTCTCTGTCGCCACTTGCCGCTCGAAGACCCCAGTAGGATCCCTGAAGGTAACGGTTTGGATGTCTCCTAACACTCTCGCATTATCCGTAATTTCACGATTACGAAAGCGAATCTGCTTCTTGGCAAATCTGCGTAATTTTTCATGTTTATCTGCACCGGCTTTCATTAGACTTCGTGAAGATACACTTGGCGCTTCCATTTTCTGTGCCATAGACGGAGTCTTGGCCATGCCATATAATTTGCCGCCTAATTTTCCAGCTTTGGATCCTAGATATTCTCCAGCTGTCCATCCCAACATGTTCCCTAGAAGGGGCAAACGACTATAGGCAGTCATGCCTGCCCAGCTACCAGCAAGACTGCCCAGTCTTTCGGCACGACCAGGTTGTCCGGGTTCGTGTGTATTTTTGGCGATCGCCATAACATCCGGTGCCGAGAAAGCAGACATCAAGGCTATTTGTCCTTTAGTGAGTTTAGGGCTCTTCCAACCCGCCTGCATAGCTCCTACAGGATCAGTCATTAACTTACGACTAGTAGCAAGAAATTTGTTTGGAGCTATACTGCGCCAAAGGGCTCCTGCGGGATCTTTGAGGAACCCCTCTGGTTTAGGAAATCCCTTAGCAGCTTCTTCGACAGTTTGGGCAATGACTTTCCCGGTAGAAGGCTTAATCAGCCTTTTGCCGACTTGTTTTAGGAGTTCCCCCGCAGCAGGCATTATTCACTCCCTGGAATCTTCAGGGTGTATTCAATGTCCTGCGGGTTTATCTTGGTGAGTTGCAGGACCTGATGCACTAATGTTCGACGTTTTTCTGTCTTGCTGATTTGCACGATCCTCCACCTATTTCTGCCGCTCTCAACCAAAATGTCCTTGGGACTTAACGGAGGGAAGTTGGAGCACCAAGCAACTGTCTGTTCCGGTTGTATTTCAAACTGAGCATGACGAATCATTTCTGGAGGAGGATTGAAATTAACATTGAGATTGATAGGATCAAAAAATCCACCAACCCATCCGGTATTAAAACATACTGCACAATTCGATTGAGTCTTACGTTGTTTGATGGCGTCCCAACATGCCGTGCATCGTTGTCCCCATGTTCTGCGGACAAAAGCATAGGTGGATTGCCCAACAAAGTTTTTCAATAACAGATTATTGCGCCTAATGATTTCGAGTGCATAAACATCTGGTTTCAGATTCGAGCTGGTTACTTTCGACCACACCAGTTTGGTGAGATCACTAGCCAAATAAACCTGGACTTTGTAATAGAACTTACGCCACTTGGATTTCAGATCGATATCGGCATCCTTATAAGCGAATAGGTTTTGAAGCCCATCCACTACTTTGGTGAATCCAGTATCCGGGGTATTGGACCTCCACACCGAGAAACGATAGAGCGAGATGTCCTCAATGGTAGGTTTGATCACCCACCCAGCAATGAGAGCGTCTAAGTCGTAACATTCGACGTAGACGGAATCAAACTCCAGCATTGCCCTTCGCCTTAGCTATCTGATCCGCCAGTAACTTCTTTTCCGATGGTGACGTCCAGTATTTCTGACCTCCTGTTTGGGAACTGGCAAGTATTCGTTTCCGGAGTTCCTCTATAGTTGTAGCTTCAGATCCAGGAGGGGCTGTGGGAGCATACAAATCCGGTTTCTTAATAGAGATCTTCTTAGGACGAACCAGTTTCCTTAAAGATTTGGAACGGCGCAGCAGGAAATTTTTGAGCATTTTACCTCCACTTATAATAGAAGCTGCCGCTACACTTCCAGCCAATCCACCTATGATGTACCGTTTCCATTGTGCTCTTGTCCATTTTGAGGGGTGTTTTTCCCTGAAATCTTCTTCAGCCTTTTTGATACGTTCTTTAGCGAATCTCTTAAGCTTATTCCTTTTGGAGGCAGGAGACTCGCTGGCGCCAAAGGCAGATGAGATCGTCTGATTATCAGCATCACCTGGATACTGATTGGGGTATTCTTCAGTCAGATCGGGCATTACCATCTCCCCAGATTGATCTGACTGTACTCACTGTAGACGTTGCCCCAGCAAGCAGCTAGGTTGATAGCCATCTTAAGGGCGAGTTTTTTCTTTTCATAATCAACATAGATCATGTTTAGCCAACCAATGTATTCAGCAGCTTGATCACTAACGCGAACAGCGATACCACCATCATTGTAATCCAACTTATTGCGACTGTACAAGATTCCGGCACTTGTTAGGACTTGAATAACCGCGCCTCTTAATAGAAGATTGGGAGATGGAAAATTGGAATAATCAACAATGTACAATGGCGGAGGAGTATTATTCCAATCATCCATCGCCATATCCAATGCTAATTCCAACTGATTATCCGAAGACTCCTTCCGATCGAGAAGCCTGTTGAGTTCATCAATGTCACGTAGGAACTTACGTAGCATTCCTACGTATTGTTGCTTCGTGTAGGAAGCCACATGTTAGCCCTTCAGGGTTTGCGACTCCAGAATCTTATTGACCATCTCATTCCGGTTGCGCTTATCAACCTGCATGCCTTTGACTAGTCCCTTGAGTTGGGCTTTATTCATGGCTTCTAGTTGTTCACGAGTATAGATTGTTTTAACTTCTGGTACTGGTGCAGCGCTAACTGGTTCAGGCGCTGGCGCAGGTGCTGGTACAGATACGGGTACAGGTTTTGGTTCATCGAGTTTAATTGGCTTTGCGGGATCTGGGGCTTTGACATCAGCCGGTGTAACCATTGTATCGTGTGATGGCACATTAGGAACGCTCTCTTCCTTCTCGGGCACAGGTTTCTCCTTTTTTTCAAACACTGCAGGTTTCACCATCGAGGCAACAGGGGCGGGATTGATTTCTTCGATCTTGCTGACTTCAATACCTTTGGCATGCATTAATCGACGATCCGCATCGGTAATTTGGCCCTCGTTAATAATGCACTGTTGTCCTTTGGACAAGAAACTGAAAGAAAAACCAAGATTAGTATTACTGGTGTTTCGAACTCGCACTTTTGCCACGAAGCACTTCCTTTCTCTAAGTCCCCAATCTTAGAGTAAGGGGAAAGGGTTGGTTTTTTAGGACCAACCCCTTTCCCCCTTGCTCACTACCTTCAGCTGCCCTTCGACAGAGCGATTTTGCAGCAGCCGTTGACGTTACCGATGCCCATCCCAACGTCTTCCCAAGCCTGCCAGCTGATCATGTTGGCACGCTTGTCAATCCAGAACTTGGTCTGGTTGAGCAGGAAGAAGTTGCCCAAGAATTGCGGCTCCGCAAAGCCGTAGATGGTCCCTTCGGGCACAACACCATTCTTGATCGAGGTCACCAGTTTGTAGCCAAGAATCGACTGGTAGCGGTACCCGTCGACAGTGATCTCAGCAGCAATCTTGCCGCCGACATCCTTGGCCTGGAAGGCGAGGACGTCAGCGAAGTCGATCTCGTGCATCAAGATCGTCCCCAGTCTGATTTCCTTGCCCGGGAGCAGCTTGGCCAGCTGACTGAGCGCAACGCGAGTGACAGTGGTGTCAGTCACAATAGCGCTCAAACCAGAAACGCCAATCGCTGACTCGATGTACTGGAGGAACCTCAGGTCTTCGATCTTCTGGATGTCCTTGACACTGTTCTCTTCGATGACCCTGGTGATAGGCATCTCGTAAGCCAGCAGTTCCTGCTCCGTTTTCTCGAATTTCTCCGAGGAAATGGTGCTGAACGGGATCGTGTAACGCTTGCCTTCGACGTACCTGCCGTCGGGCTCCGAGCGCCAGTTGATCGCCATTGCCTTGCTGTCAGGCTCGATGTCTATGATCTTGACCAGTCCATCGTGATCCTCTGAGCGCTGGCAGTCCGCCTTGGTGACGCTCACGGGTGGGAGGATCTTGCGGGCGAAGCTAACTTCACGTAGCTTCTGTCTGATGAAAGCACCAGCAGCCTCAGCGAGCTTAGGTAGCTCCTGAGGATCGCTCACAGCCTGAGAGAAGAGGCTGTTGATGGTTGCCGCATCGACTTCGTTCATTTTCTAATCTCCTTTCCTTCCTCAGTGCTCGCTAAAGCATTCTGGCGTGCAGAGCGTAGCCCGAGACACCGACGAAGTACAAGAGACCGTCGGCAAGAGCTATTGGCGCCTTCGCGTAGGCGTAAACTGCATCGTGATGCTTAGCAACAGCCAACTTACCACTGTACACGGTCAACTGCGAACCAGCAACGGGAGAACCGTTGTAGTTGACATCGTACCCGTTGGATGTCACGTTTCCTTCGATGGTGCCAATCAGGCCGGTCATGCCACCGCTCGAGACTGAAGTCCCATCGGGTAGTGTACCTGTCACGTCTGGGGCGATTGAGTCATTGAACGCCAAGAAACGCGGGATCGAGGTCTTGGTTGTCGCCGAGCCAATGACGGCATTCCCATTGACGTCCAGCTCGAACCACTGTCCGTTACGAATGGTCTGGGACTGCGCAATCGGTACAGACTTACGGAAGACCATTTCGAGCGGGCTAGTGATGTTGAGGTTTACCTGCTTAGCCATTCGCTCTCACTCCTGTTCATCTTGTGCCGAGCAGATAGGAAACCAAGGGATCCGCTTCCGATGAGAACGAATCACCCTTGATATGCCCTACCTTCTCGACGTCCTGTTTCCTGAGGAGCTCCTCAACCTGGGTTCCGTCGAGGTTGCATACCTCGCCGAATTTTTCCAGGGCATCCCCAGGATCCGTTTCGCCATCGACCACCATCTGCAACACTACTTTTGCAGATTCGAGCTGCTTACTGAGGTTCTGTGCGAAGCTGGCGGTCTTCTCCAGTCCCTCTAATTTAGTGCGCAGCGTCTTATTGTCCGCCTCTAGCTGCTTGATGGCTTGAGCAGCCTTGGCCATTAAGATTCTGTCCTTGGGGTCCATGTTGCCTCCCACATTAATTCGTCTGGGTTGCAGGCCCAGGGACATTACTACCCTGTGCAGTTCCGTCCTTCAGTCTTTTGAACAAAGTCCGATTCTTATCAGTTTTGAGTTTTTCGATCACCCGGACCCCAGTACCTTCAGTTATTTCACCGATAGTACCAGGTTCACGCATTTCATTAGCGGCACCACCACTAATCTGCGCCTCCTTGATGATCGAATCGGAGAGCTTTTCGAGGGAGGATTTAGCCTGAGGATCACCGATGGCATCCAGAATCACAGCCATAGCCAACTTATGAAAACGCTCTGGATTTGATGGTTCAGCATTAAGTTTCGCTGAAACTTCGAGCGCTTCGGCAAGTTTGGCATATTGACTTGGTTCATCGGTTTTCACCTCTTTAGGCTCAGTCTTTTTAGACTCATTAAGTGCAGCCTCAAGAAGCTCATCCACTGTGAAGCTCATGATTTGGTCCCCTTCATTTCCTGCGCTCTCTGGCGAGCCATTTCTACTAATCCAATAACTTTATTGGCGTTCTCCTCTTGTTCTTTAACCTGCCGTTCATATTTTCTTTTATCGATCAATTTCTGCAATTTCGAACCAGCTCCGAAACTAAAGGCGCCAACACCGACTGGGATACCAGTCCGCATTAATTTCCTGGCTAGTTCGGACTTGGCAGCCATGTCTCGCGCCTCCGAGGGAGGTCCCGGGCCCGTCGATTCTCGGGCCCGGGACGCCTCATTCCTCTACTCCTCTTCCTTTACGGCCGCAGCGAGCTTCTCAGAAAGACTCTTGGGAGCCTCTTCCTCCACCACAGTCTCTTCCTCGCTAGTAGTAGCGATCTTGGCCAGCTCGTCGGCCATAGCACGAGCCATCAGACGACCAGCTGCCTCAATCTCCTCGGCAGCAGTCTTTTCCTGAGCCTCGTACTCGGCGTATTCGTCGATGATCTGCGCAGCAGCAGCCAGCTTAAACAGATCATGATCGAATTCCAGGCCCTCGTCCGTGAATGCCGAGACAACCTGTGCAACCTTCTCGGCATCCTCTTCGCTTAGCGCCTCGATGGCCTTATCGAGGGCGGCGTCAGCGGCTTCCTTGGTCATTCCCTCGCCCTCGGCCTCAACTTCAACCTTGGCCTCGGCCTCAGGAGAACCAAACCGCTCGTTGTACAGTTCAGCAAGGCTCATTCGCTTCCTCCTTTGCTGACGCCGTTAGGCGTTTGTCTCGGTCGCGGGTGCTGGAGTGGGTTTGACCTTACGAGCGGTCGCGATGATTTTCTTCACGACGCTCTGCATTGCCACGTCCTTGGTGGGGGTATCGGGGCGATGTTTGGCTTCAATCGCCGCCTTAACCTTAGCCAGCACCTTTGAACCTTCCTGAGGTGTAGAAGCATCAGCTTGCTGCTGAACTTTCTTCCCACCGCCCATTTCCCAATCAGAGCCCAGTTTCTGGAGCTCGTCGAGGAAGCCACGAGCCATGAAACGACCGAGAACAGTGGCTTCCTCAGCCAGTTTCTCAGCTTCGGCATGCTTCTCGCTTTCCTCCACCTCCGAGATAACTTTCGCTGCCTCTTCAGGAGTCAAATTCAACTCCTTGGCAACCTGAGCGACAACATCATCATCATCGCCACCATCAACAGCAGCTGCCGCTTTCTCGGTTTCGGAAGGAGCGCTGGTGTCCTCGAGCATTTGCGCGAGGATTTCACTTACTGTCGGCATCCTTCGTCTCCCTTCCTGCTAGACAAATTTTCGCGCACCAGCGTACGCCCCAATGGCTCCTGCAGAACCAAGAAGTCCTGGATGCTTTTCAGCGAACGTTTGCGCGACATTTTTGCTTTTCCCGCTACGCTGCAAGTGAGCAGAATAGAGGTATGGAGCAAAAAGGCCTGCACCCGCCAGGGCCGCTCGATGAATTGCACCTGATTCCTTAGTCATGCCGAGCATAGCATTGAACATCTCCTCTGACGAAGCGGTGCGCCCCTCCGGTAGAAGATGTGCATGCTTCACTATGGTACTACGCGAAACTGATTCGTCCCAACCCATTAGACTTTGACGGTACTGCTGATAGACCATGACATTTGTCATGGTT
>Ga0315294_10002275_pt1 | contig 21002 bp, 15 predicted proteins | sample YL17G13_40_MG_FD_203626 | JGI IMG/M metagenome (GOLD analysis project Ga0315294, IMG submission 203626) | Sediment microbial communities from Yellowstone Lake, YNP, Wyoming, USA - YL17G13_40 | ecosystem: Environmental > Aquatic > Freshwater > Lake > Sediment | place: USA: Wyoming | collected...
GGTCAGCGGCGCGCGCGTCCATCTGCCGTCGCGCCAGGCCACCCCGCTCGCCTCCGTCGTCAACGAGCTGGCGTACAACTCGCTCGCCCACGCCTTCCCCGGGCGCGAGCAGGGAAGCATCGCCATCAGCATGCAGGAGGCTACCGGCGGCAAGATCCTGGTGCAGGTCAGCGACGACGGCGTCGGCCTCCCTGCCGACTTCAGCCTCGAGCGCGACGCCCGCCTGGGCCTGCGCATCGTCGAGGGTCTGGTGACCCAGGATTTGGGCGGCGAGTTTACCCTCGCGTCAAACGGGGGAACTATTGCACGGATTACGTTCCGCAGGTAAGCTCGATTGGGCGCGCGGCCCTATAGGCCGCGCGGGGTCAGCTCCGCGACTTCTATAGGAAGTCGCGCCCAGCGGCGGGAGGTAATGGTGGACGAGGTGCAGGTCGAGGTCTGGCGGCTCGTGCAGGACGAAGGCGGCAAGGACGTGCTGCTGCTGCGCGACGAGCGCCGGCGTCACCTTCCCATCTGGATCGGCCCCTGTGAGGCCGCCGCGATCTGGGTCAAGCTCGCCGCCCCTCAATCCGACTCTTTCGTCCGCCGTCCGATGACCCACGACCTGTGCACGACCATCATCGAGCGCCTGGGCGGCCGCATCGAGCGCATCGTCATCGACGATTTCTCGAACGAGACCTACTACGCCAAGATTCACCTGGCGCTGCACGGCGAGGCCCTAACCGTCGATTCCCGCCCCAGCGACGCCATCGCCCTCGCTCTGCGCAGCGGGGCGCCGGTATGGGTCCGCGACGACGTCATGGAAGCCGGCAACATCGCGCTGGAGGAGGAGGATTCGTCCGCGGCCGATTCCTCCGAAGGCGACTACGGCGCCGCTGACGAGGATGCTGAGGACGAGTCGTAGGGCAGAAGCCCCTAAGCCGCCTGCGGCGGCCGGGGTGGCGGCCCGCGAAACGGGCTTAGCCACTCGTCTTCTGCTCAGTCTCCCACGCTCCGAGGCAGCAGGCCCCTAAGCGGCTAGGCCCAAAGGCCGCCGTGGCGGTGGCGGAGCCACCTAGCCACCCTTCGGGCCGGGGTGGCGGTCGCCAAGGCGACCTAGCCACAAGCTCCTGCCCTACGGCTGACGCGACCCTGCGATCCGGTCTTCGCCTCCAGCCTCACCACCCATACCTGCTCCGGTGCCAGCTCGGCGATGAATGCCGCGCCCGCGCCTGCGTCCTCCAGCACCACCTCCTGTCCGCTCATCACCTCCCTTGCCCGCGCTCCGTTCATCCCCAGCGCCCGCAGGTCCACCGTCACGCGCACACGTTTGGCCTTGTGCCCGTCGTTCAGTACCGTCAAGTAGGCGACCCCCTCGCGCGGCCCGTAACGCTCCACGTACACCTGCGAGTCATTGCTGCGGGCGCAGGTCACCGGCTCCCATCCCGCGCGCGCGATCTCACGGATCAGCGGGAGGTAGCGCTTGAATAGCTCCCGGTCGCGGTTGTAGAGGGCTGGCCGCGCCCAGTATGGGTCATTCGCCGCGTTGTGACTAAAGAAGCCGGGGAAGACCGCATAGAACAGGCACCGCTGGAAATACCGCCGCGTGTACTCGCGCGGGAACTTGTCGTAGTCGCTGTTCATCAGCAGGCAGTACGGTTTCTGACGGCACAGCGCGCGCCGCAGCATCATCACTTCGTCGGACTCAAGCTCCAGCTCCCCGTCCCGCAGCCAGTTCGTCTCCGTGCCCATTACGTCGAGCAGGGGCGCAAACTGGAGGTAGCGCCACAGCGCGCCGTTGGCAAACATCAGCCGCCCTTGCTCGTGCATACGGCGCGCGCACCCCTGCAAGAACTCGTAGGTGCCGAATATCAGCGCCTGCGCGCAGCGGCCGCTCGCGGGGTCGAACACCAGCGGGATTCCTGCGTCCCGCCAGTGCTCGCGCCGGAAATCCAGGTACTCCGAACCCATTTCCATCGAATCGATGTAGGTTCCCGACACCGCCGGCGCCGGCTCCGCGCCCACCTCAAACCCGGGGTTCGCCAGCAAGTTCTCGCGCGCACCTTCGAAGCTCAATTGCGGCCGCGCGAACCACGCCCGCCCGGCATGCGGCGCCCGCAGCAGCATGTGGAAGTGCACCTGCGCCACCGGCTTCGCCGGCTCGATGCGCACCTCCGCCATCTCCCACTCATGCGTTCCAGTGCTAAACGGCGCCACGAACCCATAGCCCGGCGTGCCATCAGCGTAGGTCAAGTCAAGGTAGAGCGCGTGATCGCGGTCAGGCTCCCCGGTCACGCCTTCCGCTTTGCTCCACGCTCGCGCTGCGAGCGGCTCCTGCCGGGGCGGGGTCAGCGTCACCGTCTGGCTCGCGCCGGAGGACTCGCCCAGCGCGTTCTCGCAGCGCAGCACTTGTCCCGGGGCTGTCGAGGATGCAGTCTCGCCCTGCGGGCCCGCGCCTTTCTCCACGACGAACCCGCGATCCCACGCTCGCCATTCGGGCAGATGCCAGCGCCGCCCCTCGATCGCCTCGTCGATGGCGCGGAACATGACCTGCGCCTTGTTGACGGGATAGTCCTTGCTCAGCGGCACGCTCGGCGCCGGGTTCAGGATGAACAGGGCTCCGTCACACCACGGCGCCTTGAGCAGGTGGACGACGGGGTCGCCGTTGGCGTCGTGCACGATAGAGGTGTAGGTCGCGGCCGCATAGCTCGTGTCCGGCGCCGCTTGCGCCTTCTCGCGCAGCAGCTCTTCCGCCGCCTCGCGCGTGCGCGCCATCCCCTGCGGCATGGGCATCCAGTAGCTCACCGGCTCGACGTACACGAAGCTGTAGATCCCGTGGGCGCTGTCGAAGGGCACGTTGTTCGCGCCCTCCTTGAAGGCAAACCCGAAGTCCTGCCACCCCGCCACCGAGGCGATGTCGGTGAAGGGCATCCACAACCCCTCGCGCTCCACCCGCTTGACGAAGCACTGCGGGAAGATATCGTAGTAGCGCTTGAGCGCGGCGCGCATGCCCCATTCCGAGTCGAACCTGTAGAGCACGAACGCAAACGACGCCTCGTGCGGGAAGCGCGCCGTCTCGCCCGACAGGCCCAGGTCCACCGCCGCGTACAGCTCCCTGCTCGCCGCGTTGTAGCCCACGCGGTTGATGCGCGGCAGGTCGAGTGGATACGCGATCGCCCATCCCTCGCTGCTCCCGCTCACCGCCGCCAGCGGGTAGCGCGCCATGCGCCCTGTTCCGCCGGCAACCTCGACCGTCACCTGGTAGTCGCCATCGGCATTGATTCGCTCGTCTTCGCGCAGGCTTCCACCCCAGCGCCACCCCCGCGCGTCCAGCCCCAGGGCCAGGTACACCGTCACCGCCCGGTCGCCGCCGGTCAGATCCTTCACCGTGCCTATCACGCTCAGGTGGTCGCCGCGGCTCGCGAATTGCGCCGTAAGCGCCAGCCCCAGCTCCCGATCCGCGCCGCTGAAGCGCGCCCCGTCGGCCGTGCGCGTCACTTCACCCAGCGGCTGGCGGAAGTCCGAATCCGCCGCCGCGTCGCGAACCAGCAGGCCGCCGGCGCGGCCGTCACGGGTGATGCGCCCGCTTGCATCCACTGCGAGCGATAGGCCGCCGCCGGCTATGGTCACCGGGGTCGCAGTTGTCGCGCTTGGCTTTACAGATTCAGGGGCGCGTTCCACCAGGATGCCGTCGAAGACGCTCCATTGTCCCTTGGGCCGCAGCTCCCACAGCGAGAAATCGTCAAACCACGCCGTTCCGCGGTGGCCGCGCAGCAGCCCGTGCACGCGCACCTCGCGGATCGGTTTGCTCGGTGTGACCGTCACCACGGCCCGCTGCCAATCGTGGGCGCCGGTGGCAAAGGGTCGCACCTGCCCCCACAGCGGCGTGCCGTCGGTGAAGATGATGTCGAGATAGAGGGAGTAGCCGGGGTCGGGGCTGCCGGTCACATCGCGGGCCCTGCTCCAGCACACCGCGCGGATGGGGGTCGGCCGTGCCTGGTTCAGCTCTACGACGAAGCGAACGCCTCGCTCCTGCGCACCGTCGTCGCCCGCGCAGCGCGCCGAGTAGCGGCCACTTCGAGCCACCTGGCGGTCCACGGCGTAACCCAGCTTCCAGGGCTCAGCCCCGGCGAACTGCCGGCGGCCCGGCCTGGCGTCGGCCGGGGTCACGCGCTCCAGGTCGCCGTTGCGCAGCAGCGAGAGGCCGGCCGGAACATCTCGCACCACCCGCCTGACCGTCGCCCCGTCTGCGCGAGCCGGCACGCAAGCCGTGCTCACGAGAGACGTGACAGCAAGCGCCGCGATGCCTACCCTGGACATCCCTCTTCCCGCCGCAACCGTGATGTGGCTAGGTCGCGGGCGACCGCCGCGGCGGCCGCAGGTGGCTAGGTGACTCCGCCACCGCCACGGCGGCCTTTAGGCCTAGCCGCCTAGCCGCTGACGCGGCCCGCGTCTCCTGCTCCGACGAGGCAAGGCCGCGCTGTTCGTCAGCCGCGATGAGATCCGCGTAGATGAAGCCACTTCGTTCGACCACCTCGCCCAGCGTCACTGCAACCGACTCGCAAAAGCCAGGGCCGTCGAAGGCGAAGGTGTGGAATTCGCCATTCTCGCCGCAGGCATCGACCCCATCCGGAAGCTGCGCAAGTAAGGCCAGGTCGTACTCACGTCCGGCGAGCTCTCGCGGCAGCCTGCGCGGGTCGAGGCAGGCGACGTAGGCCTTTACGCCACCTGCGAGCATCTCTCGCGCCAGCTCCGCGCTGTCGCGACCCCACAAGGGGAAATGGCAATCCATCCCGACGTCGGCCATGCGCTGCTCACGATAGGCGCGCACGTCGGCCAGGTGGATGTCGCCGAAAGCCGCGCCGGTGGCGCCATCGCGCTTCGCTTGCTCCAGCGCCTGGCGCATCGCCGCGGCATAGGTTTCGTCGGTGCACTGGGCAGGGATTCTGACCTCCATCAGCGGCAGACCCAGCGCCCGCCCTTGCGCGCGCACGAGTTCCTCGCGCACCCCGTGCATGGATACGCGCCGATAGGGATCGGTGATGGTCGTCAGCAAGCTCGCCACCTCCATGCCCGTCTCCCGGGCAACATGCAGCGCCCACAGCGCGTCCTTCCCACTGCTCCACGCCATCAGCACGCGTGAACCGTTCGAACGTGTGCCCGTCTGCATTCCACCATCCCCGGGGCCACAGGCTTAAGCCTGTGCTCCATTTTCCACAGCGCCGGGATCGATCCTCTGGCCTCCGGGCGGGGACTGATGTGGCGCAGATTTCAAATCTGCGCTACCTACCCGCCCGGAAGGGGACAGTCCCCATTCGGGGACAGTCCCTACCGGCGCCGCGCCTTGTGCTGCTGCGCGGCCGTGTGGTATCGTGAAGTGGGGGCGACCCGGCGGGTCGCCCCCACTTGGGCGCGCGCTCCATGAGCGCGCGCTGAGGCACGCGACCTTATTAAGGTCGCGCCCAGTTGCAGCGAGGCCGTTCCATGCCCCTTATCACCGATGCGCAGCAGGCTCGCGCCATCTATCGCGAGGCGCAGCAGCGCCGCATTTGCATGCCCGCTTTCGGCACCGAAAACCGCGACACCACCGAGACCGCCTTCCGCGCGGTAGCCGAGGTCGCCGCCGAGCACAATATCCCGCAACCGCCGCTCATCATCGCCGCCACCGCTCACTACCAGGGCCGCACCCAGCTCCTCAACTACACCTCCCTCGGCACCGCCGCCGACGGCCTGTTGGCCCTGCGCGATGACATGGAGCGGCTGTGCCGCCGCGACGGGCCATATCCCCACGTCCGCGCCATGGCCCACTTCGACCACGGCCAGCCGGATACCGACCGCGCCGTCTTCGAGGCCGGCATGGGTTTCTTCGCCTCCGTGATGTACGACTGCTCCACGCGTCCGCTGCCCGAGAATGTGGCCATGACCAGGCGTTTCGTCGCGGAGGCGGGCGGCCGCGTCATGGTCGAGGGCGCCGTGGACGAAATCCTCGAATCGGGCTCCGAGGCGATCAAGGATGAGCTGACCACGCCCGAGCAGGCGCGCCGCTTCATGGACGAGACCAGGGCCGATCTCATCTGCGTCAACCTCGGCACCGAGCATCGCGCCACAGCCGCCACCGCCAGGTACCACGGCCACCGCGCGCGCGAAATCAGCGCCGCCGTCGGCCGCGTGCTGGTGCTCCATGGCACATCGTCACTGCGCGACACCGGCCTGGGGATGCTGCGCGACGACGGCATCGTGCGCGTCAACATCTGGACCCGCCTCGAGCACGTCGCCGCGGTGGCGATGGCTCACGACCTGATCGCCAACCTCGGCGGCGTATTGTCCGCCGACGAGATCAATGACCTGGTCGCACGGGGCGTTCTCACCGCCGACTTCGCGCGCCGGCAGGCGCAGCGCAAGCCCGGCCTCGACTATGTGGCCAACGTCCACCGCCGCAATGACGTGTGCGCGCCCGCGATGGTCGAACTGATGAAGCGATACCTGCTCGACTGCGGCTACGCCGATTTCGCCGCCGGCCCGGTATAGCAGTGTCCATGTCCGCGCACATAGCGGGCGCCGCGCTCGCATTTGTCCTGGCGGGCGGTGCCGCGGGCGACACCATCCGCCATGATTGCGGCCTCATCGGGCTCGGTTTTGACGGCCGATCCGGCAGGTGGGTCGGGCTGTGGCATCAGGGCTCGACTACGAACCTGCTGGCGGGGGGCGAGGGGGCTCCCGAGATCGAGATTATGGCGCAGGACGGGCCGTCTTTCCCCTCCGCCGCCCGCCGCCTCGTCGCACATCGCGTGACGCGCGACAACAACGGCTGGCGCTGCGAGATCGAAAGCGCCGACGGCCCGTGGCGCGTCACGTGCACATATGAAGTGCGGGCTGACGAGGGTATTCTACGCCGCAGCGTCTCCGTGCGCTGGATGGGGGAGAAGCCGGTCAAGGTCACCGGCATCACGCTGCGCATCCCGGGGGCGGCTATCGGCGGCGATGCGGGGAACTTCTACCTGCTGCCCGGCAATTTTCCTGTTGAGCGCCAGCGCTTCGCCGAGCTAGTCCCGGGCAGCGACGAGACGGAAAGCGGCCTGTGGGCCAACACCACCCTGGCGCTCGTGCACTCGCCCGCGCACCAGGTCTCCCTTCTGGCCGGTCACGACCTCCAGGTGGACCGCGCCCAGGTCGTGGTCGAGGAGGAAGACGGCGCCGTGTCCATCGCGCATCGCTTCTCCACGCTCGCACGATTGGCCCCCGGCGATACCATCTACGACGGTGAGCAGGGCATCCTCATCGCCGCCGGGCCGTGGGCGGATGCGCTCGCCGGTTTGCGGCGACTGGCCGATTCCCTGCACAACGGCCCGCCGCCGGACCGGCCGGCATGGCTCGACCGCGCCGTCATCTACTCCTGTCACCCCGGCGGCAGCATCGACACCGGCTTTAGCGGCGCCGGCGGGCTGACGCATCTCGAGGCGCGGCTGCCCTACCTCGCCGACCTCGGCTGCACGGCTATCTGGCTCAACCCCATCCAGCACCCGGCCCCCTGGGTGTACACCGTGACGGACTATCGCGCCATAGCCGAAGGCGTCGGCACCAAAGAGGATCTCCGTCGCTTCGTGCGGAGCGCCCACGAGCACGGCATCAAGATCTTGCTCGACCTCGTCCCTCACGGCCCCAACGACAACACGCCCGCCGCCCACGAGGTCGGCCCCGATGCGTGGACCTACGACGAGGACGGCGCGCTACAGCACGCCTGGGGCGGCCTGGCGGCGGATTATGCCAGCCCCGCCTGGCAGGCGTACATGACCGACATCGCAGGCTACTGGGTACGCGAGTTCGGGGTGGACGGCTACCGCGTGGACTGCGCCGGCGGCAACGGCCCCAACTGGAAACGCGGGGACGGCCGCCGCCCCAGCGCCTCGTCGCCGCTTGGAGGCCTCGAGCTTGGCGGCGTAGTGCGCCGGGCCGTCCGCACGCTCAACCCCGATGCGGCGCTCTTTCCGGAGGCGCTCTGGCCCGTCTTCTTCCGCTACGGCGACCTCGTGTACGACTATCCCTTCTACCATGTGATGCGCAAGCTCGTCGCGAATGAGTCCACGGTCGCGTGGGTGAGGGATGCCCGCGCGTGGCTGCAGATGCAGCGCCTCACCTACCCGCAGGCCGCCCTCAACGGCTTGGTGCGCTTCGTCGAAAACCACGATACGGTCCGTTCCGACGAGCTTTTCGGCATCGGGCCGTCGCAGGCGCTGACTGCGCTGTGCGTTTTCGCGCAGGGCACGCCGCTGATCTACCAGGACCAGGAAATCGCCTTCGGCGAGGACCTCAAGCGGTGGCTGAACCTGCGCCGCGAGCGCCCCGAGCTGCGTGCCGGCGGCGCCGACTACGAAGCCGTGCGCTGCTCGGCGCCCGAGGTTTTCGCATTTCTTCGCAGCGGCGAAGCCGGCGCGGCGGTGGTGGCGATCAACTTCGCGCCGCATGAAGTGACTGCCCGACTGACGTGGCCGCGCGAGGTCGCCCGGCGTTTCCGGTTCGCGCGCGTCGTCGGCGCCGGCGAGATGAGGGAGCACGGGCGGTGCAGCGCCTCCGTCTCCGTACCGGCGTACAGGCCGGCGGCGATTCTGCTGCGCTCGCAAGCGGCGCAACCGCCCGCCCCCAGCGCGCCACCGGCGCCGCCGACACGCGCAACCTTGATCCTGTCCCAACAGGCGGCCTCCGTCGGCGACGGCGTGACCGAATACCGCCTGCGCCTGGCCCCGGCCGCGTGCTGGTTCGTGAACACCTGCGAGGGGCTTCTCCTGGATCGCTTCGTGGACCGGCACACGGCCGAACCCGCGCGCCGCTACCAGCGCCTGTGGCGCCCGCTCGAATCCGGCCTATGGGACGGCCCGGGCAGCCCGGCGCTGGGCGTCATCGCGGCCGATGGACGCGCGGTGGTGGTGTCCGATATCGCAATCGACTGCTTGGTGGACGCGCGCATCGAAGATCCCTCCGGCCGCGGCGAAGCGGTGGAGATGATCCTGCGGTCGCGGGACAGGCGCCGTCCCTTCAGCGTCACTCAGGTTGAGGACGGCTGGGCTGCGGTCAACTCATTTGCGCGCGGCAGCTCGGCGAGCGCCGGCCTCGCGTCGGTGGATCCACTGCGGGTGACGCTGGAGAACGAACACTGCCGCGTCAGTGTCTCGCGGCGCCGCGGCGGGCTCATTTCACAGCTCTGGCTGCGCCGGGGCGGTGCGCTGACCGAAGTGCCGGTGGCGCACAGCGACCTCTACACCGACTGGGGGCTGTTCGAGCGCGGGGTCCACGTGGGAGCGGCCCCCGAGGCAACCCCCAGGCTGCAGATCACCCCTGACGCCGAAGGCGTCGAAGTGACTTTCCGCGGCTGGCTGCGCACACCGTCGTGGAATGCCGTTCAGCGCGGCTACCCCGCGCAGCCGCCGGGCCAGTACCGCATCACCTATCGCATTGACCGGTCGCCCGTGATGCGCATGACTTTCGGCCTCACCTCCGAGACCGACCGCGCCGACGCGAAAGCGTTCTTCGCCTACGTGCTGTCGTTGTCAGGCGTAACCGACTGGTTCGCGCAAACCGAGGCCGGCGCGGTGACGGGCGCGCCGGGCCTGCGCCGCGGCGAGCGATTGTTCGAGACCGTGCGCACCAGGCTGGCAGCCGATATGCCGCTGCTCGGGGTTCGCGTCGGCGGCGCGCAGATCGCGGTCCGCGCCGCCGACATGGACGCTCTGCCGCAGAACACGTTTGTCCTCGACCAGGGCCCGCAGCGGCTTGCGCTTTTCATCGCAATGCTTAACGGCGACGAAATGACTCTGCCCGCCGGCGTCGAAAGAACGGTTTCCGTAGATCTGGTGTTGGGCGAATAGGTCGCCGGAAGGGCGGTCGGCATGGGAATGCTATACCAGGCGGGGCTGGCACAGGCCATCATCACGACCGGTGCGAAGCCGACGCCGCGCGCGAGACACGCCGCGCGCGAGTGCGCGCGCTACCTCGAGCAACTGTGCGGCGCCGCCCCCAGGGTGCGCACGGCCACGGGCAAGCTGAAACCGGCTTCGATTATGGTCGGGCGCCCCGACAACCATCCCGGGATCGCGATGCTGGCGCGCGACTGGCGGGTGAGCTTCGCCGGCCTCGGCCGCGACGACTTCGTGGTGCGAAGCGTCACCATCGACGGCGTGCCGCACATCGTCGCCGGCGGAGCCAGCGACATCGGCACCCTGTATGCGGTGTACGCGCTGCTCGAGGAGCTGGGCGTCGTCTTCCGCATCAGCGGCGACGTGATACCCCGACTGCGCCCCGACCTCCCCTGGCCCAACCTCGACCTGCGCGTGCAGATCCCCTTCCCCCAGCGCGGCTACATGAAGGCCAACATCTACGTCGAGCAGTCCATCTGGTCGCTCGACGACTACCGCGCCTTCTTCGACAACATGGTCAAGACGCGGTGCAATTACTTCCACGCCTGGGTCAGCAATAACGACCCCTGGCTCGATTTCGAGTTTCGCGGCGAGCACCCCATGTGGAGCGACCACGGCGACTTCGATTCGGCCTGCATGCTGTGGCCCTACCAGGCCGCGAGCTATCGCGTGCGCGACATCCCCATCGGCCGCAAGCGCTTCGCGCCGCGGCGCACCGTCGCCCCGCCCGAGCTTCAGGGCTGCCGCGACGAGCGGGAGCTGGCCCAACGCGCGCGCAAGTTCTTCGGCGCCGTCGTGCGCGAGGCCCGCGCCCGCGGCATCGAGTTCGTCGTCGGCCTGGAGATCTGCGGCGTGCCGTCCAACATGGGCCGGCTGTGCCGCATCAAGCCGCCCGCGCCGTTTTTTCGCGTTCACGGCGCCATGCCCGCGCCCACCGATGCGGCCTATCACGAGATCAACGAGGCCCGCATCCGCGCGCTCGCTGAAGCCTATCCCGAGATCTCCGGCCTGGCCCTGTGGGCGCCCGAGTTCTGGCCCTCCTTCGATCACCCCGACGACCAGGCGCTCTACCGGCGCATGCGCGAGGAGGCCGGCCCGGCCTGGGAGGTCGCGGCGGAGGCCTTCGCCCGCAATCACAAGGGCATTGACCCCGCCGCGCTCGACAACGACCTCGGCTTCGTCCACATCGTCCGCAAGTGCCTGGAGAGCCGCGACCGCGTCGCCCCCGGCCTGCCCGTGTCCGTCGCCACCATCTGCCGCGCGCACGCGCTACCGCTCTACGACGCCCTGCTGCCGCCGGAGATAGACTTCCTCAACATGGAGGGCTCGGCGCCGTGGCTCCCCTGGTACGCCGATGGGCGCGCGCCGACCGACATCACCGCGCCGTTCGCCGCGCGGCGGCGCTACAAGATCGTGCCCCGCCACGACGAAGACGCCCACATGCTGACCCTCAACTACGCCGTCGGCGGCTACCTGCACGACCGTTTCCCCCAGGAGATGTGGCGTCAGCGCTGGGCGGGTTACGTGATGCAGCTCAACCGGCCGCGCGGCATGGAGCATCACAGCCGCTTCTTCATGGAAGCCGCGGCGCAGACCAGGATCACGCAAGAGGGATTCTACCGGCGCTACGCGCGACGCCTCTTTGGCGACAAGGCCGCCGACCGCATGGCCGGCGTCTTCGCGCGCCTCGAGGCCGAGGACGCGCGCCTGGGCTGGAGCGGGCACGGGGACTTCTGGGGATGGTCGGCGCCGGGGCTCTATGGCACCTTCCGCGCCCTCTCCGATCGCGGCGACAAGTTCGAGGGTCCCCTGCGCGGTCGCGACCAGCAGCCCGCCGAGTGGTGGGAGCAATTCCTCGCCACCTGCCGCAAGTGGCGCGAGGACGCCGCGCCCGGCGTGGCGGCATTCGACGAGGCGCTGGCCGCGCTGCGCAAGGCGCGGCGCTACGCGCCGCAGGGCGCCCGCCACGAGCTGGACTTCCTCGTCCTGCACACGCAGATCAGCCGCACGCACTACGAGCTGCTGTCCGAGTGGCTCGATTTCGCCCGGCACTACGAGGCCGCGTTCGCGGCGCGACTCGCCGAGGACAGGCAAACACTCCTCGCCGAGCTGGGCCAGGCGCGGCGGCTCACCGAGGACTGGGTGGCGCGCATCCGCCGCCAACTGCGGGCGCTCGCCCGGGCGGTGGACCACGTCGGCGACCTGGGCTCGCTGTTCCGTCTCAACAGCAACTGGCTCATACCCTACCAGGAATTCGCCAGGTTCGTCGCCCAGGTGGACGACTACCACAACGGCCGCCCTTATTGGACCAACCCCCCGGACTGGAATCGCGTCGCGCGCCCGGAGTACGGCCAGAACCTGGGGGTCATCCCGTAGGGGCACAGCCCCTAAGCCCTGCGGGCCGGGGTGGCGGTCGCAGAGCGACTTAGCCACATGCTGTGCCCCTACATCGCGCCCGGCAGATCCTTCGCCGGGTCCGACGCGCCGCCCGGCAGGTGTCGCCGCGGCGCGCGGCAAACTACCTGGCGGTTCGTATCACGCTCTGCGAGAGAGAGGCTTCCCATGAATGACCGTCAGCGCTTCCACGAGACCATGCACTTCGGCGACCCCGACCGCCCGCCTTACTGGGAGATGGGCTTCTGGGGGCAGGCCGTCGAGCGCTGGGAGGACGAGGGCATGCCGCCCGACGTCCACCACGCGCAGCTCTTCGGCTTCGACCGCCGCGACATGGTGCCCATCAACGCCGGTCTGGTCCCCGGCTTCCGCGAGGAGACCATCGAGGAGACCGACCGCTACGTCATCAAGCGCCACGGCGACGGCGTGCTGAGCAAGCGCATGAAGGAAGGCGAGGTCCGCGGCACCGCCGCCTCCATGGATCAGCGCTACGAGTTCCCCATCCGCGGCCGCGACTCGTGGAACGACTTCAAGCGCCGCCTCAACCCCAAGTCGCCCTGCCGCCGCCCCCTCTACTGGGAGGACTACAAGCGCTGCGTGCGCGACCGCGACTATCCCCTCGGCATCCACGGCGGCAGCCTCTTCGGCTGGCCGCGCAACTGGATGGGCTTCGAGGCCATCAGCGTCATGATGTACGACGATCCCAAGCTCATGCACGAGATCATGGAGCACCTCGCCGACTTCATGATCGAGCTGATAACGCCCGCGCTGGAGCAGATCGGCGATATCGACTACGGCATCTTCTGGGAGGACATGGCGTTCAAGACCGCGAGCATCATCTCCCCCAAGCATTTCAAGGAGTTCATGGTGCCGCGCTACCAGCGCATCACCTCCGTCATGCGTAAGTACGGCGTGGATGTCATCATGGTGGATTCCGACGGCCACGTGGACGAGCTGGTGCCGCTGTGGCTGGAGGGGGGACTCAACGGCGTCTATCCCTTCGAGGTCGCGGCGGGGGAGGACATCGTCGCCCTGCGCAAGCAATACGGCCGCGACCTGCTGATCTGGGGCGGCATTGACAAGCGCGCTCTGGCCAAGGATAAGCGGGCCATCGAGAACGAGGTCTATTCGAAGGTGCCCTTCATGCTCGAGCACGGCGGCTACATCCCCGGCATAGATCACGCCGTCCCCCACGACGTGTCGTACCAGAACTACCTCTACTACCGCGAGCTGATCACGAAGCTGTGCGAGAAGGGGTAGGGGAGCACCGCGCCGCGGAATGTGGCGCGGCCGTTCATCCTGAGCCTGTCGAAGGGCCCCCGGCTGTCCCCGGCGCCCGTGAGCATGGAACACCGACGCCGTGCGGAAACGGCGCCCCTGCTGCGCACCGCCGGCTCAGCGCCGCGGGTGGCGCGCCAGCTCCTCCATCATCTCGGTCTGGATTTGCTGGATCTCCAGCAATCTCTGCCACTGGTGCGTCAGCAGCCGGTCGAGCTTGGTGCTGATCGTGCGCACCTCCACCTCCGCCTTGAGGTTGACGCGGTAGTCGTGCTCGCTGCGCAGGCGGTCTTTCGCCTCCTGCCGGTTCTGGCTCATCATGATGACCGGCGCCTGAATCGCGGCAAGACAGGACAATATCAGGTTAAGGAGGATGAAAGGGTAGGGGTCGTACGGGCGCGCGCGTAACAGCGCCGTGTTGATGACTATCCACGCCACTAGCACCGCGAAAAAGCTGCCGATGAAAGTCCAGCTTCCGCCGAACTCGGCAATCTTATCCGCCAGACGCTCGCCGACTGCCAGTCGGCGATGAAACTCGGCATTTACATCCGTGGATAGCAGCTCCTGCTCGTGCAGGCTCCTGACCACATCGAGCTCCAACTCAGAAAGTTCGCCCCGCTCGGCTTCGAGCAGCTCCTGCACGTGCTCGGTGCGGAAGTGATTCAGGTCCGGAAGACAGATGTAGCCGTCGGCGGCCCAGTCGGCGTGCTGCTTGCGAATCGTCTCGACCATCGGCCCGCCCAACAGCTCCGCCGGCATCACCTGACTCAGCGGCTTTTGCTGCTTGCAGATCTGGCACGTGACCAACTCTGGCTGACGCTTCTTCACGCCAATTCACCTCGGGCAAAGCGACAAGAGCCTCTGTGCTGATTTCGTCTATCCGAGATTATGCATAGGAAAAGGTCAATGTCATTCTGAGCGCCAGCGAAGAATCTTGGTACGCAATGTGCAACCGCGATGGCAAGACCCCCGCCAGAGGCGGGCAAGCTTCGCGGAGTTTACCCTGAGCCAAGACCCTTCGCTTGCGCTCAGGGTGACACCGGCGAAGGGCTCAGGGTGACATCACTCGCTGGGTGAATGCCTCACGCTCGTTATGCATAATCTGGGTCTATCCGAGATTATGCGCAGCGAGCTTGAGCTGGGCGCGACTTCCGCCTTCGCGGGCCACGAAGTCCCGAAGTCCCGCTTCGGTGGACGAAGGGGTCGCCTGAAGTCGCGGGTCATCCGCGCGGTCTGGCGACCGCGCGCCCGTCTCCCTGCGCCTCCATCCCCAGCGTCGCCTGTTCGCCTTCCCGCGCCAGGCGTCGGCCGGCGCCGCTCTTCAACGAGTAACCGACGGGGAAGTCGAACTCCTTGCCTTCGTCGAGCAACTCGTGGATGGTGCGGATTTGCAGGCGCGGGATCTTGCGCCCGCTGGGGGCGGCGAAGAAGCCCGCCTCCGCGGCCTCCTGGTACATGCCCTTGGTCGGCGTCTCCAGGCAGATGAAGAAACCCATCGCCGCGTTTTCTCGCTCGACGACGTGGGCGAAGTCGCGGATCAGGTTCGGCGTCAGGTGTCCTCCCTTGACCTGGCAGACCGCCCACTGCAGCTTGCCCTCCAGGTCCTGGAAATACACCTTGCCGTCCACTCCCCGATCCCCCACCTTGTCCGGCTGGGGCACCCCTTGCACCAACCCCACCGCCCAGATCTCGAACTGCTTCGGGCTCTCCTGGAAGAGCTTGCTCGCGGAATAGGCGTCCTTGGGGTCGCCTACCACCTGGTAATCCACGCCCCGCTTGAGGCCGAAATTGCTCGCCAGGCGGTTGATCATCAAGTCCATGGCGACGTAGGTGATGTCTATGCCGATCCAGCGCCGCCCCAGCCGCTCCGCCGCCACCACCGCCGTGCCGCACCCGCAAAACGGATCCATCACCAAGTCGCCGGGGTTGGAGGACGCGCTGATGACGCGCTCAAGCAGGGCGAGGGGCTTCTGGGTAGGGTAGCCCATGTGCTCGGCGGCGTTCGCTTGAACTGGGACGATATCGGTCCAGATATCGCCGACCGGCGTGCCCTCCTGCTCATCGAGGTAACGCTTCAAGCGAGGGACAGACCTTGGTTTGCTCTGGACAATCAGGCCTTGTTCGTAAGCCCTTTGCATGCGCTCGCGCGTCCAGCGCCAAACGCGGGTCACTCCCAGGAATTCGTAAGTAAGGTTGGGCCGGTTCTTGTTGGGGTTGGCGAGGTTGTCGAGCGTGTACCGCCGCCCAGTGCCCGGCTCTACGAACCGGTAGAACTTGTTCACGTACTCTTCATCGTGCGGCGCGTACTGGGCATGCCAAGTCCATGTGTTGCTCTTGCAAAACCGCAAGATAATGTCGTGGTTTCTGGCGAAGCGAGTGAAGGCATGACCTTTCGCGCTCGTGCGCTTCCATACGACCTCGTTGCCGAAGTTCGTAGCGCCGAAAGCGGCATCTAGAGCCACCTTGAGGTAATGGCTCGCCACCGGATCGCAGTGCAGATAGAGGCTGCCGGTGGGCTTCAGCACCCGGCGCAGCTCCAGGAGCCTTGGCGACATCATCAGCAGGTAGGCCATCATCTCGCTCGTGCCGAGGATGCGAAACAACGACTCCATGAGATCGAACAGCGGGGCGTGGCGCGGCTCCTCGAAGAACTGCTCGTAGCGGGCCTTGCTCCACTGCCAGGTGTCGGTGAAGGCGGTGATCTGCGCCTGGTTTTCGTCCTTCTTGGCCTGCTTGAAGAGGACGTTATAGTCGCGGGCGGAGTTGAAGGGGGGATCGAGATAGACCAGGTCCACCGACTCGTCGGCCAGGTGCTGGCGCATCACTTCGAGGTTGTCGCCGTAATAGAGGACATTGCCGGCCATAATGCCTCTCCGTTCGCCCACGAGTATAGCAGGCGCGCGCGCGGGTGGCAACGGGCTGGAGGGCGGCCGCTTCGGCCGCCATGAATAGCGCCGGCTGAAGCAGCCGGCCTCCAAGCAAGCGCGATCTCCGTAGGGCAGGAGCCTTGGCCGCCATAGCTTCACCGGCGGCGGCTTGCCTCCTGCCGGGCGCGACCTTCATAAGGTCGCGTCCGCCCTCGCGCGCTCATGGAGCGCGCGCCCGGGGCAGAAGACCCTTCGGCTTCGCTCAGGGCAAGCTAAGCTTCTGCCCTACGAGACACAGCCGAGCCCACTTCGCCAAGGCTTCCGCCTTCGCGGGCGACGTAGTTCCGCTTCGGCGGACGAAGGCGTCGTAGGCCAAGGGGCGCTTGCCCACCGTAGCTTTAGCGAAGGCGGGGCTGTGCTCCATGAGCGCAGTCGGCGTCTATCCGCGGGAATCTGCGGCAAGGCCGCAGGCGCTTTCACCCCGGCTTGCGCCCCGTCACGTGCACGCTGGTGACGATGCCCGCGAGGAGCTCCGGCTCCGTGCCGCAGCATGCCCCCGCCAGCAACTCGGCGGCGTCGGCCTCGGCGACTACCCGGACATCAACCAGCCCCGCCGCCTCCAGCCCGCGCAGGTACTCCGCGCGGTGGATCGCGCCCGCCGCGCACGCACAGTAGGCTTCGGGGTCATCTTTCAGGGCGTTGGGCAGCGGCCGGTCGAGCACGATGTCGGCGATCGCGATGCGCCCGCCCGGCTTGAGCACGCGCGCGATCTCGTGGAAGGCCCTGCGCTTGTCCGGCACCAAGTTGAGGACGCAATTGCTTATCACCAGGTCCACCGAGGTGTCCTCGACCGGCAGCGCCTCGATCTCCCCGTGGCGGAACTCGACGTTGGCGCAGCCCGCGCGCTCGGCGTTGGCGCGCGCTTTCTCGATCATCTCCGGCGTCATGTCAACGCCAATCACGCGCCCCGCGGGTCCCACGCGAGCGGCGGCAAGGAAAGCGTCGAAGCCGCCGCCCGAGCCCAGGTCGAGCACCGTCTCGCCGGGGGTAATGGTCTCTAGCGCCAGCGGGTTGCCGCACCCCAGGCCGAGGTTCGCCCCCTCGGGCGCCCTCGCCAGCTCCTCGGCGCTATAGCCGATCCTCTCGGCCAGGCTCGCGCCGGGCTTGCAGCAAGCGGCCGGCTCTTCACAGCAGCTTCGCTCGTCACCCGCCGCGATGGCGCCGTAGCGCTGCTGCACCCATTTCTTCTTCTCGCTGCTCTTGTTGCTCACGATGTTAGTCCCCTTGCATCAGATTAGACTGGCGGCTTGCAGTGCCCCTTCGCGTGCTTCTCCAGCTTGCGCCCAATCACTTGCCGGAGAAACTCCAGGGCCGCTTGGCCGTCCTTGTCCATCAGGATCTCCTCGAGTCGTATCTGATCTTCCTCGCTCAATGTGATAGCAACGTTCGGCATCGAACTCACCTCGGTTCACACGATCCTGCCCGCGGCCAGCCGCAGTTGGCGCCGGGCGCGGCCCGCGATGCGCGGGTCATGGGTGACCACCGCCACCGTCACCCCCTGCTGGTTCAACCCCGCTAGGTGATCGAGCATCTCGTCGGCGAGCGCGGGGTCGAGATTGCCGGTGGGCTCGTCGGCGAGGATCAGGCGCGGTTCGTTGGCCAGGGTGCGGGCCAGCGCCACGCGCTGCTGCTGGCCGACACTGAGCTCGGAGGGCTTATGGGAAAGCCGATCTGCCAACCCCACTTTCTGGAGAAGCTCCTCGGCTCGCTCCCGCTGCTTGGTCGGAGAGAGGCCACTGAGATAGAGCGGCATCTCTACGTTCTCCAGGGCAGTCAGATAGGGCACCAGGTTGAAGGTCTGGAACACGAAGCCAATGGTGCTTAGCCGCAGTTTGGCCGCCTCCTCATGGGTGAGGTCGTAGACCGAGCGCCCGTTCAGCCACACCTTCCCCTCCGATGGGCGGATCAGGCAGCCCACAGTCAGCAACAGTGTGCTCTTACCGCAGCCGCTCGGCCCCATGATGCTGACGAACTCGCCCTCAGCGACCTCCAGGCTCACTCTGTCGAGGGCGCGCACCGCGCCTTCCCGGCGCTGATATGTCTTAGTGACGTTCTCGACACGGAGCACTGGTCTACCCCTCCCTCAGAATCTCGGCGGGATCGAGCCGAGCGGCCTTGAAGACCGGCAGCGCGCTCGCCAGCACGCAGACGGCTACCGCCAGCAGCACGGCCCATCCGGCCAACGCCGGCAGAGGAAGCACGGGCACTCCGGCGATACGTGGCCCCAGACCGACGGCCAGGATGGTGCCGATGAGGTAGCCAGCCAAGCCGCCTACCGCGCCCAGAAGCACCGATTTGAGGAAGAAGATATGCGATACCCGCCGGCGGGTCGCTCCCAGGGCGAGCAACGTGCCGATCTCCTTGCGGCGCTCGTAGACGTTGGCGAGCATGTAGTTGGCGATGCTCACCGCGCCCACCAGCAGGATAATCACCAGGAAGATCAACGAGAACCGCTCCATCATGGTGTTGGTGTTAAGCTGGGTCTGCGCGATCTGTTTGATCGTCACCACCTTCGCCTCCGGCAGCAGCCGGTTTAGCCCGTCTATGAGGCCTTTCGATATCTCCTTGCAGCAACCGATCATCTCGACGGCGTTCACTACCCGGTCTCGATGGAAGAGGCGCTGCACGGTGTGAAGGTGAGCGAAGACTCGAGTGTCGTCCACTGTCCCGGTGCTCGGCAGCACCGACTTCACGGTGAAGCTCTCGCCCTTGATCGGCAGCGTCGAGCCCACCTTCAGCCCGAAGCGGTTCGCGACATCACTGCCGACCATCGCCTCTGCGCCGCCAAGCTCTTGGACCACTGTCTGCCTCGATGCGGTCGTGCTGCTGCCGCCCTGAGCATTACCCCCCAGGGCCTTCGCCAGCGAACCGGGAACGACGGTGCCGCAGCCCTCCGGGCGGGCGAAGATCCCGTCCGCCGTCTGCCAGGCAGGCTTCGACTTGAACTCGTTCTTGGGCAGTATCCCGGTCAGGTACACTCGCTGCCCCGACACGGAGACTGCCTCGGTCAGCTTGGGCGAGAGGTTGTCGACGCCCTTGAGCCCGGAGGTGGTGATGTCGTCGACGTAGCTCTCGGGCATAACATACTCGCCGAAGTCAGCGCTGTAGTAGTTGCTGACGGTCGCACCTTTCGGCAGGATGAGCACGTTGGCGCCCAGGTTATCAAGCTCCTGGGCAACGGCCTTCTCCGAGAAGTGTGACATGGTACGCACTGCCACGATGACGGTGATCCCCAGTGTGATCGCCACAAAGCTCGTGAGCAGCTGGCTCTTGCGCTCGCGCATTTCCTTCAACACGAGCAGGAACGTATTCAAGCCATGCCGCCTTTCACTGACCGCACCCGGATGGCCCGCACCCGCTGCCACAGGACGCGATCGCGGCTTGCAGCTTCGTGAGCAGGACGCCCTTCGTGGTTGCGCCGGAAACCATGGCCACGGCCTGGCCCGGCGGCAGAAGAAGCACGATTGTGGACTCCGCCGGGGGCTTCTGCATGCCGCAGCGTTTCAGCAGGCCCGGCTCATTGGCGGGATCGGCCGTGACGAGCAATGCTTGTCCCCCGAGCCTGGAATCGCCCACGAACTGCTGCGCCGCTTGCCGTGATTCGGTATTGTGCTGGGTGCCCGCGCCTTGGAGGCAGAGAGCCACCAGCTTCTTGTCTTGCAGCGCCTTGCTCACCTCCGCCACCTTGGGAGAGACGAAGGCGTCGGCCAGGGCTTTCTCTTCCACCGGCTTGGTGAACGCGTTCACGACCGCACCATTAGGCGCCATCACCAGGATCAGCGGAAGCGGCGCCTGCCGCACCTGGTACTTGTCGATGAGCCGGGCCTCGGCGCGGCTGTTGACGTCTACCAGCACAAAGACGGCTTTGGCACGCAACTTCGCCTCAGCGTGGGCGAAAATGTCTGCCATCTGCCTGTCTTCTGACTCCGCCGGACGGTGGAAAAGGATGAAGGCGTGCTTATTCTCCACTCGCGCCTGGGCGATGGCCCGCTCCGCTGCGGTGGCGGACTTATCCAGCGCTTTGGCTGGTTTGGCCCTTTCGGGCGAGGCCGCCGCTGCGGCGCCCTCCGTGCTCTTCGTCCCGGACTTTGCGCAGCCGACGACCGCGAGCGTGCTCGCGAGTAAGACGGCTGCCCAAACTCCCTTCGCTCTTTCCGCTATCATGTTCACTCCTCTCGTGTGATGCCGACGGTGCCCTCCGCATCGGGCTGCGTCGGCGACGTAATCAGGCGCTCACCTCCCGGCCGACCGGCTCGGCTAGCGCTGCCGCGAAGTAGCGTCTGCGAAACGCCAGTGCGACCCGCACCAGGCTGATCAGCACCGGGACCTCGACCAGCGGGCCGATGACGGCGGCAAAGGCTGCGCCCGAGTTGATGCCAAAGACCGCCACTGCAACGGCGATCGCCAGCTCGAAGTTGTTGCTCGCCGCCGTGAATGACAAGGTGGCGGTCTTGGCGTAGTTCGCGCCGAACCTATGTCCCATCCAGAACGAGACCAGGAACATCACGACGAAGTA
>Ga0315294_10002278_pt1 | contig 20995 bp, 42 predicted proteins | sample YL17G13_40_MG_FD_203626 | JGI IMG/M metagenome (GOLD analysis project Ga0315294, IMG submission 203626) | Sediment microbial communities from Yellowstone Lake, YNP, Wyoming, USA - YL17G13_40 | ecosystem: Environmental > Aquatic > Freshwater > Lake > Sediment | place: USA: Wyoming | collected...
GTCATCTCAAGGGTGTGGTTTGCGGTTTCCAGTACACCAGCAAAGCATTGCATTGTGGAAGTTCCAGGCGTTGCGACAAAGCAACTTCTGCCGTTGCGTAACCGTTGCACGCCATAGTCCGGTGGTCTTTACAATAAGGAGGCGCAAATGGAAGTGATCTATCGGTGTAACAAATGTGATGATTTCGAATCGTCAGATATCAATATTGCGGTGGTGCACAGATGCGCCTCCAAACTGGAGGTGCCACCAGCCAACGGCGAGCAACAGCTAAAATCCGAAATTGCCGCTCTTGCTACGGAGATCGAGTCGTGTTTAGGCCGTATTCCCAGAGGCGATAAAGTTTTCTCTTTAATAGCAAAGATGCGGCAACTGTCGGCTGTTTAGCAGGGCGTTATGCGAAATAAATTGGCGACCAATTAGAGAGGCGGTTGGCTATGTGGAATAACGTAATATCAGTGCCTTTGCCGACAGACGGGAATGCGGTTCTTTGTTGTATGCCTGGTCCGCAGGTTGACATTTGCTATTACGATACGCGTGATGGACAGTATCACGACTATTTCTATAAGCAGGTCGTGGAGCCGTGGTTTTGGATGCCCTTGCCAGCCCCGCCAACCGCTGAGGAAATGGGGAGCGCCAATTTACAGCGCATAACAGGCAAAGTGACGCAATAGTCAAAGCACTACTGCGCACGTTTGCCGAACCGTTATGCGCCATGTGTCGAGTTTGAATTTTATAGGAGCGTGTTATCATGCGTGTTCTCGTAGCGTGTGAGTGTAGCGGTACAGTCCGCGATGCCTTTCTTGACGCAGGCCACGACGCTATTTCGTGCGATTTGCTCCCGAGCGATTCAGACCGGGGGGCTCGCCGTCACATCATCGGAGACGTGTCTCCACTGTTAAGTGCGGAATGGGATTTGGTCGTGGCTCATCCGCCATGTACGTATCTGTGCAACAGTGGTGTGCGTTGGCTCTTTTCAACGATTGGTCGAACGGAGTTGATGGCGCAGGGTGCAGAGTTCTTTCGCAAGTGCCTCAACGCCAACGCAAAAATGGTGTGCGTCGAGAATCCCATCCCGCACAAATACGCTGTGGAGATCATTCGCGAACAGTATAGCCAGATCGTGCAGCCGTGGCAGTTCGGGCATGGCGAGACAAAAGCAACCTGTCTGTGGTTGCGAGGTCTGCCATTGTTGCAGCCAACGAACGTGGTGCCTGGTCGTGTGGGTCGGATTCACAGGTTGCCCCCCGGCCCGAATCGCAGCAAGCTCCGTGCTATCACATACAGCGGCATCGCTCGTGCAATGGCGGAACAGTGGGGTGGCACGCTCAATACTGGTTGTGACTCGACAAACAGCGCATAACACGGCAAGGCGTGCCACGAGTACGCAGCAGCCGTTGCCGAGAACGTTGTGCGAAATAAAAATTTTCTTGGAGGTTATATGGAAAATAAACTGTATCGGTGCCCTTATTCTAAAACCGACAGTGTTGCTTGTGATATGCAGTCTCCTTGTATCGAGTGTAAGGTTTATTTTCCTGACACTATGGATAAAATTTTTACATCGCACAACACGGCAAGTGCGCCATTACCAGCATGTATCACTTGTGCTGTTCCAAACTGCGGCATGAAAGCGGGCTATTGTGGCCTGTACAAGCCTCAGTAACGGCGCACATTGCCGAAAACGTTGCACGAAATAAACCGCGCTGAGATTCATAGTCGGCGCAGGAGGAAATATGATGTCGAGAGTAACAGCGTTGGTTCGCGTAGAAGTGGAACTCCACGGAAACTCGGTGTGGGGTGCCGACACGACGGTAGAGCAGGTTACCAAACAAGCAACAGATGATTTTATGGAGACTATTCGCACAATAAACGGCAGCGTCGGCACCAGTCGAATTAGAGTTGTGGGAGTTCCACATGTCGAAATCGTTACTATTGCCCCGACTGCGCCGAATACGTGAGGATGCGCGGTTTACATCGTGCAACACGGCAACTGCTCAATGAGTACACAGCGCAGATTGCCGAGAACGTTGGAATGCCATAAATTTTTCATTGGAATTATATGAGCCAGTTCAAAGAATTACAAGAAAAGTTTTTCATTGATACGGGTATCTGTGCTATAAACAGTCAGGGTGAGCCAGATATAGACTATGTGAACTGGCTCGAATCTTTGGTAGAAAAATTAACGGCATCCAACAAACAAAGCACAAAATGTACGTGCTGGCGATGCCTTGGTTTTGAAAAAGATCCGTATGGTGAATAGCACGTACACTTCGTGCGCTTGTCATACGTTATGCGCCAGCCTGTTTTTCTCTGAAATTATAGGCGGCGATAGGAAGGGAAAATAAAATGGCACACGACGGTCATTTTTTTAAGTGTAATTATTGCGGATATGTTGGCTTGGAATCTGAGCTTCAGCCCGATCCGAACGGTCATGAGTGCGGTTCCGATACTTGCCCGGAATGCAAAGTAGATGGATTTATAACTTGTTGCTTTTTGTCTGAGAAAGAGGCAGAAACAAAAGACACGCCGTAAGACACTGCGGAAGAAAAACAGGCCAGTGCATAACAGCGCCAACCCGCAATGAGTACACAGCGGGCGAGTGCCTGAGAACGTTGTTGCAAAACTTCAATCGATTTATTTTATTGAAAGGTTGCGAATTATGTTTGTTCCATTTTGGTTGTTTATCGTTTTATCGGGATTTGGTTGCTATGGAGCACTTGTATTTATCAATGCCATTCGCAACAGGAAATCTAAGGTGGTATCTCCTTCCGCATGTGAAATATCTGAAATGCGAAAAAAATAAATGAAAAACAGGAGTCCTAAAGCTATGCCGACTAATAAAAAGCCTGCGATAAAAGAACCGTTCGCAGACATGCACGGGCTCGTAGGTCTCTACGTCTTCGTAAACCATCCCGCAAGAATCGGTATAGCCGATAGTCACTATCCTATATTCCAAAGACTCCTGGATGAATCCGCACATGAGATACAAGAGAGACATGCCCAGTCCGTGGTAAACGGTGGCCCTGGAAAAAAACTAGTACGCCGCTACGACGACAGTGGCATGGGTCACTGGGATCTGGTAGACGATAAAACCGAGGAAGTACTGTGGTCCGATGATCCTGACCACAAAACTAACCCTATCGTCCTGGCTATGGAGTATCTTCAAAGGAACTTCAAAGACCTGAAAACCTATACGGTAATGGGTGAGTTCGTGGAGTGGCTACAAGACAGGGCGGCAGAAAAAAAGAAACCAGCTTGCGTCGGAGTGTCCACCTGCGGGGGTGCGATCAATCATGTCCAGCCCATCCTGACGCCAAAAAAGAAAAACGCACCCCGGAATTCTACGAGGCCTTCTATAAATCAGTAACAGCTGCCATCCACCACCTGCATCAATAAAAGGATCTCATCATGTGGATTAGCGTGAAAAAAGAAATGCCAGGGGATGAGCACTCCGACACGGACATAGCGGTGCTGCTCGAACGTAGATTCAAGAGAGTAGCATATTTTTACTACGATGGCAGCGGTCCTCACTGGAGCTGTCCGTATCACCCCTGGGAACGTGCCTGGGATAAGCATGTGACACATTGGATGCTGCTACCCGATCTCCCCTCTAAAAAAAGAAGCAGGTGACCTATGGGACACTGTCTCGCATGTGGCTGTAGCCACGAAACAGAGTACTGTCCTCCAGAAGCTTTCAGGATAGTGAGGTGCTCGTGTGGCAATGAAACCCTCATGCCCTGCGACGCTCTATCTTTTGGCATGCGAGGGAACTATTGTGGGCAGTGTAACAAAGACACAGAGTGGAGGCCGTCCGTCCCTACCATAGAGGACATGAAAAGACACTGGCCTGATTACGGCACCCCAAAAAAGTAATCCACTATCAGTAGAAGAAATACTGGATAATCTCATCTCATAAAAGTATATTTAATAAGCCGACAAAAAGAAACCTCAAACTCAAGGAGGCCAACAATGGCGCTGGAAGTGACGATCAAGGCAAAGGTACAGGAGTACATCAAGAAGGAAGAGATGTTCACGAGCGTGGACATCGCCAACGCTATCAAGAGAGAAGGCGTATGGGTACGTGTGAGAGAGGTGCGGGACTGGCTGCACGCAAACACCAGTGACCAAACCCTGTTCGGAGACTACGGGCAGTCGACGATCAGCGTGTGCAGTGGCAGCGCCCAAGCTACTCTGTATCACCCCGTGTTCAAGGATGCCAGCGAGTATACCGCCCTGGACCAGGTGTCCCTGACCCCAGACGAGGTGAAGGACATCCAGAAGAAGGTAGCTGGCACTACGAACGTCAAAGCTACCCCGGACATCACCGCGATATTCGACAATACCAGTACCCCGGATCTGAGCGTCATCATCAAGTCCAAGGAACGCATCAAGATCCCCGGCGAGATCACTCGCAAACTGGGACTCAAGCCTGGCGATCGGGTGGACCCCGCGCTCATCAAGACGCACACAGTGCTCACGAAGGATCTGTACGTGAACTCTGATTACAGGATCAGCATCCCTCGTTCATCCGTGAACTGGACTCCCTCTCCTGTGAAAGTCATGCTCAAAGACGGTGAGGTCGTGTTCGATAAGGCGTAGTGAGTGGCATTGCTTTAGAGTTCTTTTGAAAACCTTTTTTATACTAAACTGAATTGGAGGATACTATGGCAGACAAAGAGAGGTACCTGGAAGCTGCAGCTACTCTTTCTCGAACTTTCGGTAGGGGTCCCGAAGGCGGAGAATCGTGGGCTATTCATAAGATTTTGGATGGAGGGGATCCACTGGAAGTAAGGGCAGCACACCGCATCCTTGCGGGGGACGTACCTCCCCCTCCCAGAATTGTTGAAAAGAGAAGCTGTAAAATATCCTGTGCAGAATGTACCACCCCCTACTGGAGCTGTTGAGCCGGGATATACTATGAACCTACCTGAAGAATTAAAAAACTGGACCGACATCGACTGGGCAGCCTATAAAATAGGCCAGTCGATTGGTCTATTCCCGGACCCGGCAGAGCCCTTAGATTTTCAAGTGAAATACAAGCACGTGTTCTGGTCCAGGAACAGGCTGGGAGACGCCATGTACACGTTTATAAATGAACTGGAACTCCTGGGCATCGTGGAGAGAAATGAAGATAGTCAAATACGGTGGATCAAGCACTACGAACCAGAACCTTTCAGCATGTGAGGAGAGGGCATGTCAGGCAAAGGGGACACATACCGTACCGTGAATCAGAAAAAATGGGACGAGGGCTATAATAAGGCATTCCCAAAGCCTTTTAAAACGTTTGTGAGGCCTGTAGGACACACGTGTATGACATCCAGCGGTATCCATGAGGGCATCACGTTCGGTACCGGGGAATTGGATTATTACGGTTACTGGGAGCATCCCTGTGGTGAGTGCGCCCGTGCATGGGAAGAACAGTACCCAAAGGACGGTCCCGCATGGCCTTTTGACCCGAAGTATCTGGAATGTCCTGATGCGTTTCTCAAGAAGCTCAGAGAGAAGGCAGAAAAACAATGAAAACAGACCGAGTCACCATAGATAGAAACTTGCTGAAATGCCTGTGCATGGGTGCGTCAGCTGTGCTGAGAAAACCTGAGGATGAAAAAAAGCGGAAATACCTACGGAAACAGATCAATAGAGTGGATCCTGACGTGATTCAAACCTGGGATAGCGTAGAGCCCTACTAACGAGGCGTTCAACCGAGGACTGGTAAACCAGCCGGTTAACGAGGCGTTAGAAAGGGATGAAAAATGATAGAGAAAATTTTCGATTTCGTTAAAGGGTACTTTCCTATGCCTATAATTCTGTTGCTACTCGTTGATGTAGCCCTATGGAGATACCATAAAGCCTGGTGCCTGTATGACCCAGTAATAGACCACATAGTTTTCTACATTATGTTGAATGTCTCTATTTTAGCAATCCTTGTTATATGGGATAGGTATGTTAAAAGCAAAATGCTAAAAAAATGTTTTGGAGTACTGTGGGACCCTAAAGACTTTAGCGCTCACTGCCCGAAATGTAGAGATCCTTTAGCTTTTGGGGAAAAAGATGATGTATTGCGGTGCGGTGAGCACAAAGACCTACTACTAAGGGGCAAGGAAGGGGTTCCTATTTCATACAGCTCTGCTAGGGATAAGATAGAGAAGCATTTACGTAGAAAAAACTGGACGCTAAAAAATGTCGAGCTGCCTTTCTAACAATGTAGTGAGGAAATCTATGGCACTGACGATATTTGTAATCCTATTTGTAGGTTTTATGACATGGGGAGTTAAACTGCCTTTTATCATTGATGATCCCCTGTGGTGGAAATTTGTGATGGGAATAGGATTGAGCGGGTTTATCTCTTATCCCATAGACGTGTTCTACAGGCAGAAACCTTGGCTGATCACAGGTATGGATTTGAAATGGCACAAATACAAATATACAGTACACTGTCCTGGTTGTAATACTATGATGGTATCTGGGACTCACTCGGACATTGTCAGATGTCCTAACTGTAAGATAGATGCTAACATAAAATGTGATGGTGTTCCTTTACCGCTAACAGAAGCAAGAGAAAAAGTGAAAGAGTATTTGAGTAAGCACCGATCAGCCGAATACATGCCTTTCTAACAATCCGGTCAACCAATGACGCGGACTACCGCGCAGGTTACCGGAACGTTAGGACGCTAGTCGCTGCAAAAAAGAGACAAAACTTTTACATTAAAAACCTATTACATGGAAGTATATTACTGATACGCGACCTTACTAATTTGCTCGGAAGGACTTACGAATGGCTCTACACTACCTCCTCGGTGACGCTACCGACCCTATCTTGAAACCAGCACTGCTGCCACACGTTTGTAATTCTGGAAATGGCTGGGGAAGAGGCTACGTCTTAGCTCTGAGTGCGAAATGGCCTGAGCCCGAGAAAGAATACCACAATTGGTTCGCTACAGGCAAACCTCAGCTCGGGGACGTCCAGTTCGTACAGGTCAAACCCGACATCAGTGTAGCCAACATCATAGGGCAAGAAGGCACCCACTGGAAAGGTGGTGTGCCTCCTATCAGGTACGCCGCTCTCACCAAGGGTCTCACCGCGGTATTCCAGAAAGCCAAACAAGAGAACCTCACAGTGCACGCACCCCGATTGGGCGCGAAGCTCGCGGGAGGTGACTGGAGCACTATCGAGAAAATCCTCCTGGGTACCATGACGGTAGAGACCTACATCTACACCCTACCCAAAGAGAGAAATGAGTGGCCTGGTACCGTGTACGATAACGATGTAGCTCCTTACGTGACACCTACGACGGACATTGATCTCAGCTCGGTTTTCAAATAGAGGTGTGACATGCGAATAATCAAAACAGACACGATAGTCACCCGAAAATACCTCGATTTCAAAGACACTACCTATGAGGACCGTGCTGGTGTCGAGCGACATTGGACATGGGCACAGCGACCCTCTGATGTGAGAGCTGTAGTGGTTGCGGCTACTGTAGGGGTAAATCTCGTGATCATCAAAGAGTACAGGGTACCTCTCGGTGGATACATCTATGAGCTGCCTGCTGGGCTAATAGATGATGGGGAGACTCCTGTGGAGGCAGGGCTTAGAGAGTTTCATGAAGAAACCGGCATGGTAATCGCAGAGGTGTTAGAGATGTCCCCCCTGGTATGCAACAGCCCAGGCCTGAGCGATGAATCGATCTATATGATGTTCGCAAAAGCGAGTGGGTCACTAGTAGACTCCGGGCACCAAGCCTCCGAAGATATTGAGGTGATGCTCTACAGTCGTGGTGCCGTACAGGACCTCATGAGGGATCCTACTGTGAAAATAGGGGCCAAAGCCTGGTTAGTGTTTCGGGAGTTCGTGAAGTACGGGAAACTCTGATAGGACGGTACACATGCTTTTCGACATCAGCGGCGCACAGATCACCAGCATCCCCCACAAGGATGATTACGATCGCTGGGTAAAGCATCTATTACAGGCTGATTATGATGGCGTGATAGAGGCTATCCACAAAGCTGTGGAGGGCGTAGAGATTTTCAATGCCAGTTTCCTCCCAGGCACAGACTGGACTAACACACCTTTTTGGCCCTTGTACATAGCCTGCGGTGAGGTCGAGGAACACGCTGGGTTTTTCTACGGTATCATGTGTTGGATAGCGGTACAGCGTCACCCTGCAGAGTGGGTGTGCTACAAGGATGAGGAGAGGAGCATAGGTCGAGGATGGACCTATTTTCGTAGGAAAAAAGTCAGACCATTGTCGTTTGGGAAATAACATACAAATCTCATCAGAAGGAGTTACGAATGGCTAAGAAAGTGGTACTACTGATCATCGACGGACAGGTGGATTTCTGCGATCCTACTGGCAACCTTTACGTCAAAGGTGCAGACAAGGACATGGAGCGCCTGGCAAAAATGGTCACCCGCTGTAAAGGTGATATCGACGATGCGATTTGTACGCTTGACAGTCACCACTATGTTCACATAGCACACCCAGTTTGGTGGGTTGACGAAAACGGAAATCATCCGAACCCGTTTACACTCATCACCGAAGCAGATGTCCTCGGTACTCGTCCCAAGTGGAAAGCTTTCAACCCTGGATATCAGCAGCGGTCGGTGGAGTACATCCAGAGCCTGCAGAAAAACGGGCGCTACGTGCTTTGCGTGTGGCCGCCACACTGCCTCATCTCGAGCAGAGGATACGGTTTACAGCCAGTGCTTTTTGATGCCCTGCTGGAATGGGAGAAACAGTTCGCTGCTGTAAACTATGTAACCAAGGGCTCGAATATCTTTACGGAACACTACAGCGCCGTAATGGCAGACGTCTATGATCCGGAAGACCCCTCGACAGGTCTTCAGACGGGTAAAGGCAGTCTTATTGCTACACTTGCCGACCCTGACGTCGCCCTTATCGGTCTTGCGGGAGAAGCCAGCTCACATTGCCTAGCCTCAACGGCGACCGATATAGCTAACAATTTCGGTGAGGAAAACATCAAAAAAATCACCTTGATTGAGGACGCTTGCTCGCCCGTGACTGGCTTTGAGAAGCTTGCCACAGATTTCATCAGCAACATGACCAAGCGTGGCATGAAGGTGACCACGTCGGATAGATTCCTGAGATAATCGTAGTACATTGTTCTAACGCTGGACCTATATCCATATCACACATAGCATAGGAGATCTTACAATGCCAAAGTTAATGGGCCAGAACGCGATGCAGACTCACCAGACTCTGCACAATTTCAATTTCAGCGCGGTCGACGTGAAGTCGCTTGGTGCCTCGGAGTACACGATCGTCACCATCTGCCAGGACACCAGCAGCTCGGTCACGGATTTCAAAAAGGGCATGGAGGATACACTCAAGCAAATCCTTGAAGCCTGCAAGAAATCGCCGCGGTCGGAGAACCTCCTGCTACGCCTGATGGAGTTCAATAGTGATATCGGGGAGCTCCATGGTTTCCGGGAGCTGAAATCGATCGACGCCGCTGAATATGACAACATCCTCAACCCCCGCGGTATGACCGCCCTCTACGACGGTATCCTGAGCGGTACCGAGGCCATGGAGGTCTATGGCAAGCAGCTCGTAGCCATGGACTACAGGTGCAACGGTGTGGCTTTCATCATAACTGACGGTGCCGAGAACCAATCCATCAACAAGGACCCCGCCGAGATCAAGAAGGCGTTTGCCCGTGTGCGCACGAACGAGACCCTTGAGTCCCTCCAGACGGTGCTCATCGGTGTCGGCACGGACCCTATGGTCATGCAGTTGCTCCAGGACCTTCAGAAGGCCGCGGGCATTGACCAGTTCGTGGACATGGGTGCCGCGACTCCTGCGAAGCTCGCCAAGCTGGCGGCGTTCATCAGCAAGTCGATCAGCTCGACTAGCCAGGCTCTGGGTAGCGGGCAGGCATCGCAGCCGCTCACGTTCTAAACCAGTCTGATTCTGTGTAGCCAGTAGGCGAGCACCTCAATAAAGAGGTGCTCGCTATTCTCTTTAGATGATAGAATAGTGAAAGGAGACTCTATGCTAAAAAGATGTATAGGACTGTTCGGGACTTGCGGAGAATCTACATTCAGGAGAGACCTATTCATACCTAAATATGAAAGTCTCGGTCTGAAAGACGGAGTAGATTTCTTCAATCCTCAGGTAAAGAATTGGATTCCCAACTGTGCCGTACTCGAGGCGCAACACCTGGCGGAAGACAGCATCATATTATTCCCAATCACCCATGAGACCTATGGGTTGGGCAGTTTGTCTGAAGTGGGGTTCTCCCTCCTACACGCCATACGCCTGAACGGAGACAGGGATTTCATTGTGATGATAGACCAACATCTGTCCCCTGAGCTCATGCTCAGCGAGGTGCTGGCTAAAGAATCTCTTAGGGCAAGGAGGCTCGTCCTGGAGCACTCTTTAAAACTATGCCTGAGTAGCCTTTTTGTAGTCAAAACCCTACAAGACATGCTTGACCTAAGTGTTGAACTGTTTCATTGTCAGACCAAAAAATCCAATATCAGAGAAAAATACCAGATCAAGACTGAAACAGCGTGACCTATACAGACGAAGAGTACGAAGATTTTATGGAGTATATAAAAGTAGAGTATACTCCACGTATACCATTAGTGGACGGAGATGAGAAGCTACGGTACTACATACGAAATGCTTTAGGTGCCTATGACATAGATCTAGTCAGAGACGCTTTCAAGATACTTTTCGAAGAACCTTTAGAGAACATGCCTCTCTACATAAATCACGATATAAAAGTCGGTAATCTGGGTACACTGTACCTGAGCAAGATAGCCGCCTGGCGGCTTAGCATAGCGAAATAGCAAGTAGGAGGACCCTATGAGCCGCTGGATTTTCATCATAGATACTAACCAGTATGCAGGAAATTTCGAACGAGAGATGTGTGCCTACATTACCGGGCATGTGGGGGAGTGTGACGTAGGCGAAGAGCTGGCTGGGTGCCTCAAAAAAGAGACGGGCCTAAATCCCGGCACTTTTTTCAAAAACATTCTACAGGTCCCGGACGAGCACGGCTGTCACCGGCCCGTAGAGATACAGCCCAATCCCAACTGGTTCAATGATGGACATGGTAACGAGTGGAAGATAACCGACAATGACGTGGAGAAGCAGCTCAAAAAGTATGTGAAATCTGTCACAGACTACTGGACTCCTATCATAAAACAAAAAAAGGGCTACATACCTAAACTTCAGGCTGGTGAAAAAATATCAAACTGGACAGTAGAGTCGGTTCATCGGGAAATAGCGGAGCACAAGGAAGCGATTGAAAAAGCCGAGAGATTGAAAACGGTAAAACGGTACCCAGCGTGCAACTCAGTGGGTATCTGGTTCAAATCGGAGCCGAATAGAGAGCAGATAGAGTTGATGAAAGATCGCGCCAAGAAGTTCAAGACAGGTAGACACAGCAAGCAACCAGAAATAGAAGGTTTCCGTCTCGTGCGTGAGAAAACGACTACCTTTGTTACACAAGTCCTATAACCCATATCGAAAGCTAAAACATGTCAGTACCCCATGAGTTTACACAGACATCGTCAAAGCCCGAGATTTCTTCCGGGAGAGAGTCCACACCAAAAGAAAAATCGTGGGTGGTGCCCTGACTGGAAACCCGTTCGTGTCCTACGGTGAAGTAGCCCGTCACATGGGCTATGAGATAGAGAGCGAGTGGGATGGCGATCGAATCGGCGATTTGGTGGGTGCTGTATCTCACATGGAGCACACGTGCGGGAACCCTCTAATCTCTGCCTTGAGAGATGATACCATGAGTGACCAATATCAACTGGTATGCATTGACATAGAGACGAACGGCCTCAAGCTGGAGGATGACGTCCTATCTATATCTATACGAGATCTAAATCCAGACGGAACCCCTACGGATACCGAGTTCTATTCACTGATACGATCAGATCAACCCTCCAACCCTGAAGCGTTTGCTGTAAACGGTATCACCCGGGAACAACTAAAAGAGGCCCCTACCAAAGAAGAGATGCTAATATCTCTCAGATACTGGCATATGAAGAATTTCAATGGTAAAAAGCTGTCCCCCATGGGGCACAATTTCATGGGTTTTGACAAACCTCGAGTGGAGAGGCTCCTGGGCGAAGCCTACGATAGGATATTCCATTACCATGTAGACGACTCTATGATAATAGCGCGGGCTCTTCAGAGGAACGGGCTACTGCCGGTAGAGTCTTGCGGGCTATCGAATCTGGCAGAGCTTTTCAAAGTCGAGCTTAAAAAGGGTGTATTACACCACGCCTCCGCAGACACGTATGTGTGTGGCATGGTATACTCGAAACTCCTGAAGATACTAAAACCTAATATATTGACGAGGGCAATACGAGTATTCAATTCTCGCTATCTCGGAGTGCTATAAATAATAGAAAGGATAATTATCTATGTTTAAAAAACTAACGTGTCTCCTATGGGGACATAAATTCACGTAAAAGGCAGTTACCGGAAACACTATGGAGATAACAAATCTTTTACATGGCGAGCTGGACAAAATCTGTTTATATAAATGGGAGTGTTTGAGGTTCTGCCCGCGCTGCTGCAAACCTAACCCCTACTATGAAGAGCTGAAAAAGAAAAATGGTGAGATGGGTAAGCCGGAAGCAAAACCTGGTATGATCTTGAATGAGGGATTTTAAACACAAAGAAAGGCTATACGTCCTATGCCTAAAGTACTTTTTTGTGGGGAAGACCTGTCGGAAGTAGTGCGTAGTTTGCCGACTAATAAAAAACAGCGCTCCTGCAAACATAGCTGGGATCATGTGGAGTCAGCTCGATACAGAGATTACAACACGCGTCAAATACGCATTTTTTGTACTAAGTGCGGTGTCCATTTTCAAAAGTACGAAATAAAAGCATGGGGGCCTTGGGAGAGCCTGCCGAGCATAAAGATAGGTCATACTATCAAGGAACTCTCGTAAAACCACAAATAACAAAAGAGCGATACGAGTACACCGATATAGATGAGCTAAACAAAGGAGAGCAATAAATGGACAGTAGCCGTGTAGTTGGTGATTTCGTAGTGGTCTCAGCTTCTGATGACAAACTCCTGAACAAGATAAGTCGACTGGATGATGCTGAGGATATGGCCTCTAAAAAGTGTATGGACGAGAAAGCTCCTGTACGTGTGTACCGTCTGGAGTTAGTTTGTACAGTGACACCAAGAATGGTGCCTACAATACAGCCGATAAAAGATTATCCCTGCAAAGGCTAACCATGAACGCTGATTCTTATTTCGAGATCGGTCACTCCCACAAGGTCTGTGAAGACTATGCCCTATCAGGAGTGCAGGGCGACCTCGCCTACGCTATCGTATCGGATGGGTGCTCATCATCCAAAGACAGCGATGTAGGGGCACGTCTCCTGGCGCACATCAGTCGAGACGCACTTCTATATCTACACCGTAGAAAACTCCTCTATGACCCCAATTTTCTGGAGAGCTCTTTTAGAGCTACCTTCGAGGAGATAGTCATAAAGAAATGCCTGGAGGTGAAAGACACTCTCCGGTTCCCGTGTGATATTTTTGACGCTACCCTATTGATGACTGCAGTAGTGGGCGACACCTGGAAACGTAAAATCCTTTTTTCGTGGGGAGATGGGTATTTCATTCTAAAGAGGCCCAGCGGTGCGGTAGACGTGATATCTCTGAGCTATGAGTCCAATGCCCCGTACTACCTGTCCTATGAGCTGTCTCAAGACAAACACGACGCCTACGCCACAGAATACGGGTCTGTACCACTACACAAAAACATTGACCGTATAAGCGTAGATGGTGTCGTCGATTTTGTAGATGTCGACGTGATACCCACGGTCATGCAGAGATCTTATTTCTCGGTCATGGGGGAAGGCACTGACGTCACTCAGATCATAGTAGCAAGTGATGGTGTTGGTACGTATGAGGATGACCCGGGAGTACAGCCTCCTACAGGGACGGAGCTCCGTAAGTACACAGCCCTTGATGTCATACCCGCTATGGTAGCCTATAAAAATCCTGTGGGTGAGTTCGTGACACGCCGTATGAATCGTCTCAAAAAAGAGTACGCAGATACTCACATCATCCACCAGGATGACGTGTCCTGCGCTGCTATCAATTTGCTTTAAACCCTCTCAAAATCCGAGGAGAGAAATCGCTATGCCGTACGAGATACATGATGTCGATTTACCGTGTGACGAGACTGGGTGTAAAAACAACGAAGATGATGAGTGTATCTGTGATGAGGATGTGGAGGAGTTGACCCCCAATGACAGCGATCGGTGTTTTATGTACTCTACCGATTTTCATGACGGAGCGCAGTTCAAATTTGGCAGTAGCCAAGAGTTTGAAGATTTCGTTTATGATCACGAAAAGATAGCTCCTTTGGTAGTATATGACGATAGGGTTTTGAATCTGGTGTACGTAGACCTCAAGTGTCCGGAGAAAAACCCTACACACGTACACAAGGCTCTGGTACAGATATCCAAAGAGGATGCAGAAAAAGTGGCGTTCAGGCCCTCCGTAGATGGATCGGTACTAGTAATGTCCCCGACTATGGCTCAGTTCGAGATACCGGATATCTATTTCAAACAGAGTACCTGATTGTCGAATTCCAAAAAAGTATATTCTCTGAGTCACCAAACAAACCTAAAAAGGAGGTCCCATGTCAAAGAATGTCCCTATTTTCATTTTCGCTGGAGTAGTAGCAGTCATACTGCTCGTCGTACTCCTGATGAGCATAACCTACACTAACCAAGAGGTCGGTCTCAGGAACCAGGCTACTGCACAAGGGAAAGCCAACGAGATCATCTACGATGAGGTCTGGAAGGTCCTGCAGCAGAAAGCTGGCATCCTTGAGAAGTTCGCGGAGGACTTCAAAAATGTCTACAGTGCTATCATGGAAGACCGCTACCAGGGAGAGAAGAACGGCCCCGGTCCCACATTTAAGTGGATCCAGGAACATAATCCCAATTTCACCCCTGAGATGTACAAGGACCTCTCAGTCGCTATCGAGGCCTACCGCGGCAAATTCTCCAGGGTACAGCAGAAGTTAGTGGACATAAAACGCGAACATCAAAATCTGCGCCAAATGGTCCCGAGCAAGTGGTTCATGGGGAAAGTCCCTGAGCTAGAGATCATCATCGTGACTTCCACCAAAACCAGTGCTACGTTCGCCACGGGCAAAGAAGACGACATCAACCTTTTCCAAAAGAAGTAACACATGGTCTCTATAATACAGTGTACTCAATGTGGCGAAGAGTCGGGTCTCTGCATCGAGTTCAAATTCGAGGCAGGAATGAAATCGTGCCCCACGTGCCATAACATAAGCACCACCGGCTGGAGTTTTCATTTCTGCAGCCTAAAATGTTTCAAGGCATGGTTCAAGAAGATCAGTCTAAAAGGCATCCCCTGCCAGGCGTGCCGTGAAACCGGGCACGCGTCCGGTTTCAAGTCTAACGGCAGGTGTACCGTGTGTGACGGCGTGAGCTTCGTAACCAAGAGCAAGCAGACATGCTGATCTATTTCTGTTTGATCATCCCGCTCATAGCGGTGTGTGTACTCGCCTGGAGGTTCCACGCCAAAATGATGTGGTGGGAATACCTCCTGGTATTTGGAGTACCCGCTATCTGCATAGTAGCCACCAAAGCTACCTCCTCTTTTATGCAGACCAGTGATACTGAATACTGGAACACTCAGCTCGTCAAAGTCACATACTATGAAGACTGGGACGAGTGGATACACAAAACATGTGAGCGCTGTCATGAAGACTGTACGGGTAGTGGGGAAGACAGAAGGTGTCACGAGGACTGCACCAGCTATGACTGCTCATACCGAGAGTACCACCCTGAGTACTGGGAGGCAGAAGACAACACAGGGCACAAAATAGGCATCAGCAGAGAATATTTCGAGCAGCTGTGTAAACTATGGGGTAATCGGTCTTTCGTGAATTTAAATAGGAACTATTATCGCGACGATGGGGATGCCTACACGTCTACGTTCGATAACAATTTCGAACACACCATCCCCTACACTTCCGCACATATCTATGAGAACCGGGTAAAGTGCTCCAGGTCCGTGTTCAATTTCGCGGAGGTGGACACCGAAGACGTGAACGCCTACGGGCTCTACAGCTATCCCCCGGCGAACGGTTTCTGGTACAACCCCATCCTCGGTGGGGGAGATCCCGCGGCGTCCCGTAGGCTCCAGATCTATAACGCTCAGATAGGGGCTTGGAAACAGGTGCACATGATGATTCTGGTCTATAAGGACCAGCCTGTGAAGGCTGCTATCTACCAGGAAGGGTACTGGAAAGGCGGCAACAAAAATGAGTTCATACTGTGTATAGGGGCCCGGGATAACAAAATAGCCTGGGCGAAAGTGATGTCCTGGACCGAGGAGGACATGCTCAAGGTAGGGGTAGAAAAGACTGTCATGTCCATGCCTCTGGACCTCAATGCTATAACAGACTACATGGCGAAAGAGGTCAAGAACAAATTCGTACGGAAACAATTCAAAGATTTCTCGTACATCACCGTGGAGCCTACGATCACAGCGATATGGATAGCTTTTGCTATCACCCTACTCACGACCGTAGGACTATCTGTTTTTGTGGTGCGTAATGATTTCGACAGTAATGGGCGTAGAGAAAAGCACTATCACTGGAGGACACGAGCATGACACGTAGATGTGACCACATCGGAAAATTAGGGCGCTGTACCCGTGCTGCGCGATGGACGTGGGAGGATGATAGCCTGAAACTCCATCATGTCTGCACACAGCACCGAAACATCATAGTACCTCAGAGCACGCTCGCCATCCCTGCCATACCCAGGTGCTATGCCAACATCCGGAACCTAACCTGTGAGTGCGACAAGTACAAGTGTACGTTCACGAAAAAAGAGACTGTTAAAAAAGGTCCTACATTCAACAAGGGAAAAGGGATATGTCCAACAGCCTAAAGTACTCAGACATAGACTTTTGTGGGCATACTCTAACTGAAGAAGAGTATATCATAGAAGATATGCTGAATAAAGGCTACATGTTACGCGGGCCCGATAATGAGCGTAGCCTTCAGAAGATAGTCCCCCAGACCGCTAGCAGTAAAGAGCTGTTGAGATATCTGGTCTACTTAGACGATGACCTAGATAAGCCTATTATCGTAGATTCAGGCCTCATGAAATTCGCGGTCACAGGTATACGCATTCAATACGGCGGAGAGTTTAACGGCGCTATTGCTTTGAAGATCTCTCTGCCGAAAGAAACCTCTACAAAGGTCATGGAATGAACACCCGAGATTTGATCATTGAAACGCTCAAGAATGGCAGCACAGAAGACAAAGCAGCGATGATACGTGCTTGTGAAGAATCTGTGATGGAGTATGCTTTAAAAGAGATCAAAGATCTACTGGACGCTTTCAACGAGATTGACCAAACCAAGCTGTCCTGCGACGAAGATACAAAAACCAAATTTTACAGGCTATACGCAAGACTCAACGCTATCAAACTCATAGGTAGCGGCGACTACAATAACATAGAAATACGCCTGGTACGAGGTAAAACGGTCGTTAGAGGTGCTATGGGCGTTAGAGGTGCTATGGGCGTAGTGAGTCATTTTTCTGCCAACAACAAAAGAGCATGTCAGATCAATTTATGGTCAGGTATGCCAAAATTCAGCACAGACTCAAAAGATCTAGACACGGAAGAGTATTAATGTTGACTATTTCTACCACAGACGGTAAAACGTATAAATTCAACCTCAAGAATAGGAGGAGGGAAGAGGCCCTCCGGAATCTATGGGTAGGACATGACCCTATAGCGGACGGTGAGAAAAAACTCAAAGTTACCGCAGACTCCGGTGACATCCTGACTCTGCGGCTACGAGATATCTCAGGCGTAGAGTCAAACGACTCCTACCATGTACGAGCCAAAGTAAACACCGACACATACAAGGCTAAACGATGACGCCATTAAAAAAACCTATCAAACTTAAAATGGGCAAGAAAACACACACTATCAAGAAAATTACGATAGTCTCCGATAAGCATATCCGGAAACACTATGAGTTCGCGCAGGAGTTCATCCGAAAAATATTCGGGGTGAAAGGGGCGCTACTCACGGATGAGTCCAGTGTGTACGATTTCGATTTTGAGATAGATTTCATAAACGATTGTGTGAAACATCACACAGACAGAGCCGTGATCAAAATCAACAAAGTCTATAAAGTGGACGTGTCTGATATCAAGGGTCTCGTGTTATACAAAATTTTGAATAGAATCAAAAAGGAGAGACCATGAACATCAACGTCCATGAATCTGTAGTCGAGCACTTCTGGGAGCAGGAGCCAGAAGGCACTACGCATGAATTCTGGGCGTTTCGGTTCCCTCCTAAAGCTAAACCTGGAGACGTCATACATTTTCACATAGACAAGAAAGAAGTGGCGCAATCGGTAATTGACTACATAGAGCCCCCTGGAGAGTCAGCCTGTGACACTACGGGCAAGTTTAAGAGCCGGTGGAAAGTATTCTGGAAATGTGAGACGTTCAAAGATATTCGGCAAACGCTAAACGTGTAAACCAATTGAGCATACAAAATTTTTGATAGGACAGAGCGTGAATCTACCTCCAAACAGGTACGCCGCGTCCGTAGGTGACAGCCCCACGGTACAAAAGCTATCCGAGTACGCTCTACTTTACGGTGAGCGCGGCTATTTGCCATGCCGCGATTCTGTTGGGGATTTCGTGGTAGAAGTACGTACTCTAAATTTCTCGTCTATGGACTACCGTGACGCAGGCCCTGGCGAGCACCGTAAACAATGCTCAGCTATACCTGAGAATGTCAGAGATGACTACAGGTCTCTGCTATATACACTACCGGTTATCGAGTGGGTCTGTAGAGGTGCCGACTACAACGTACCAGTGACCGGTGAGAAAATCTACAACAACAGGGTATCAGCATGATAACCAAAGACACGGTCATATCGATCAAATTCTGTGCTGATCAGTTCGCGGCAGATCCTACCAGAGGGGTGCGCTTTCAGATTTTTGACGAGAATGAAGTACCGTTACCTATGAGGCACGATACCTTAGGGCTGTGCTCTATGGACGACGAGCGCATCACCGGTATCCATATAGCCCTGGACTGCATAAAGCATCTTTTTGACAAAGTAGTCGAGTTACGGAACGCACAATTGAAAACCCTGGCTTTTGAGATGTCACAGCTCACAGGAGCCCCTGTGCAGTGCACTCAAATACCAGAGGTCCTGGCACCCACGGGCATGAGTCATCATCTACCTCCAAAAAACGAGAGTATATAGCATGAATTTCCCGTACAAGATCGCCGTTAAAGGCAAAGGCACCGAGACCCTCACAAAAGGCGACTACATAGCCGCCGGGGGCGAAGGTACCGTATGCCAAAAAGGTGGCACCGCTTACAAGATCTACCATGACCCCAAACGGATGATCTCCGTAGGCAAGATCACCGAACTGCAGTGCCTGGCACACCTCAAGAACGTGCTAGGTCCACGAGATATCCTCCTGGACGCCAAAACTAATACGCCTGTAGGGTTTACCATGCCCTACACACACAAAACTGAATTCCTAACCCGTCTATTCGCTAAAGGTTTCAAACAGGACAACAACATATCTCCCCAAATGGTCGTGGAGCTCGTCCGTGCCATGCAAACTACCGTGTCAGACATCCATAAAGAGAAGATCCTCATCGTAGACATGAATGAGATGAATTTCCTGACCGATGAGGCCTATGCCACCCCCTACTTCATTGACGTAGACTCCTACCAGACTCCCTCCCATAAAGCTACCGCCCTGATGGAGACGGTCAGGGATAGGCAAGCCCCTAAAAACCAGTTCAATGAGGGTACGGACTGGTTCTCGTTCGCTGTCGTATCGTTTCAGCTGTACATGGGATTTCACCCGTACGTCAAAGGCAAACACCCTACCTATCTGCCAAAAGATTGGTCTGATCGTATGGACGCCGGAATCTCCGTGTTCGACCCCAGCGTCACCCTGGCAGACGTATGGAAGGACTTTAGTGTGATCCCTAAACCACACCTGGAATGGTACAAGCGCGTTTTCCACAACAAAGAGAGGTCAGCACCCCCACTACCCGAGGGTACTCTCCTGGTAGGTACCATACAGCCGATCATGGTAGCGGGCAACGCGTCTTTCGAGGTCACAAGGCTTTTCTCCTACAAAGAGAAGATTCTGGGGCATTTCTATTACAACGGGCTCAACTATGTGGTCACCGAACATGGGATATACCAGAGCGATCGCATAGCTCGTACGCTCAATAAGAAGTATCGTAAAATGAGTCTGGCGGCTGTACCCGGCTACGACCCCGTCTTCGTGCACAAAGAAGGTTCTACAGTTTATTTCGAGGATCTGACGGGCACCCAGATAGGCGTCATAGCTGCCGCGGACGCTATGCAGTACGGTGGGCGGATCTACACGGTCTACAACGGTAAGATGACCGAGAACACGTTCCGGAACATGGGAGCTAGAGTCCTGCACCTCACAAAAGAGGTGAGTAACATATTCGAGCCTGCCACCAAGCTATTCCCGGGAGTAGCAGTGCAGGACATCCTCGGTAAATGCTGGCTGGCGATGCCCTACGCAGAGGGCAAATGTGCCAGCATAGCGATACCAGAGCTCGATGGGGATAGGATCCTCGACGCCAAGTTTGAGGGTGCTATCTGTATCCTTATATCCGAGAAGTCAGGCAAGTATAAGCGTACTGTGCTACACTTCAACGATAAAGTGAATGCCTACTCCATACGGGTGGTGGATGACGTAGCCTATGAGGGGGTAAATTTCACCTATCTGAGTAGCGGAGTGTGCGTGCATGTACCGTCGGATAGCGTGGTGGAGCTTTTCCGGGACAACTCCAAAGTGAAGACAGTAGCGAACCCACCGTTTACGACGGACATGAAACTCACGAACGATGTCACGAGCGTACTGTTCGTGAACGATACGGGACTGTATACAGTTAAA
>Ga0315294_10002280_pt1 | contig 20991 bp, 17 predicted proteins | sample YL17G13_40_MG_FD_203626 | JGI IMG/M metagenome (GOLD analysis project Ga0315294, IMG submission 203626) | Sediment microbial communities from Yellowstone Lake, YNP, Wyoming, USA - YL17G13_40 | ecosystem: Environmental > Aquatic > Freshwater > Lake > Sediment | place: USA: Wyoming | collected...
GACCCTGGGCCAGCGGCGAAAAAACGATGCAGCCGATGCCCTCTTCTTCCAGCACATCCAGCAGGCCGTCCTCCACCCAGCGGTCGAGCATACTGTAGCGCGGCTGGTGGATCAGACAGGGCGTGCCGAGGTCGCGCAAGATTTTAGCCGCCTGGCGAGTCTGTTCCGGCGAGTAGTTCGAGACGCCGACGTAGAGCGCTTTGCCCTGGCGCACGGCCGCTTCGAGAGCGCCCATGGTTTCTTCCAGCGGCGTCTCCGGGTCCGGGCGATGACTGTAGAAGATGTCCACATACTCCAGCCCCATCCGTTTGAGGGATTGGTCGAGGCTGGCCAGCAAATACTTGCGCGAGCCCCATTCGCCATAAGGGCCGGGCCACATGTCGTACCCCGCCTTAGTCGAGATGACCAATTCATCACGGTAAGGGGCAAAGTCCTGCTTCAACAGTTTGCCAAAGGTCTCCTCGGCCGAGCCGGGCGGCGGACCGTAGTTATTGGCCAGGTCGAAGTGCGTCACGCCCAGGTCGAAGGCTCGCCGGGCGATGGAGCGCCCATTCTCAAGTACATCCAGCCCGCCGAAGGTGTACCACCAGCCAAGCGAGATGGCTGGCAGCTTCAATCCGCTGTGGCCAGTGCGATTGTATTTCATGCTGTCATAACGGTTTGCAGAAGCGACGTACATCGTACCTCCTTATAATCAAAACTGGTATGGCTGCCTCCTGGATTTACTCGAATTTTAGACTCAATCTGGCTCTCAGTTTTTCATTCAGGGAAGCTATAAATTGTCCCTTGCCAGGAAGACCTGGATTGGTGCGCATTGCCTGATAAATTTCATCCACACTTACAGATACAAAGCGGGTAGCGTTGAGTGAAAGTTTGTTCCCTGTGAAAGAGAGTTCTTGTAAACCAAAACGGGAAGCGTGCGTTTCTGAAAACCCCTCCTGCTTTAGGCCATAACGTTTGATTAGGTTTGCGTAAACGTATTCCTGGATGATCCAATAAGATTTGATACCCCAATTTTCGTATACGATGCCTTTATTGAATAATTGTGTAATGGAACGCTTGATCGTGTCGTAAGTATTAATGCCAAAATTATAGGTCTTGTTGAGAAGATCCGAGCCTGCAACAAAATCTTTGAGACCTCGAACGAGAGGGCCGGTCCCTGTAGTTGAATCGGATTGAAACTCAATCGGGATATAATCATCTACTTCGGCTTTCATCGGTTTATGACGTACAAGCACGAAATCTATTGTCCCGACATTTGGTAATTTGACTTCGGAAAATAGTACGAGGTTTGCAAAATCGCCAAAGTAATGGAGTGCAACATTCTCCAAAACGCGAGGAATGCCTTCCAGCGCGCCTCTTTCTTCAAATCGGTGAGGACAGATTGTATAAAAGCCGTTCCCATGTTCAACTGTACAAACGCCAAATGGATAATCTATCAAGCGACTTCTTTTGCTGCACAGACGATCCGTAAAAGGGCACCAATGTTTCTTGCGCACCTGTTTCGCTTCTAATGAATTGTCGCTGAAATGGTAGCCGAATATTTCTGCGGGGCGGTTGCCTTTATGGTTGGTTATGGATTTCTCCCTTGTATCAGTTGCTTCCAGGTTTTCCGTATTTCGTCAGGCTGGTAATCACTTTGCAAAAGCCATCCCAATGCAAATGCACATTGGCGGCAAAATGATTCACTGTCGCGCGTTTCTATTTTTTCTAAAACAGGCCATGTGCGAGCAACAAATTGACCATCACGAGCCAGCACAAGGATTGAATCATGCTTTATTGCATTTAGGTTTTGTATATGAATCGAAATTGGATTTTCCGAGAATAGCACGTAGGTATTCACCAAACGGAAGCCAGCCGATTTTAAGGCAATGGTCAGTTCTGCCCAAGCATTTCCATCCCAATGATGGAATGTAAAAATCATTCTTCCTGAGTCTAATTTTAATACTCGCCCACATTCCTTGAAAATGCCCGAAAGAACTGTCACATATTGTGTATCCAAACCATTATTTTTCGTAGCAACAGCGCTCCGGGTTTCATCGTAGATCCAGTCTATCTCATCAGGCAACAGATGAGACAGCCAGACATGGAAAAAGGCAGCCAGATTGCTGTATTGCACGCTGTCGTAGTAAGGTGGGTCAGTCACAATAAAATCAATAGATTTGTCTTCTATTGGCAATTGCCTTGAATCACCATGAATCAGAAGAAATTTATGATTTCCTGTTTGCAATTCAACCTGATTAGTAATCTCCGTGCCTCCATCAAATTCACCGGGAATCTTGCACAGATGCGCTTTCCTATTACTGTCAATCTTCCTTTCTATTGGTGCTACTGCCCACTGGCGACCCCGTTCAAGACGGTCTTTGAACAATGCCTGTAAATTTCCAGAAGTTTTTTGTGGGTTGACCGGATTATTCTCCGCGGCAGTGTAAGGGAAGATGTAAGCATGATGCGAAAAAACGTGTTTGATGGCTCCCGGCCGGTTTTGCGCCCATCCCTTGTAGCCGCACAGCAAAGCATTGAACTCCAAAGAAGTAGAGATAAGCAAAGCAAGGTTCAACCGAAGCGGGCCGCTGTAATTCCTTAGGAGACGGCTTGCTTTATCCAGATACAGAAGTTGCCGAGAGGTAAACAAATCTAAATAAGAGAAAATATTTCTTTTCAGCAAATCTCCCGATTTTGGGCCATCCTGAATAGCAAAATTTGCAATGGCTCCAAAATCCAGACTCTCACGCAAATTATCCGCTTGCTTTAATCCATCCAAATCTGGTTGCCCCGGCGAACGAAATAAGAAACCGTGTTCCGGACAAGTGAGCGCGATGGCAATGGGTGTATAACGTTGATAGTAAGGAACATCTAGTAATTCTGAATACCTATGCCCGCAATTCTCGCATGATTTTTCATCTCTCGTGATCAAGCGAATTGGTTTTGCGGAGCCTTCCGGTTCAGCATCCGAATCGGTGATAATCCAAGTATTCGGCCAAATACGGATAATCCGGTCCGATTCGTGGCGTAGATCAAACTGGTCAAGTTGGACAACTTCACCGCAGGCGCACCGCTTACGCGAGCCATAAAGAGTGTATTGGGCGTCTATTTTCCTGGCACATTTAGGACACTTCGTCTGAAAATATTGCCCGATTTGGGAATATAACTCATCGAAAAACTGTTGAAATGCCGTACGCAGTTCTCTAAGTGCAAGCGGAGCCAATGAAGCTCTTGCTTGCACAATTGGTATTGGGTCAATATCTGCTCCAATGACATTTGCTCCCAGGCGGATTGCCTCATGTAAAGTGGTTCCTCCTCCCATCATTGGGTCGAGGACGATTTTTCCTTCCAACCCTTTGGGAGCGTAATAATCGCGGCGATTGGGGTCAGGAATAAATTGCTTAAGAATGATGCGAAATGTAGAACCGCAGCGTCTTGCCCACCATTTGTGCAAATAAGTATTTGGCCGGAAAAGGTGCTTATTATATGCTTCCAGTCGCGACAAAGTATCGGCAAACTCTTCTGGAAAAACCGAATCAATGGCATATTCCCCCTCTTTTAGTAGATTATCTCCCACTGACGTTGGGAGGATATAATCAAAGGCCAGTTGTCGAGTCTCGCGAATGCTTTTAGGGGCCATATTCTTGATTTTACTCCCACTCCCACTTCTTCATCCCCTCCATCGCCTCCCGCGCCGTCAAATCCAGTTGCAGCGGCGTGATGGATACGTAGCCAGCTCTTATCGCGCCAAAGTCGGTTCCAGGCTCATCCACGCCGGTTGGGAAGTCGCCGCCTATCCAGTAGTAGGGGCGGCCGCGCGGGTCACGGCGGGCGTCCAACGCGTCGCGGTAGAGGCGCAATCCCTGGCGGGTGATCATGTAACCCTTGATTTCAGCCTCTTTCAGATACGGCACGTTGACGTTCAGCAGCACCCCTTCCGGCAGGCCATTTTCCATTACTTTTTGGGCGACGCGCCGGGCGACTCTTGCGGCCGTGCTGTAATCCAGCACACCATGGTGATTCTCCGGCGCGTGCAGCGAAACGGCAATGCCCGGTACGCCGCCGATGACCGCCTCCATGGCTGCTGTCACCGTGCCGGAGTAGGTCACATCGTGGCCGATATTCTCGTGCGGATTGATCCCCGAAACCACCAGATCAATCTTCTCTTTCACCACGCCCAGCAGGGCCAGCGCCACGCTGTCGGAGGGCGCGCCGTCGGTCGTCAGGGCAGAGGTGCCATCGGCAAGGAGCACCTCCCGGGCGCGCAGCGGGCGATCCATCGTCTTGACGTGCCCCGAAGCCGACCAGTTGTGATCCGGGGCAAAGACGGTAACCTTGCCCAATGTCCGCATTTCCTGCGCCAACGCCAGCAGCCCGGGAGCCTGCACACCATCATCGTTGGTGACCAATATGTGCATGTTCGCAGCCTTCTCTGTGTGGAAATTTACCCCCTGATTGTAACTCACCTGCGCATTTTACCCGGTATGTTTGGAGGCGAAATGTATCGGCGGGAATGGAATCCTGCCCTACGCCGATGGCGGTGAATAATATGCCCGCCAGGTTTTTTCGTATGCCTCGGCCTCTTTTTCCCATCTCCCATCATCCCATCCCAACTCCGGCTGGATGATGGCGCGGATGCGATCCATTTGCGCCAGGCCGCCGCCAGGCAGGTTGATAGCCAGGCGCAGACGGCGCGCCAGCAGGTCATCCAGGTGCACCACGCCCTCAGCGCGCGCTGCCCAGCGCAGTTCGGCCCACAGCGAGGGGCTATTGACGATGGTTTCTAACCCCCCTTCTCCTGCTACCTCGGCAAGGTTGCAGGCCTCGTTCCCATAGCGTCCGAGCAATCGCAGGCGCAGTACGGGCGGCAGATCGCAAACGGTCGTCTCGGGAGGCAGCGGGTCGAGGACGCGCTCGTCGCGGCCCAGGCGCGTGTGCTCCGGCAAGGCGGCGCGCACGGCGCGCAGCGCGGTCTGTGCCATCAGCCGGAAGGTGGTCAGCTTGCCGCCGCTGACCGTCAGCAGCCCGGCTTCGTTCCACAAGACGAACTCGCGCGATTCCTTGCTCGGATCAGCCTTGCCGGTATCCACCACCGCCCGCACCCCGGCCAGCGTGGACTGCACGTCAGCCAGCGAAAGGCCCAGGCCGGGGAAGGCGTGCGTCACCGAGTCCATCAGGTAGGCGGCCTCCGCTTCGCCAATGCGCAGGTCGGTGGACGGGGCCGCGCCGTGATCCACGTCGGTAGTGCCGACCAGGGTCACACCCTCCCAGGGGATGATGAAGACCGGGCGTCCGTCTTTTGGATGAAGGAGGGTGACGGCGCGCGCCAGCGGGAGTTTGGCGGAGGAAAAGAATAAATGGCTGCCGCGCAAGATACGCAAGCGCGCCAGACCTCCGACCTGTCCCCGCAGTTCATCTGCCCAGGCGCCCGTGGCGTTGATCACGGCCCGGGCGCGGACTTCGGCCGTTTTGGCGGAACCAGGCGCGAGGTCCCGCACCTCCACGCCACGGACGCGTCCGCTAGTTCTTATCAGTCCCTCTACGCGGGCATAGTTCAAAGCCAGCGCGCCATCTTTTGTCGCTTCCAGGATCACGCGCAGCACCAGCCGGGCATCGTCGGTTTGGGCGTCGAAGTAACGGTAACCAGCGACCATCTCAGTTGAGGTCAGTTGCGGACAGAGGACGCGCAGGCCATTCGGCTGGTAATAGGCGTGGTTCCACTTGAGCGCCATGATGTCGTAGAGCGACAAGCCAACGCCAAAGACCCAGGCAGGGATTTTGTCGCCGCGAAAGTTCGCCATCAGGAACGGCAGGGGTATGACCAGGCCGCGGCCTTCTTTCAGCAGGTGCTCGCGCTCGTGCACCGATTCGTAGGTCAACTTGATTTTTGCATGGCGCAGGTAGCGCAGGCCGCCGTGTACCAGCTTCGAAGAACGGCTGGAGGTGCCGGAAGCGAAATCGCCCTGCTCGAACAGGACGGCTTTCAGCCCGGCGCGGGCTGCCTCGCGTAGAATTCCCGCGCCGGTGATGCCTCCGCCGATTACGATGAGATCGAATTCGCGGTCTAGCTGCGACCAGACGGTGTCACGCCAATTTTTTATCCACATGTTGGTTGTCCGTTAGAGAGGAACTGATTCAAGGTTTTTCTTATACTGTGTCACCATGAGCGAAGCGAAGGGTCTCCCGATCGCAAGGTGGGGATTCTTCGCCCCCGGAGTTTACCCTGAGCCTGCCGAAGGGGTCGCTTAGAATGACACATAAACTTGAGAATCAAGTTTGTAGGGCTTCACGCAGCCAGTTGACAACCTCTTTTTTGGCCGGGGAACGTCCGCTGCCGAAGGCCTACTCGGCAGACCAGTTTTTCGTTGACCACCAGGCTGGGCAAGATCAGCAACAAAGCATACTTGCCAATTTCGCTTGGATCTTGGACCTCGGCGATCTCAACCGCAAGATCGGGATATTGCGCTTGTAACTCGCTCTGAGCGGACAAGATCATCCGCCTGATGGCGTAACGCTCAGGCTGTCGCAGGCCAAGGATTTTGATGTTGATCAAAATGCTAATCCTCTAGCAGTTTGCCTGGGTTCAGCACGTCCTGCGGATCGAACGTCCGCCGCACGGCCTCCAGTAGTTGCATACCTAGTTCGCCTTTTTCGGCAGCGAGATATGGGGCGTGATCCAGCCCGACGCCGTGCTGGTGGCTGATCGTCCCGCCGTGCGCCACGATGACGCGGCTGGCCGCGCCTTTCAAAGCCTGCCAGTGGCGCAGCGTTTCATCCGGGCTTGCCCTGAGCGAAGCCGAAGGGTCTGCAGCGCGGCGGTATAGATAGGTCACGTAGATGCCGGCCCCATCCTTGTACACGTGCGAGAGGTGGGCAAAGACAAGGACACGCTCGCCGATTTCTGCCAGTCCTTCGCGGATAACCTTCTGGGTTTCTTCTGCCGTTAGCATCACGTTCGCCCACGTGACGGCAGTCTCCAGCGTATCCAGGGCGTAACCGCGCTCCCAGAGCGTGTTACGCAAATAAGGCGTCAGGAAGCGCGACTTTTTCCACATTTTGCCGATGGGCGTGCCCGTCCACAATCCGCCGTGGGCGCGGATGACCTCCCGGGCCGCGGCGAATTGTTCCCTGGCAGCCTTACCCCTCTTTTCGGCGGTGAACCCCGCGATCAGTAAGCAGCGCCCTTCGGCATATCGCAGGAAGGATAAGCCTCGATTGGCCCATTCGACGAGTTTACCCTTGCCGGATAGCGCCAGCGTGGTCGTGGTTTCCAGCGCGTTGCTCAGGCGCAGCATCGAGAGTTTCAGTCCGGCCTGGGCGATCTCGCGCACCGCCGCCGCGCCCGATTCCCAATCGTGGAAAAAGAAGGCTTGGAAGGATTCTTCTTCCGGCAATGGCCGTACCCGCACAGTGGCGCGGGTGATGATGCCGAGACGCCCTTCTGAGCCGAGGACCATCTGGCACAGGTCCGGTCCGGCGGCCGAGGCCGGATGGGGAGGCAGATCCAGTGCGCCGAGCGGAGTCTCCACGTGGCCTCCGGCGAACAGGTTTTCGATGCGCCCATAGTAATAGGATTGCTGTCCACTGGAGCGCGCCGCGATCCAGCCCCCGAGGGTGGAGTATTCAAAGGATTGGGGATAGTGGCCGAGGGTGTAACCGCGCGCGTTAAGTTGCTTTTCGATTTCGGGGCCGGTAATGCCCGCCTCGAACGTGGCTAACCGACTGGTTTCATCCAATTCGAGCAGACGGTTGAGGCGCGACAGGTCGAGGGTCAGGACGGGCGCGCCGCCGGGGAGCGGGTTGATGTGCCCGACCACGCTCGTCCCGCCGCCGTAGGGGATCAGGCGAGTACCGGTGCGACGGGCGTAATCCAGCAAGGCGCGCACGTCCTCGTCACAGGCCGGGTAGGCCACGCCATCCGGGAAGACGCCAACGCGTCCGGAGCGAAGGGCGATCCAATCCGGGAGGGATTGTCCTCGTGCGTGGCGCAGGCGGTCTTCCGGGTCGGTCGAGAGGCGGGGATGGGGCGAAAGGCGCACGGGGGGGATGTTCGCCAGGACACGTTCCAGCGAAGCATCCTCCAGGCGCAGTCCCGCGCCGATCCGCGTTTCCAGGTATTGTGCAGCGGTTTCGGGCAGCGGGTATGTGATGGCAGCCTCACCCCAGCCGTTCCAGCGTCGCATAAGGTCTCCTCGAGCGAAAAGTCACGTGTATTCTACAACCGCCGGGCGGTTATGGCAACATCTACGCTTGGCCGGGTGCTATGATATTTTCCGCAATCACTTTTTGATACCAGCGGGCGCTATCTTTGAATATCCGCTTCTGGGTCTGGTAATCCACCCAGATCAGCCCAAAGCGCTGGGAAAAGCCCTCCGCCCACTCGAAGTTATCCATCAACGACCAGGCGAAATAGCCCTCCACCGGAACTCCGGCCTGGATAGCTCGATGCGCGGCGGCGAAATGTGCGCGCAGATAATTCAGCCGGTGTGCGTCCCGCACCCGGCCTTCCGCATCCGGGCCATTGGAATAGCTCGCACCGTTCTCCGTAATGTAAATCTTGGGCGGCTGGTACTCGAAATAGATCCATGCCAGGGCATTGAACAGTCCATCCGGGTAGACTTCCCAGCCTGTTTCGGTCCAGTGCTCTTCGTCTGGCGGAGAGATGGGGACGGTCTGCGGCAGGTTATCGGGAGCGTCGTTATCGCGGGCGATGAAGCGGGCGTAATAATTCAGGCCGAGGAAATCGGTAGGAACAGCAATCGCCTGCAGATCGCCAGGCTGCACGAAGCTCATCCCTTCTGGGGGTAGGTACTTCTCGGCAATTGCATCCGCCACCAAATCAGCTGGATACCCATGCCCATAGAGCAGATCAGTGTACCAGCGTACCCACATGCCCTGTTCGCGGCGAAGGGCGTTGCGGTCAGCCGCGCTCGCGGAAGCGGGCACAATCCAATTGACGTTGAGCGTGATACCGACTTCCGCGCCGGGGCTGTTCCTGCGGATGACCGGCACTGCCCAGCCGTGAGAGAGAAGCAAGTGATGGCTGACTTGGATCGCCACAGCCATATCTCGAATGCCGGGAGCATGTTCGCCGCTGAAATGCCCGTCCAGGGCTACGACCGAGGGCTCGTTGTGCGTGATCCAGTGCTTGACCCGGTCTCCCAGGCCACGAGTGACGGCATCTGCGTACTCGACAAATGCCTCGGCTGTCGGGCGCGTCGCCCAGCCGCCCTCGTCTTGCAGCGCCTGCGGCAGGTCCCAGTGGTAGAGCGTGACAAAGGGGGTAATGCCCGCCTCGAGCAATCCGTCTGCCAGGCGGCTGTAGAAGTCCAGCCCGGCCGGGTTGACTTTTCCCCGTCCGACCGGAAAAACGCGCGGCCAGGAGATCGAAAAGCGATAAGCCTTGAGTCCCAATTCCTTCATCAGTAGGATGTCCTCGGCCCAACGATGATAGGCATCGCAGGCTACATCGCCGGTATCGCCATTCTTTATCTTGCCTGGCGTATGCGCAAAGCGATCCCAGATCGATTCGCCCTTACCGTCTTCGTTCCATGCGCCCTCGATTTGATAGGAGGCTGTCGCCGCGCCCCAAAGAAAAGCGGGAGGAAAGGAGAGAAAGGTTTCCATTGGACACCGTTATCACGTTGGCACATTTGCAGGTTAGCACGTTGGAACGTTCAAACTTGCGAACGTGCAACGTGTAAATGTGCTTACGCTTTCCCAAGCACCATCGCCAACAAAGCCATTCTAACGTATAACCCATACTCCATCTGGCGGAAATACGCAGCACGTGGGTCGTCGTCGAACTCGGGAGAAATCTCGCCGACGCGCGGCAACGGGTGCATCACGATCATGCGTTCCTTGGCGGCTTTCATCACCTTCGGATCAATCACATAGGCGCCCTTGACCGACTCGAAAACGGCCTCGTCGGTGAAGCGTTCCTTCTGGACGCGCGTCACGTACAGCACGTCGGTCTCGGGCAGGGCCTGGTCGAGGGTGGTGTACTCGGCTTGCTCGACCTTCTTGGCCTTGAGTTCGTCAATCAGTTCGGCCGGCATGCGCAGGATGTCGGGCGCGACATAGTTCAGCCTGACCTTGTAGAGCGAGAGCAGGCGCGCCAGCGAGTGGACGGTGCGCCCGTGCTTCAGGTCGCCGAGCAGGGTGACGGTGAGACCATCAATGTGGCCGAGTTCTTCCTTTATGGTAAAGGCGTCGAGCAGGGCCTGGGTGGGGTGCTCGCCGATGCCGTCGCCGGCGTTGATGACCGGTTTGCGGGCCGCCTTGGCCGCGATGGCCGCCGAGCCAACTTCCGGGTGGCGGATGACGATCACATCCGTGTAGCATTCCAGGGTGCGGACGGTGTCGGGAAGGCTCTCACCCTTCGAGACCGACGAGTATTTGACCTCGTTGATCGGGATGACCGAGCCGCCCAGCCGTTCCATCGCTGCGGTGAACGACGACGATGTGCGGGTGGACGGTTCGTAGAAAAGGTTGGCCAGGATCTTGCCTTTGAGCAGGTCGAAGGTTCCGATGTGGTCCACCATGTCGTGCATCTCGTGCGCCACGGCAAAGATGTATTCCAGGTCTTCGCGGCCGAACTGCTTGACCGAGATGATGTCTCTGCCGTACCAGGGCGCTGTGCGCTGGTCGCCGAAGGGCAGGTGGGGGTTAGGGGAAGGGGTGGGCATGTTTAGTCTCCTAGTCTGATAGATATCGTTTTGAGTATGAATCGGGCTAGCGGGGTGGATTGCTTTAGCCTATCCTCTCACATTTATCCCGAAACCGGGTTTGACGAGGATCTTGCCATCCTCAAACGCTGTTTTACCGCGCAGCACAACCTTATGCACGCGTCCTTTCACCTTCCAGCCCTCGAACAGCGTCCACCCGCAGCGGGATTTCATCTCCGCGGCGCGGATCTCGTATCGTGCTTCAGCGTCCACCTCAATCCAGGTTTCAGGCTGTTCAGGCAGGTTGAAGATGCGGCGGGGGTTGGTGTGCATCCGCAAAATAATATCATCCACCGTCAACCGCCCACTGTCAACCGCTGTTAACAGTAACGGCAATGCAGTTTCCAACCCAGGGAAGCCGGGCGGCGGATTCTCACCGTCCTTCTCGGCCAGGGTGTGCGGGGCGTGGTCGGTGGCGAAGCAGTCAATGACATCCAGGTTCTGCCAGAGGGCGTCAACATCGACTTGCGTGGCGAGGCGTGGGCGGACTTCCCATCTGCCCCCGCCCCCTCCCTTGCCCTCCCCCAAATTCTGCGAATTTAGGGGAGGGTTGGATGGGGGCTGGGTGAGAAACAAATGATGCGGAGTGACCTCGCACGTGACCTTGATCCCCCGCTCCTTGGCCGCCTTGATGAGCAGGATTTCCTCCCGCAGCGAGACGTGAGCGATGTGCACCGGCCTGTCGTAGATCGCGGCCATTAAAATCACCGCCGCCATGCTGCGGCTCTCGGCGTGAGCTACTATGGGCATGTCCTTGGGCCAGTTCTGGAAGTGCTGCATCCAGAGAGTCATGTCGTCCAGGCGCAGTTGACCGAAGGTGCTGTCGAGGTACATTTTCAAGCCCGCCGCCCCTCGGGGTAGCGCCTTGCTGTCTCGCACCGGCGTGCCGTCGGTGTTCGCCTGTCCTGGCGGCCAGGCCAGGGCGGCACGAGCGGTGTGCCTGCCCCAACTGGCATTATCCGGCCCTGCACCGACGAACTGGGCGAAGTCACAGCGGGCTTTGGAGCGCGCCGCGGCAAGTGCCAGGTCGAGAGTGGCGGCGTCGAAGATGGGTGGCTTGGTGTTCGGCATGGCCAGCACCAGAGTAAATCCGCCCGCCAGCGCGGCCGACGTGCCGGAGTCCCAGTCTTCCTTGTGGGTCGCACCGGGTTCGCGCAGGTGGACGTGGGGGTCAATAAGTCCAGGTAGTCTCATAGTCGGATAGTCTCATAGTCAAGGAACAGGTAAAAAAAAGAGAGCCGAATGACGGCTCTCTAAAGGATGAATATTGTGGGCATCAACGCCCGCGCGAAATCTCGGAAATACAGGCGGGTAACCATATCGGGCGGAATTATAGGCAAGGCGGTGGTTTTGTCAAGGGGCGCAGGCCTCTCCATCATCGAAAGCTTCGAGATTCCACAGGTCGCTGGCCGCGCTGGGATCGAGGCTGAAGTTGCAGAAATCGAGACGGGAGGCGGCCACTTTCAACCGCCAGTACAACGGAACAATGGGCAACTCCTCTGAGGAGATAGCCTGCGAGTCGTGATAGCCAGTTGCATAAGCCGGTTCGCCCGGCAAAGAGCCTTTGGCGGCGAGACAGGCCTCATCATAAGCCGCGCTGGTGTAACCGCTGATGTTGGCGCCGACCCAATGATTAGCGGCGCTCGGCACCTCGGCGCTTGTGAACCACTCACAAGGCGGTTCCATACCTGTGCTGCCCATGGCAAACTCGGCCAGGTCGAACTTGCGCCCAAACAACGGCCCATCCGGGCCTTGGGCATATAGCTCGGTGGGATCGTAATATTGCAAGTTGACCTGGATCCCGCACTGGGCCAGCGACCCGGCCAGGATCTCACTGACCTGCCTGCGTTGGGCCGCGCCGGTCGTCCAGTAATCCAAGACTAGCGGCGTGCCGGCCGGGATGTCTGCAATACCCCGGGCCTGGCGCGGCGTGCCGGGATCGTTGTCCTGATCCCGCCAGCCGGCCTGTTCGAGCAGTTGACTGGCTGCCGTCACGTCGAAGGGATATGGCTTCACGTCTGGGTTGTAGAGCGGATGGTCGGCGGGCACGTAAGAATTGGGCACCGTCGTCAGCCCATACAGCACTGTATCCACGACCTGCTGTCGGTCCAGGCACATGGCAATCGCCTGGCGGACGCGCACGTCGCCCAGGAAATCCAGGCGGTCGCCTGCATCGAGGTTATAGTCATCATCATAGCTGGCCGGGCGGATTCCGAAATCGAAGCGTTCCATCACGTCCGTCGTGGAGAAGATAGCTTTGAGCTGACCTTGAGAATCGAAGCTCTTTAGGATGCCGACCTGTCCGTCTAGGTGCAGGCTGGCATCTAGGAGGTCGCATTTTCCGGCGATCAATTCGCTGATGGCGGTCTCCGGCGTGGTGATAAAACGGAATACCAGCGTATCGAACTTTGGCAAGCCCTCACCCGCCCGGAAGTAGTAAGGATTCTTCTTCAACGTGATGGAATCGCTGCTCACCCAATCTTCTACTACGTAAGCTCCCCAGCCAACCGGTTCGCGGGCAGCCACTTCAGTGTCAGGAAGCTCGGCCGGTGTGTATTGGCTCCACAAATGCTTGGGATAGGGCGTCCAGAAATTGGTGAAGTAGGTTGGGTCGAGGTAACCTGGCTTACCCCACCACTGGACGGTCTGTTCGTCCACGGCCTCATACGCTTTGGTGCGGTCTATCAGGTACGTGGAACCGGGCGTGTCGGGATAGGTAGCCAGATCGTATGAATAGACCGAGTCCTCCACCGTCAGGGGCATACCATCCGACCAATAGAGGCCGGACAGCAGGCTGAAATTGACCACCATCTGATCCATCTGGATCTCGCCCTTGCCGTCGTAGACAACCGCGCAGTCGTCGCCCCGGCAGCCGCTCGGCCGGAAGCGCACGCCAGGCGCCAGCGTGACCGGCAGGTTGTCCGCGTCCACTACCTCGTCGCCGACGTAGACAGAAACGACGCTGATCAGCGCGTCCCCATCCGCCAGGCTGGGTAACTTTTTCAGGATGACCGGTTGGTAGCCATAAGAATTGGTATCCATTGGGCCATCATAGATTGCCGCCAGGATGCTGCGCGCCGCGGACGAGAGATTCCCAAACGGATATAGGCTGGCAGGCTCCTCCCCCAGGCAGACCGTCAACGTGCGCGGCGGCGTGGGGGTTGGCGTGGGCGTTGAGGATATGGGTATGGATGTGGGCGTTGGCGTGGAGGTACCCTTTGGCCCACAGGCGGCTAAAAGAACAACCAGGAAAACGAGAAAGCCTTCGAAAACAGATCGACGATCAGGCATCACAATCTCCCTCGAGAAGGTTCATGAACACAATTATGGTAGCCTTCAAGGCTACCATTATACAACAACCTGCGATGCCAGGTTCGTTGACATCCCCATACCCTGACGGTACAATGAGGCCGCTGGAATGATCCCAAAAGAGGTGACTCTTATGTTAAAAGAATTCAAAGCTTTCATCATGCGCGGCAACGCGGTAGACCTGGCCGTCGGCGTCATCATCGGCGCGGCCTTCGGCAAGATCGTCAGCTCGCTGGTCAACGACATCATCATGCCGCCTATTGGCCTGCTGCTGCACGGCGTGAATTTCTCGAACCTGTTCGTCAGCCTGAACGGGCAGAGTTTCGCCTCGTTAGCCGATGCCCAGGCCGCCGGCGCGCCGACCATCAACTACGGCCTGTTCGTCAACAATGTGATTGATTTCCTTATCGTCGCCTTTGTCATCTTCCTATTAATTAGGGGCATTAACCGACTCCACAAGCAGCCCGCCCTCGCGCCGGCCGAGCCGACCACGAAGGAATGTCCGCATTGTTTCACGGCCATTCCGATCAAGGCCACTCGCTGCCCGCATTGCACTTCCGAATTGATGTAATCCTCTCTTTCTCTAGCGTGGGTTCAACCCCCGCTCGAGCATTACAAATCCCCATGGATTTCCTCGACAAACTCAACCCCCAGCAGCGCCAGGCCGTGACGGTTGGCGCCGGGCCTGTTTTGGTACTGGCTGGCCCCGGGTCCGGGAAGACGCGTGTCCTGACCCAGCGCGTTGCCTATCTGATCGGTTACGAGGGCGTGCGTCCCTACCAAATGCTGGCCGTCACGTTCACCAACAAGGCAGCGCGGGAGATGGAAGGTCGTGTGCGCGGACTGCTGGGCGAGGAGGCTACCAACGGCCTGTGGCTGGGAACGTTCCACGCCACCTGCGCCCGGCTGCTAAGGCGGGAAGCCGAGCATTTGCCTTTCGACTCCAACTTCGTCATCTACGATGAAGACGACCAGCAGCGGGTGGTCAAGGCCGCCATCCGAGACTTGAACCTGGATGACAAAACCTACCGACCGCCATCGGTGCATGGGGCAATTTCGCGCGCCAAGAACGACCTGATCTTCCCCGAAGAATACACCACCCAGACTTACCGCGACGAGGTGGTAAAACGCATTTACAAGCGTTATCAGGAATTATTGAAACAGAACAACGCCGTAGATTTCGACGATCTGCTGTTGTGGACGGCCTGGCTGCTTTCGGAGAATCCCGCCGTGTGCGAGAAGTACGCCCGGCGCTTCGTTCACGTGCTGGTGGACGAATATCAAGATACGAATTACGCCCAATACATTCTGCTCAAACATCTGGCGTCCGTTCACCGGAATGTCTTCGTCGTGGCTGACCCGGACCAGTCAATTTACGCTTGGCGTGGTGCAGACTATCGAAACGTGCAGAGGTTCGAACAGGATTATCCAGATTGTCAGGTGGTCCTGCTGGAACAGAACTACCGCTCCAAGCAAACCATCTTAGACGCGGCCATGTCGGTCATTGACAGCGCTCCGCACCGTCGCCGCAAGAAGCTCTTCACTGAACGCGGCCAGGGCGAGCGGCTCTCCTATTACGAGGCCAACGACGCTTACGGCGAAGCTTCCTTCGTCGTGGATGGCATCGTCCAACTCGTCGCCAGCAAACAATGCGAAGCTGGGGATTGCGCCGTGATGTATCGCACCAATGCCCAGTCCCGCCTGCTTGAAGAGGCTTTCCTGGCGGCCCGCCTGCCCTATCGGCTGGTCGGGGCGCAGCGCTTTTACGGACGGCGTGAGGTCAAAGACATCATCACCTATCTGCGCCTGGTGCACAACCCCGCCGACGAGGTCTCGCTCGACCGCGTCATCAACGTCCCGCCGCGCGGCATCGGAGATAAGACCGTACTTGCCCTGCACACCGCGGCGCGCGGGACGAACGTCTCGCCGAGCGCGTTGCTGTTCGACCTGGCGCGCGGCGACGCGTCTCCTTCTTGGCCGCAATTCACTGGTCGCGCCGTCCTGCCACTGGCTGATTTCGGCGCGCTGCTCGCCAACTGGCGCGCCGAGGCGGCCAGGGCCACCGTCACCGAACTGTTCGACCGCATCGCCACCGACATCAACTACAAGGAATATCTCGACGACGGCACGGAGGAGGGCGCCGAGCGCTGGGAGAATGTCCAGGAGCTGCGCCGTCTCACCGTCGAATACGAATCCCGCACCCTGACTGAGTTCCTCGAAAATGTGGCTCTCATCTCCGACCAGGACACCCTCACCGAAGGCCAGAACGCTCCCACGCTGCTCACCCTCCACGCGGCGAAGGGTCTGGAATTTGGCGTCGTCTTCATCGTCGGCCTGGACGACGGCATCCTGCCCCACAGCCGCTCGTTCGACGAACCCGAAGCGATGGAAGAGGAGCGCCGCCTGTTCTATGTCGGCATCACCCGCGCCAAGGATCGTCTCTACCTGATACGCTGCCTGCGGCGCGGCGGACGAGGCTACGCCGAAGAGACCTATCCATCCCGTTTTCTGGATGACATCCCGCCCGAACTGTTGAACGGCAGCTCCCGGGCCGGAGGCCGCTCCCAGCGTTTTTCCAACACCCAATCCTGGACGACGCCTTCCACGCCAAAGCCTACCGCCGTTAAACGGGCCACATTCACGGCTGGGATGCGCGTCAAGCATCCTGTTTGGGGCGAGGGCATCGTTTTAACCAGTAGAATCCAGGATGATGATGAGACCGTTGACGTTGTATTTGAGTCAGTTGGGAATAAACGGCTGGCAGCCTCGCTGGCAAACCTCAAAGTGATCAGTTATCAGTGACCAGTGATCAGTCCCACTGTTGACTGATGACTGAACACTGATTACTGGAACAGAAAGGACTCTCTTGCTCAAAGACCTCCCCTCCACCCCAGCCGCCCTCATCAACTGGAAGTGGGAAGAAATCGAACCGCACTACAAGATTATCGAAGCGTGCCCCCTCACCACACCCAACGCTGACGAGTGGCTGACCGACTGGACTCGCCTGGGCGAGAAACGCGAAGAAATGTATGCCCGCCTGCACCTGGCGTCCTGGCCTGTCGCCAGGACAGGCAGGCATTGGTGGCGGGCTAGGCCAGGGAGACTTCGCACTCCTTGCCAAAATACCGTAAAATAGAGCTATGAACCTCAAAATCGTAATCCCAATGGCCGGCTGGGGCACGCGCATGAGGCCGCACACCTGGTCCAAGCCCAAGCCTTTGATCAGCCTGGCAGGCAAGACCGCCCTCGACCACCTGCTGGCGATGTTCGATACCGTTCCCAATCCCCAAAACAGCGAATACGTTTTCATCGTCGGGCCGTACCTGGGCGAACTACAAATCCCGGCTTTCATGCAGACAAGCTACCCAAAGCTGAAGGCGCATTACGTTGTGCAGTCAGTCATGCGCGGCCAATCGGACGCGCTCTATCTTGCGCGCCAGCACCTGAGCGGCCCAATGCTGATGGTTTTCTCCGATACACTGATCGAGACCGATTTCTCCTTCCTGGCAGACGAGACTCTTGATGGTGTAGCCTGGGTCAAGGCCGTGCCCGACCCGCGCCGCTTCGGCGTGGCGGAAGTGGACAAAGAAGGACGGGTGAGGCGGTTGATCGAGAAACCGCAGACGCTGGAGAATAACCTGGCCATCGTCGGTTGCTACTTTTTCAAGCGCAGCGAGGATTTAATCGCCGCCATCGAAGAGCAAATGCGGCGCGGTACATCCCTGAAAGGCGAGTTCTTCCTGGCCGACGCCATCAATATCATGCTGGAACGCGGGGCGAAATTCCGCACGCAAAAGGTAAGCATCTGGCTGGATACCGGCACGATAGAAGCCACACTGGAGACGAATCGCTACTTGCTGGAGCATGGACGCGAGAACGCCGCCAATCATGTCAGCGATGATGTCAAAATGGTCCGACCGGTATTCATCCATCCCACCGCAGAGGTGAGCAATTCAACTGTCGGGCCGCACGTCTCCATCGGGGCAAATTGTAAAATCACGGACAGCCGAATCGAGAACAGCATCCTCGAGGCGAGGGTGGAGGTCAACGCGGCAGCCTTGAGCGGCTCGTTTATCGGCCGGCAGGCCCGGATCCAGGGGCGCGGCGCCGACGAAGCGCCCATGACCTTGAACATCGGCGACAACAGCAGTGTTCTATTGTAGAGGAAGGATCTGCGACCGATTTCATGCCATTTGTTTGCAGGACAAGTGACATCTTGTCCTATGATTTTTTCTGAGGAATCCCTACAATATGAGTGAGATCGTCGAGTGCCATTCCGAATATGAATATGCCGAGAAGCCGGTCACCCTGACCTGGGGGGGACAGCGCCTGGAGATTGACGAAATTCTGGAACGCTGGCGTATCCCCGGGGCAAAGTGCTTCCGCGTGCGGACGGCGGATGGGCAGGTGTTCGAGCTACTCTACGGCGAGCTGTACGACGAGTGGCGCATCCATCAACCCTAAAACACAACCAACCAGAAAAAATGGAGGATCACTATGTTAATCGGAATACCCAAAGAAATACTGCCGGCTGAGCGACGCGTCGCCGCCATACCCGAGACAGTAGCCAAGTACTGCAAAATGGGATTTGACATTGCTGTGGAAACCGGGGCTGGCGCCGGTATCTTTGCTTCTGATGATGATTACACAAAGGCCGGCGCTCGCATCTTTTCCGATGTCGAGGAACTGTTTGCCAAAGCAGATCTCATCCTGAAAGTCAAGCAGCCCTACATGAATCCCAACACGGGCAAGACGGAAGTGGATATGCTGCGCGAAGGCGGTGCGTTAATCACTTTCCTGCATCCCGCAGCGCCCAATAACCACGAAATGATCAGGGGGTTGAGAGACAAGAACATCACATCTTTCACAATGGATGGCATCCTGCGCATCTCGCGGGCTCAGCGAATGGATGCTTTGTCCTCCATGAGCACCGTCACCGGTTATAAATCGGTTTTGATGGCAGCTTGCCACCTGCCAAAATTCATCCCCATGCTCGGTACCGCCATTGGTGCAATCCAACCTGCAAAGGCGCTCATTATCGGCACCGGCGTGGTCGGTCTGCAGGCAGTTGCAACTGCCAAACGCTTGGGTGGTGTGGTTGAGGCCATCGACATCCGTGAAAACGCCCGTCAAGAGGCGAACAGCCTGGGCGCGAAGGTGGTCGGTTTTGAAATGCCAGCAGAAGTGGCCACCGGCGAAGGCGGTTATGCCAAAGCCCTGATGCCAGAATGGCTGGAAAAGGAGCGTAAGGCGATCGCGCCGTATGTGGGGGGAGCGGATATTATCATCCTCAGTGCGCTGGTGCCCGGCGAGGTCGCGCCCATCCTCATTACCGAGGAGATGGTGGCCAAGATGAAACCAGGGGCAGTCATCGAGGACGTATCCATCGACCAGGGAGGCAACTGCGCGTTGACTGAAAGCGGCACGGTTGTAGAAAAGCATGGCATCACGATAAGCGGTATCGCAAATATTCCCGGTAGCGTGCCTGTTCACTCTGCTTGGCTGTATGCCAATAACATGTATTATTACGTGGAGAATCTGTTCAAGAAGGGCATCGATCACTTCGACTTGGAAGACGAGATCGTCAAACACTCCTTGGTCACATACCAGGGCAAAATTGTATTTGCCGGTGCGCTGAAGGCAATGGGGGAAAAGTAACCGACGAGCAAGTCTGCTGATTGTCGTTTGATCGGAAAAGGATGCAAGATGACTGAACTGTTGATCATGGTGTCCGTATTTGTGCTCTCTTTTGCCATCGGCTATCTCCTGATCTCTAGAGTACCATCACTTTTGCATACACCGTTAATGTCCATGACGAATGCCATCTCAGCTGTTACGATTCTAGGAGCAGTAATACTCTTCGCGGTTGATACCGCGCCAGCCGAAAAGATTCTCGGTGCCGTAGCTATCGCCATGGCCGCTTTCAATGTAACCGGAGGCTTTGTCATCACAGATCGAATGGTGAAACTCTTCAAGAAATCAAGAAAGGAATAGCCCGATGGGAACCTGGCTCAATTGGCTTTTTGACCTTCTCGTCGTCCTCCTGCTGATCGTTGGGATCAGACTATTCCAAGGCCCTAAGGGAGCACGAGCGGGCAATCTGATCAACGCCTTCGCCTTGCTGGTCGCTTTCTTGCTCGTCCTTTATCGTTACAGAATATTATCGCCGGGCATCGTCCTGGCAACCCTCATCACCGGCTCTATGGTTGGCGTCATTGTCGCCATGCGCGTCCATATGATCCAGATCCCGGCAATGGTTGCATTTCAACATGGAGCCGGCGGTGTGGCGGCCTTCCTGGTTTCTTTCGTCGAATTGAACCGATCAAGTGCCTATCTGACTTCTTTCGGCAAGATATCGGGAATTCTCGGCCTGATTATTGGCGCCGCGACCTTTAGCGGTAGCATGATCGCCAGCGCTAAGCTGGCCAACAAGATCAATCAACGGCCGACGGTACTCCCGCAGCATTCAGCCCTTTTGCTGGCAGTGGCTCTCCTCACGCTTATCCTGGCCGTATTCTCCGCGTTCCGTGACCCACGCCCGGAGGTCTGGCTGCTTTTGGTTCTGCTTATTCTGGCCATTCTGCTTGGCATCCTCTTCTCAATCAGGATCGGTGGCGCGGACATGCCGGTGCTGATTTCTTTTCTTAACGCGACAGCAGGAGTGGCAGCGGCCTTCTGCGGTGCCGTCATGCAAGAACGGTTGCTGATCGTCTGCGGAGCAACCGTGGCGGCGTCCGGATCGATTCTCACTCACGTAATGTGCAAAGCCATGAACCGCAGCCTGGTCAATGTGTTTGTCGGTACCATGGCCAACTCGACTGATCGAGCAACGACACCCACAATACCACCAGCCGCAGAGGCCCCCCCCACGGCAGGTACCGCGACGGCAATAGAAGCTGACGCGCCAGCTGAAATTGTTCCAGCCGCAAGAGCCGCGCCCCCCCCTTTGGAAGCCGCGCTAGATAAACTA
>Ga0315294_10002283_pt1 | contig 20975 bp, 13 predicted proteins | sample YL17G13_40_MG_FD_203626 | JGI IMG/M metagenome (GOLD analysis project Ga0315294, IMG submission 203626) | Sediment microbial communities from Yellowstone Lake, YNP, Wyoming, USA - YL17G13_40 | ecosystem: Environmental > Aquatic > Freshwater > Lake > Sediment | place: USA: Wyoming | collected...
GCAAGCCGGCGGAGAAGGTCGTAAAAGAGTGGTATAGCAAACCCAGATAATATCTCGTGGATGAGTTTAACAAAAAAGGTCGCCAAAAAGGCGATCTTTTTTATTTGTAAGCGAGGCCGAAGGGACACCTGCCCATGGCATTTAACCCGTCGCTCACTTGTGTTCGCTCCCCAGAGGGGCTTCGCCCCTCTGGCGTCGAAAGCTTCGCTTTCTCCTGTCACTCCTACGACGTGGGAAAATCCTTTTCCCGCACCCTTTTAGGGTTCTCGCCCCTTATACCTTAAAACAAAAAAGGCCACCATAAGGGTGACCTTTTTCATTTGCAAGTGAGGCCGAAGGGGCTCGAACCCTCAACCTTCGGTTCGACAGTCCTAAACAGTGTTTTGTAAGTACTTGTCAATAAACGATTAATGATTGTCAAAAAATAACTTATGATGCTAACCGTAGGCAAGCGTAATCCGAACCGAAGCCAATATAAAGGTTCTTGTTGCGCGCTTGTTGCGCACCCAGAGGCTCGGGTTGATCCATTTTTCAATGATTTTATGTAAGTGGTAGAGGCACCTGACAGGCAAGCCGTGAAGCTTTTATTATTTAAGTGTTTAAATTTTACAATGGCGTAGCTCAGTTGGACAGAACACCGGATTTCTAATCCCCAAATCGCTTGGCGTCAATTTGTACGCCTCGCAATTGACACTAATTTCATAGATTATGTGCGAACTTTCTGAGATAATCATTTTTATCCTATGTATTTAGAGATTTCGTGATGTGTGAGTTTAAATTAGATACAATTGAAGACCTCCGGAAGCTTTCGGCGTCGTTGTCAATCGACATACCGATGCAGGAGGACGTTTCGATTCTGGGCCAAGCCCTTAAAATCGGCTCGCTTACAGCGCCGAATCGCTTAGCCGTTAATCCTATGGAAGGCGCGGATGGGGATAGCCAGGGCAGACCCTGCGAATTGACTTTGAGAAGATATAAGCGTTTTGCCGCGGGCGGTAGCGGTATTTTATGGGTTGAAGCAATCGCTGTAGTCCCCCAAGGCCGGGCAAATCCCCGGCAGTTATGGCTTCACGATGAGAACAAGGATGCCTTCGCAAATATGGTTGCCCAGACGCGAAAGGCCGCTCGAGAATCGATGGGTAGCCAGCACCGCCCCATTATCGTTGCGCAATTGATACATTCGGGCCGATATTCGAAACCGGAGGGGGTTGCGAGTCCGATTATTCCGCAGCGGGACCCGTATCGAGATGCGATGATTCCGCAACAGCCGCCGACAAAGAATGCTAAACAAGCGATTCCTGATAACTGGCCGATAGTAACCGACGGCGAACTCGATGGGATGGTTGAGGAATACGTAAAGGCCGCGAAGCTGGCGTTTGAGGTTGGTTTTGACGCGGTTGATATCAAGGCGTGTCATGGCTATTTAATCAGTGAATTGTTGACGTGTTACAACCGGCAAGGCAGATACGGAGGGTCATTTGAAAATCGCACACGCCTCTTGCTCGCTATCATTGATGTGATTCACCAGAAGCTTGGAAAAGACAGAACCGTTGTAACGCGGTTGGGTATTTATGACGCGATACCATACCCTTACGGCTGGGCGGTGGATAAAAACGATTACACAAAACCCGACCTGACCGAACCCAAAAAGCTGTTTGCCTTGCTTAGCCAGCGTAATGTCCCAATGGTCAATGTTACGATTGCCAACCCGTATTATAATCCGCATTATGGCAGACCCTATAATAAACCTGTTGCTGGTTTGTACGCTTCGCCGGAGCATCCCCTTCAAGGCGTCGAAAGAATGATTCGACTGACCGGTGAAATGCAGAGGGCGTTTCCACAGATGGTTTTAGTGGGGCCGGGGTATAGCTGGCTGCGGCATTTGATGCCGTATGTGGGGGCGGCCGTTTTGGAAAAGGGTATGGCAGGCATAATCGGCGCTGGTAGAATGTCTCTGGCGTATCCCGATTTTGCCAAAGATATACTTACTAAGGGTAAACTTGACTCTAATAAGGTTTGTATTGCGTGCAGCGCCTGCTCACAAATTATGCGTGATGGCGGCACAATAGGTTGCGTCGTGCGGGATAATAAGATATATGGCCCGATTTATAAACAGGGCAGGCCCTTCGACAAAGCTCAGGGCAGGTCAAAGTGAGGATGTATGAACGCAAAAGAATCACTCAAGGGAAAACGGCAGGTCGCCATCGTCACCGGGGGAAGTCGGGGTATCGGCAGGGCAATAGCTATCGAGCTTGCAGGACTTGGTTTTGACATAGTTATCAATCATTATGATTTCACAGCGGATGGCAAACCGGATGAAAAGCCGGCACAGAAGACATCATCGGAAATAGAAGCCAAAGGCGCTCGCTGTCTTGTATTGCGTGCGGATGTCAGCAGCGACGCCGACCGTACGGGACTTGTGAAGGCGGTTAAAGACGAATTTGGCAGATGCGATATGCTTGTCAATAACGCAGGCGTTGCGCCCCTGAAACGAATTGACCTGCTCGAAGCGACTGAAGCGAGTTTCGACAGGGTGCTGAGCATTAATCTCAAAGGGCCGTATTTCCTCACGCAGCTTATAGCAAAATGGATGATTGAACAGAAAAAACAGAACCCGGAGAGAAGCTTCCGCATTGTCAATACCGGCTCAATGTCGTCCTATACGAGTTCGCCGGCCCGCGGGGAGTATTGTATAAGCAAGGCCGGGGTCAGTATGATGACTATGCTTTATGCCGACCGCTTAGCGGAATTCGGAATCGGCGTATTTGAAATTCGCCCCGGCATTATTGAAACCGATATGACAAGCGTCGTTAAAGAAAAATATGATAAACTTATAGCCGATGGGATTACGCCGATTAAACGCTGGGGCCGGCCCGAAGATGTCGCAAAAGCCGTCAGTGCGATTGCCGAAGGGAAACTGGATTTTTCGACGGGGCAGGTTATCAACGTCGATGGCGGATTCCATTTGAGAAGATTGTAAGGGATTAACGATGGACATCAAAACAACAGTGCAGGTTTTACTCAAGGATGGCTTTATTCTCGTTTTCAATGAGGACCGGCTCGATATCATTAAAACAGCCGAATCGCTGCTTGAGGCGGGTATCGGCAATATGGAAGTTACCTGCCGAATTAAGAAACCGCTGGAAAAACTCAAGCGGCTTCGCAGGGAATTGCCCGAATTTGTTGCTGGCTCCGCGAGTTTGATAGATTATCCTGAAATGCTCAATATCGCCAACCGGAACAACACTGATGCCCCCCTGCCGTCGGTCGATGAAGTTGTTGACGCAGGGGCGCATTATCTTGTCTCAGCGGTCAATTTCAGCAAAAAGACATTCGAAAAATACGCAGGCAAACTGCCGATTATACCGGGCTGCGGCAGCGCAACGGAAATAGTGACACAGTTTTCGCTTGGAGCGAATTTCTGCAAGGTTTTCCCTGCCAAAGAGCTTGGCGGGCCTGCCTTTATCAAGGCGGTTGACCCCGCTATCCATAAGTTAATCTCACTTGTCCCGACCGGCGGAACAAATGCCCAGAATATTGGGGATTATATCGATGCGGGCGTCCTGGTCTTAGGCGGCTCTTTCAGCGCGATTGAAAAACCCGTGTTTGCAGAGATTGTATCAAAGCAGGATTATAAGCTTCTTGCCTGCGAATTGAAAAAGAGCAGGGAGCTTATCGAGCAGAAGCGAAAACAGAAATGGCCGGGACTCGACTTCGCAAAGGCCTCGATAGAGGAAATCAGCCGAGTCACCGGCCGAAACTTCAACATCAGATGAGGTTTTTTTTAGACACGGATTTCTTAGCCAAAAGCACAAGACCTGAACCTTGACTATCTACCACGTTTATCACATAATAACCTTATAACCTTTTCAGGAGAATAAACGTTGCTCAATAAGTTTAGAGGAGTTTTTTGGTTTATCTTATTGTCAATTATTGACATGGTTGTTCAATTTGAGCTCAGTATGATAAACGACTGTATGACAGTGATATCATCAAAAGAATAGGAGGAATGAATGATCGATCCCTTGGAACGAAATGAGATGATTGAGAACTTAATTGGGTTTCTTGAAAAACTTAAAACAAAGACTTCTAAGTCAACAGATGAAGCTTCTATAAAGCAGGGAATAGTTCTGCCTATTTTGCGTATACTTAAATGGGACCCTGATAATACAGAAGAAGTTAAGCCAGAATATACTGTTGAAACTCGTAGGGTGGATTACTCCCTTCGTATCAAGAATAAAGACAAAGTATTCGAAGACAAAGTATTCATTGAAGCCAAGAATGCTGACGAAGACCTATCGAATGACAAAATTCAAAATCAACTTCTTGACTATTCTTTCATGAGAGGTATTAAGATATCCATATTAACAAATGGCATGACTTGGTGGTTCTATTTGCCCATGAAGGCAGTGGAATGGAAAGCGAGAAAGTTTTATGCCATCGATATAGGTGAGCAAGAAATATCCGGTATCGCAGAAAAATTTGTCGATTTGCTGTCAAAACATAACATACAAGATGATAAAGCATTGGATTATGCAAACGAGATTGATATAAAAAAACAAAAGAAGAAAGTCTTGGAAGAAAAGCTGCCCGAAGCGTGGAACAAAATTCTTGCCGAACCCGATACCTTGCTTATTGATTTAATTTCAAAATCTACAGAGAAGCTTTGTGGAATTACGCCGGAAATTGAGGATGTGAAACGACTTTTGAAGCGAGTTGAAAAAATTGCTATTCTACAAGCGCAATTTGTAGAGCCGATTAAAGAGGATATGAAATTTCAACGTGATATTAGTGTTGTCGAGCGAGAGTCATTTGAGGGATACCCAAAGAAAGAACGAGGGTACGTTAAAAGCTATCGTAATCAGCTGAAAAACCCAAATAATCTTATCTCAAAGATAAAACGGTTTATTGATGAAAAAGGTTCAGTCAGTTCTAACGAATTAAAGAGAGTATGCGTTGAGCGGTTTGGATGCAAATCTGATACATCTGGCAGCATTTTAGCGAGCACACAAGTACTTCTTAAAGACGGCTACATTGCAGAGGATGGTCGAGGCGACAACAGACGCTTTATTTCTAAAAGGAGATAAATTAAAACTAATTTTGGGGAATAGTCGGTTACATTTCTCTGTGTCTTCTGTGGCTAAATATGAAGATAGGAAAGCAAAAAATCACCGTCCATAGATTTAATACCGTTATCGTCGGCGCCGGTGCAGCCGGGATGAACGCCGCTGTTCACCTTTATGAATTCTTCACACAAAAAGGAATCAAGGACGCTCAAAACCGTATTGCGGTAGTAACCGCGGGCGTATCTCTCGGCGCTTCCCGAATGAGCGGCTCAGACAAGCAAACCTATTATAAAATGGGCACCAGTCCCGATGTTGCCGACAGCGCCGAGGAATTTGCCAAGAGCATTACCGCCGCGGGCTGCTGTCACGGCGACTTGGCTCTGGCAGAAGCAATCAGCTCACTGAGAGAATTCTACCACCTCGTCCAGGCAGGCGTGCCGTTTCCCCACGACCCAATGGGCAGTTATATCGGCTACAAGACCGACCATGACCCTTATGAGCGGGCCACGTCTGCCGGACCAAAGACAAGTAAAATGATGTGCGAATGTCTGCAAAGGCAGGTCGTGCGTTACGGCATTCAAATTTACGACAATCAGGAAGTCGCCCATCTTCTCACTGCGGGCAAAAACAAGGACAAGCGTATCATAGGTGTCGTTACAATTGATAAAAAGTCACTGAATGCCAGAAGTTTCGGCATAAACGTTTTCCAGTGTGAAAATCTTATCTTAGCTGCCGGCGGGCCGGGCGAATTATACAAGACGAGTGTCTATCCCAAAAATCAAACGGGCATTCATGGCCTTGCGTTCAAAGCTGGACTTGTCGCCGAGAATCTCACCGAATCACAATTCGGCCTTGCCAGCATAAAGTTCCGCTGGAATGTATCCGGCTCATATATGCAGGTCATTCCCCGCATTTATAGCAGCGACGCCGATGGCAAAGATGAGAGAGAATTCCTGACGGATTTTTTCCCGACGATGAGCAAAATGGCCACGAATATCTTTCTCAAGGGATATCAGTGGCCGTTTGACCCGCAGCGAATTGAGAATTATCAGTCGTCGCTGATTGATGTGCTGGTATTTAATGAAACGCAAAAGGATCGCAGGGTTTTCATGGATTTTCTAAAAAATCCGGTCGGCAATTCCCAAATGAAGCCCTTTTGCTTAGAAGACCTTGAAGAAGAAGCCCTTACATATCTGAAGAAAACCGGCGCGATGCAAAAAACGCCAATCGAGCGTCTTGCCTGTATGAATCAGCCGGCTATTGATATTTACAAAGAACATAATATCGACCTCCGGAAAGAGCCGTTGGAGATTGCTGTTTGTGCTCAGCATAATAATGGCGGCTTCGCGGTCAATCACTGGTGGGAATCCAATATTAAAAGGACATTTGTTGTCGGCGAAATGGCGGGAACCCACGGCGTAAAACGCCCCGGCGGCGCTGCCCTGAATTCCGGCCAAGTTGGCTCGCTGCGCGCCGCTGAGTTCATCGCGAATATCTATGGTGCGGGTACGCCTTCGAAAAATTCAGCCATAAAAGAAATTAAGGCACAAGCAGGCGAACTGATTACCAGGTTATCCAGCTTTATACGGTCAAACGGTCGCAACACCAAAGACGTAATCGCTGAGATTCAGGCCCGTATGACCGCCTCGGCGGGCCATATTCGCGAGATTAGAGATGCCCGTAACGCATTGACCCAGGCGATTGCCCTGGTGAACCGAATTAAAGACGAAGGCATCGCAATAAGAAGCACAAAGGATATCCCATCGGCTATCAGAGCTGAGCATCTTGCACTGGCAAGCGTGGCGTATTTAAAAGCAATTGTATCCCTGCTTGAAGAAGGCAGCGGTTCGCGCGGCTCGCACTTGGTGCTCTCGCCGGGAGGCAATCGCATTAGTTCCTCGGTGGTGGATAGAAACGGCAATGAGCTCAGGTTCAAGCCGGAAAACACGGAATTACGCAATTCAATCCTGCGAGTTGAATACGACCCAGAACTACCGGACTTGTTTCGTTGCCAAAACTCTGCGCCGAGACCCATTCCAACCGAACGCAAAGCGTTCGAGCCGGCCTGGAAAGATTATAGATTAGGGAAAATCTATGAATGACCAGCCGGTATCCTGTGGTGAGCCAAGTCGACCCACCCGATATGCGCTGACAATGACACTTGTGGCGGCGCTGCTTGGGTGGATGTTCGACGGATTCGAGATGGGACTTTTTCCCCTTGTGGCCAGACCCGCTTTGATGGAATTAATGGGGCCCGAGGCGAGCAAAACCATAGGCACCTGGTTTTCAGTCATAATCGCAATGTTTCTCGTCGGCGCCGCGTGCGGCGGCATACTCTTCGGCTGGCTCGGCGACCGCATCGGAAGGGTTCGTGCGCTTGTCTGGAGCGTGGGGACATACTCTGTATTTTCGGGTTTGTGCGGTTTTGCAACGGCACCGTGGCATCTGGCGGTCTTGAGATTTATCGCGTCGCTCGGTATGGGAGGCGAATGGGCGCTGGGAGTCGCGCTTGTGATGGAGGTATGGCCAACAACATCGAGACCAATGCTGGCAGGGCTTATAGGCGTGGCTTCAAACGCAGGATTTCTTCTGATTGCATTGATGGGGCTGGGGCTGGTAAAAGTGATTGGCAGCATCGATTCATTTTTTACCTATATAGGTATGCCTGCGGAATGGAAAAACGCCCTGTTATCCAATTCGGCCTGGAGATTGCTCTTATTTCTCGGGGCGACGCCGGCGATTTTGACTTTTTTTATTCGATTGTTCGTCCCGGAATCGCTTCGCTGGAAACAAGCCGCGGCGCAATCGCCAAGAAACCGCGTTTCGGATATTTTCAAAGGCGGGCTGGCAAAATCAACAATCAAAGGCGCAATTCTGGGAGCAATCATACTTTTGGGAACGTGGGGTTCGACGCAGTGGCTGCCCGCCTGGGCGGACAAGTTAAGCGGACAACTCCCGACCGCCAAATCCTGGGCACAAATCTGGTCGGCGGCCGGGGCGATTGTCGGCGCTTTTTTGGCGGCATACCTGGCGAAGTGGACAAGCAGAAGATGGGCATATTTCATCCTTTGTATTCTGGCAGCGGGCACTTGCGCTTATCTTTTCAGAACGCCTTTTGAATATGGCGGCAGGTTCTTGCTCTGGGTGTTTATTGTCGGAGGGGTAACTGCCAGTTTCTTCGGCTGGCTGCCCCTGTATCTGCCTGAGCTTTTCCCGACGCGAATTCGAGCGACCGCGCAGGGATTTGCCTATAATATCGGCCGGGTGCTTGCGGCGGCAGGAACGCTTGGAGCCGGTTCGCTTTTGAATTATTTTAATGAGGATTACGCGCGAATGTGCGCAGTTGTAAGTCTGGTCTATTGTTTAGGAATTGTATTTATCTGGTTTTGCCCTGAAACGAAGGATAGACCTTTGCCGGAATGATTCGGGTTATCAGACACGGGTTAACCCGCCTTTGGCGAGGTCTCGCCTTCGGCGGACAAGCATCGAACACAGAACATCGAACACTTTTTGCCCTACGGCTCGCCAAACAGATACGATTGAACCGAATGTAAACTCCTTGTAATGTTACAGGTTTCAGGCGAGATATCCGAATTTTTACAGCCACAGATATGAATGGAAACGCCAAAACTGAAGGCGATGTTTTTGATCCGCTCATACGCCTTTTCTCTTATTTCTCCCGGCAGTGCAACCCCACAGGAATTTTTCAGGCCAATTGGAAGTTTAGCACCGTTTCGATATGGGTTTAACAGTTTGGACAGCAACTCTTTATCGGTTATGTTTTTCTTAATGCTTTCTTTAATGGCGGGTCTGAGGAACAGGTAGTTTACCGCTGTCTCCTTAACGCCGGTTTTGGCAATCGCGGAAAATAAATCGTTCAAAGATTTATCTGAATCCATAATGCCATAAACGAGAGGGTCTGCACGAGCGCCGGTCTTAACGCCTGTTTCGACGAGGTTTTTCATTGTCACCAGCTTCTCTGATACACTTGCCGTTTTCGGCTCGAAGATTTTTCTGATACTGTCATCAACGCTGGTCAATCCAATTTGGCCGCAGACCTGATTATTGTGTTCGGCGAATAGTTTAATGAATTCAGGCGGTATGACGGCTTTTGTGAGGAATTGAACACCAATTCCAGCTTCAAGTAAAGTCGCCATCGCTTTGTAAGTTTGGTCGAGGATTTGGAGAACCGGCTGAAACGGGTCACAAGAAGGGCAAAAATAGACGGCCTGCGGCTTCTTTCGTTTGCGGGCAAGCTCCTTTTTCAGCTTATCAGCAATATTCTCAAAAAGTATTACTTTGCCATCGCCGGGATACTGCGAATAGCCCTTCATATAGCAATAGATACAGCTATGAAAGCAGCCCGCCGTTATGTTGATGGTCGGAATTTTTGAGAGGCAACGAAGCTGTGAAGGCGTAAGGACATTTGATATTCTATTTTTTGTAATAAGTCCGGCCATATCTTTTGTCAAGAAAGCGATTCGAGTTCACGCTACTTTTTCTTTATCTATCTCCTCGAATCAGATTCGTCGAAAATTTAAGTATCTTCCAAACCTCTTCCTAGACTCCGTGAACTGGTCTTTAAACCAATTGAATATTATATCCCTCTTGTCGTATACTTCCTTTTGCTTGTCTCCTGATAATTCTTTAATGCGTTTTTCCAAATAATGGAGGTCGATACCTTTCCGGTAGACTTGCTCCAAGTAAATCTCTATATCCTTATCAAAAAGAAAGTTGGCATATGCCGTCGACCTTAAAAACTCAAAAAGCTGTTCATCAGTAACGTTTCCTTGCTGCACAACAGAACTAACCAACGATATCAGTCTGTGAAACACTTCGAATCTCTTGTCATACAGGTCCAACCTAAGTTTGTAGCGGCTGGTTTTGTGTTGCTGATACGCTATCCACACAGCTAAAATAGCTATCATAGGAGTCAAAAAAGCTTTAATAACATCCGTAATCTGACTCAAGCACATCGTAATCTCCCTTAATGGACGATTGATATTAATACTATAGAAGAACACAAATCAATATTAATCTTTCGGTTCTTCTTTGGTGTATTCGCGGTACAGTCCACAAGGCCTGCTAACCGGAGTTAATTCAGCATCGTTTCTCATCGGAACAACCTTTTTGGGACAATGTCCTTGAATTTCATATAAAGGCCTCGAATAATGCGGGGACCGACCTCTTTTCAAACTCATATCAGTAATATTATACTAAAAACAGGGTATATCAGTGAGAGTCGGTGTCGAAAAATCTCTATAACCTCAGTGTCTATAATCAGAAGATGAAAACCGGAAGACAGAAATGACAATCGTTAAACGGTTGCGGTTGCGCGGCTCGTATCGGTTGCGTAAAGCGTCAATCGGTGTTTCTGACGCAACCGTTCGACGATTGACGAAACGAGCAGCGCAACCGATGGACGAAAAACTAAGCGTGCGTCTTCCGTGTCTAAAATTTACAGTGTCAATCAGTGTCAGTTTTATTATGATATATGCTCTTAATACCGATTCAGAGGTGATGAATAAAATGATACCACCACAAAAGAGTTTAAGTATCCGTGATTTTGGAGCCGTTGCCGACGGCGTCGCCGATAATACTATAGTGTTTAAGAACGCTATCGTTCAATGTTGCAAAAATAACGGCGGCAGGATAGTCGTCCCTGCGGGCACATATCTGACCGGGCCGATTCATTTAAAGAGCAATATAAACCTGCATCTTGACGAGGGTGCGGTAATATTATTGGGCGACAATCTGGACGAGTGGCCGTCTATCAAATCAAGGTGGGAAGGCGTAGAATGCTGCGGGTACTCACCTTGTATCTATGGCGAAAACCTCAAGAATGTTTCCATCACAGGCGCCGGAACAATTGACGGCCGCGGACAGGCATGGTGGAGCGAATTTAAACGACGCAAAACAAATGGCCAGACTCAGCCGATTTCAGCGCGCGATAAGGAATTCGCAAAACTCAATGAGAATACCGACCTCTCCGATTGCGGCGGGGGCGGCATCGGCTCTTTCTTTTTCAGGCCGCCGCTGATTCAGTTTAATAATTGCCAGGATGTGCTGCTTGAGGGGGTAACAGTCCGCAACTCTCCTTTCTGGAATACGCATCTTCTTTATTGCAAAAAGGTTACCGTTAAAAATGCGACGTTTCAGAATCCCCCGGATGGAATTAACGGCGACGGCCTTGCGATTGATTCCTGTGATGGCGTGAAAGTTTTTGATTGCACCTTTGATGTAAATGATGATTGCTGCGGTTTTAAATCAGGCATCGGTAAAGACGGTATGAGAGTCAACCGGCCTTGTCAAAACGTTGTCGTAAGAAATTGCAAAATGCTGTGGGGCCACGGCAGTGTTGTAATGGGTTCTGAAACGGCCGCCGGCATTCGAAATATTGAAATCAGCGATTGCGTTTTCAACGGCAATGACAGGGGATTGCGAATAAAATCCCGAAGAGGAAGAGCGGGGACGGTAGAAAATATCACGCTGAATAATATAAAAATGAACGGGGTCGGCTGTCCGATAGTGATGCATTTATATTACGAATGCGGCGCCAAGCCTGAAGAAATTGCAGCCCTTTCCGACCGCAATCCAAGACCAGTTACAGAAACTACACCGTGCATTCGAAATATAAAAATAACAAATGTAACGGCCGACAATGCGCGAGTAGCGGCGGCCTTTCTGCTGGGCCTGCCTGAAAAGCCAATTGAGAATATTCTGTTTGAAAACGTCAAAATAACTCTTGTGAAGGATGGCAAACCCGCACGCCCGGCTATGGCCTTTGGCATTAAAGAAATGCAGGGACAGGGCATCATTGCCGAGTTTGTCAAAGACCTTGTCCAAAAGAATGTTTGTATAGAAGGAGCAGTAAGATAAAATGCAAAAGAGAAACTCCCAAAACGGCGCAGTCGTCGCAACCCGCTTGAACAGGTACATCGTAGCAGTGGTCTTTGTCATTCTGTCAGGCGGATGTGCCAGCCAGACAAATACCGGCTGGGGAGAGATCGATAAAATTTTAAGCAGGGTTAAAGCTCCTCAGTTTCCGGCTAAGGATTTTAAGATCACCGATTATGGTGCGGTGGGAGATGGGAAAACCAATTGCGCCCAGGCAATCAACAAAGCGATATCTGCCGCTAATAAAGCCGGCGGGGGTCGTGTAGTAGTTCCACCAGGCACATTCCTGACTGGCGCTATCTATCTGAAAAGTAACGTGAACTTATACATATCACAGGATGCGGTTGTCAAATTTTCAACTGACCCCAATCAATATCTTCCTGCGGTGTTCACACGATGGGAAGGTGTTGAGTGCATGAATTACTCGTCGTTAATCTACGCCTACAAAGAGAAAAATATTGCCGTAACAGGCAGGGGAACGCTCGATGGGCAGGGAAGCAATGATAATTGGTGGAAATGGAGGAAAGAGCTTCAGCGCCAGGACCGGCAGGAATTATTTGCGCAGGGACAAGACGGCATACCGGTCGAGCAGAGACTTTACGGCGGCAAACACCTCAGGCCGCCTATGATTGAACCTTACAAATGCAGTAATATTTTGATTGAAGGAATAAAAATTATAAACAGCCCTTTCTGGCATATTCATCCTGTACTATCGCAAAATATTATTGTCAGAAATGTAACGGTTGAGGGTATTGGACCCAACAATGACGGCTGCGACCCTGAATCGTGCAAAGATGTGCTCATCGAGGGCTGCTACTTCGACACCGGAGATGACTGTATCGCGATAAAGTCCGGCAGAAATAACGACGCCAGACGGGTTAACGTGCCAAGTGAAAACATCGTTATCCGCGATTGCCTTATGAAAGCCGGCCACGCAGGCGTTGCGATTGGCAGCGAAATAACGGGCGGCGCCAGAAATATTTTCGTTGAAAAATGCACAATGGATGACCCGAACTTAGACAGGGCAATTCGGCTTAAGACCAACTCTGTTCGCGGCGGTTTTATAGAGAACGTTTACATGAGGGACATTACTGTCGGACAGGTAAAAGAGGCGGTGCTCCTGATTGATTTCTTTTACCCGGATATCGACAAAGGCGATTTCAAGCCGGTTGTTCGGAATATCAATATGGAAAACGTCACCAGCAGGAAAAGCGGGTACGCTCTGTTCCTTAGGGGCTTTGACGACGCGCCGATAACCGATGTTCGTCTGAAGAATTGCACGCTTGATAACGTCACAAATCCCGATGTTATCAGCAATGTAAAAAATCTGGTTCTGGATAATGTGAAGATTGACGGCAAACTTGCCTCTGCAGACAGCGTGGATGCCGACTAACCGGACTGGCTGAAGCAGCGTCAGTGGGTGAGCATTTTAATAAGGCCCCAGAAGGCGGCTAAGATGCCGATGGTAAGGGCCAAGCTGACGAAGAAGCCCCAGGTATCTTCTTTGTTCCATTTGCAGAATTCCCAGTTACTGTTGGGGAACAGCTTTGTATGGTCGAAACGGGTGGGGTTGTCGTAGCTTTTTTGCAGTTCTGCCTTGTCAAGCTCGCGGTCGGCAATGACCTTGGTTTTCATTTTAACATAGAAACGGGCGATATTTTCTTCGAGGCCTTTGCTCCTGGTAATCAAGCTTATGGGAATAAGAATGAAAAAAGGCAAAAACGAGTCGATCAGATAACGCACCGTTAAAATTGTAGATGGCGTCATACCCTGCAGTTTCAAACCCATCATCCTGGCGACGACAAGCTCGCTGTTTATTCTGCCGATACCGGCCATCGGTGAATTTGCGTCGGCGGGATTGCTCCTTGCCACTTTATCGAAATATATGGCAGCGGGCGCAATTATATGCTCTTTTGAAATTTGCTGTCCGATTTTTTCAGCACGCCCCATATCGACGTCCTGCTTTGTCGCCGCCGAATTCTTTGTTACTATCCTTTCTTCGGTTTGCTGGGCGAGCCATTTCGACTGATTTATCGAATCGAACTTCGGCAATACGCCCGGCAGAATGCCGAACACCAATGCACAAAGTATTACCTGAATATATACCGCCTTAAGCGTCAGTCGTTTCCAGAAAAGCAGGAGCATTACCGGCGCGCCGAAGATAATATTCAGTGAAGGAAGCATCTTAAGAATATCGATGATGTTGCTGCTTGCCACGGCGACATAGATAGCCAGCAGCAAGATGCCACCAACAGCTACTCGCGATATATCAATGTAATGCTTTTCAGATTTACTTGGCATAAATGGTTTGTATAAATGACGAACGAATAATGCCGACAGATACACCGAGACTCCCGCAACAGTTGACATATTTGCCGCGAGGATGCCGGATATCATAACGCCCCGCAGGCCGACGCCGAGCAGATTGTTGCTCATAACGCCCCAGACAGTGTCGGGGTCGGAAACCGACTTTTGATACAGTGCATAACCGAGCAGGCCGCATATCGCCCACATAATTGTCAGGACTCGCTTGGTGTAAGCCCCGCCGATATTGCCTGTTCTTGCGGCTAATTCGTCTTTGGCCGAGCCATTATTGGCCATATTGCCCTGATGGCCGGTAATACCAATAATATAATTGGCCAGCATATAGGCGGCGATTGAGAATATGGAAAATTCGTCCAGGCCGGTGCCGAAAAAATACAACATATTGTCGGGCACTATTCTGCTAAATTCACTCCATCCTCCAAGTTTAAACAGCGCAATCGGTATCATCATTCCTGAAAACACAAATATGAGAATGCCCTGTATCACTGTGTTCCAGACCGTTGCCTGAAGCCCTCCCATTATTACATAACCGCCTACGAAGACCGTATAAATTGCGTAAAACCATATATCGCTCGTATAAGATATGTAGCCGCTGATTTGCTCTTTTTTATACATATCGCCGAGGACTTTATATCTTTCGATTTTTTCAGGTTCGATCTGTTTTGCCTTGTATTCTTTATCAAGCTGGCAATACTCCTGATAGAACTGCACCTTTGTTCTTTCCTGCGGGGTATATTTTACCTCAGGTTTAACGGTCATGGCCTGAAATGTTCGCAGAGAGATTTTGTTGGTGATGCCGATATTAATAACGCTGAGCCAGATTCCAACAATGGCATAAATACAAGCCATAAATTTACTTTTGAATCGTTCGTCGAAAAGCTCGGCCATCGTTATAAGCCGCACCCGCCTGAACCAGCCCGCCAGAAACCAGTAGTAAGGCCCTGTAAGAATAGGGGCCAGCAGAATCCATACTCCGCCGAGCCCTTTGCTGAAAGCGGCGCTGGCTGTATTTACCGCGTTGCCAGAGTCGATTATGGTGCTCATGTTCATAAAATACTGGAAGATTTTGCTTACTCCCCGGCCGGCTAAAAAGTAATCTTCCTGGTTCTTCACCTTCGATATGCTTCTTTTGCCGATGTAGGTGATGAGCAGCAGGTATGCTATTATTATCGCTATGTCGATGGGGTGAAAACCGAAAATGTCCATGCAGTCCCTTCTTTCACTTCACTTTTAGTTACAGTGTAGAATATTCTCCTTGGACACAAGAGTATATCGGAGACGAAATTATCTGTCTACGCAAAACCGCGCAAAAAATAAGGTCTTATTGCGCAAGACCGGCGGAAACTTTGGGTACCGCATTTGCGTCCTCAGCGGGCTGGCTGCGAAAGCACGGCTTTAATTCGGGGGCGACCTTGACCAGTTCTTCAACAACAAGTTGAGCAAACATCACGCTGCCTTTGGCGTTGAGATGTGTGTTGTCAAACTCGTTGTTGTCTTTGACGGGGCTGAACTCATAGCACTTTTCTTTGCCCCACTGTTCGCACAATTCTTTGCTTCGGGTGTAAAGGTCAACAAGCGGCACGTTCTTTTCCCTGGCAAGTGCCTTTACCGCCTCGACGTAGGGGATTAAGCTTGAGTTAATCTTGCCGTTGCCTGATTTGTCCCACTGGCGGCGCACCATCGAGGTTACCAGTATAGGCTTTGCTCCGATTGCTCGTGCTTCGTTTATATATTGCGTCATAAATTCACGATAGGTAGTATTGGGGTCTGTGTGACTTTCATCTTTGGCGGATTCGTCGTTGTGGCCGAACTGAATCAGATAGTAATCGCCTTTGAGCTCCAGGGCCTTGGTCCAGCGGCCCTCGTCGATAAATCTTTTGGAGCTGCGCCCGCCGACAGCCGTATTAATGCACTCCGCACGGTCGGTAAGAAAACTTTTGAAACCAGGTCCCCAGCCCTGTTTTTCTTTGGCTGTCGTATCACCCACAAGAACTATTCGCACCGTTCGGTCCGGCAATTTTGCCACGGCTACCGGCGCCGCCGGGGCGACAGTCTCTTTGGCTGGTTTGGGCTGGTCATCGGGCTGCGAACTACAATTTTTGAAAGTAAGCCCTGAGGTTGAATTGGAATCAATTGTCCAGGCGGGGGTGCTGTTTGTAATGTTAATCGTGTCAAATGTGCTGTTTGTGCAATATTTGATATAGGCCCCGCCTGCCGTGCCGCCATCTATAGAAACATTGCTCACAGACAGGTTACTATGCGGCGTGCCGGCTAATCCGTTAACATAAATACCATACTTTTTAAGGTTGGTGCAGGTGATGTTCTTTACTGTAATATCCTTGAATTGACCCGGGCCGCCTGAGGGATAATCGCAGGAATAAGAACTGTCAAAAAATATTGCGGAATTCTTTGCGATATTTTTGATGACAATATCCCTGCAAAGAACATTTTTAGCTCCGCCGCCTTGTTTGGTGCCGGTTTTAAATCTGAGGCCGATATCTGTTCCGTCAAAAACGCAGTCCTCCACTAAAACATTCTGAATCCATGCTGCTGTAAAACTGCCAAAAACTACGCCGCCGTGACCTCGTTTGGTGATACAATTAAAAACTCTGATGTTATTATCCGGGTAATTTTCTTTTACGCCGTCTGCGCCGACGCCCGCATTGAAATTAATACAATCATCGCCAGCGTCGAAACTTGAATTGAAAATATATGCTGTGTCACTTGTTGCAAGGTCAATGCCGTCTGCATTATGGATATCATACGTAGTAACCGTAATTCCATTTACGGTAATGTTTTTAGAGTAGCTGATGAATATGACATGCATCGCAGGATTTACAAGCGTAAGTCCGCCCAGATATAAGCCATTTACACCTTTTACGGTGATCATATCGGCCCTGCTGCCGTCTTCATTAGCGTCAGCGGCCTGATTATTACCAAGTATTGTATTTTTGTGACCCGTTATGGAACCGACAGGGTCAGAGCCGCCGTTTACTGTACCTGAACCGCATATCCGGACATTAGTAATGCTTTCATACGTTTCAGTATAAGCGTTTATCAAACCCATATAATTTTTACCGGATAAATAATATGGGAATCTTTTGCTTGTCAGCGGATAATCAGCAGCCGTATCGCTGCCTCGCAAAGTGCCGTCGATTTGAAGCGTCATGTTGCTTTTTAAGAAAAGAGCGCCGCTGACAAATGTGCCGGAAGGAATTAATACTTTGCTGCCCGGCGTGCATTCATCAATTGCCTTTTGGATTGCGGCAGTATTTAATGTTTTGCCGTCGCCGGCTGCGCCGTATGCCGTAACACTAAACACTTTCATTGAAGGAGCTGTTGATTGTATGACTTTATTGCTGGGCGGAGATTCTTCTCCGGATGCGTCTACGGCTTTTACAATAAGTGAATAAGGAGAATTAGCTTCCAATCCTGTAATATTGTAAAAAAGGTTTTTTGTGTTGCCGGCCAAAGACCCGTTTTGATAGACATTGTAACTGGCAACAGTTGAATAATCAGACGGCTTGCTCCAAATAGCCGTAATGCTTGAATCATCATAAGCCATAGGGGGGACCATCAATTTTTGAGGCGTGGCAGCAGATGCAGCTTTAACAACGGCCGTTTTTGGTGCGTTTGAATCAGGTGTAGTTGCACTCTGGGCCTGTTTTTGGAAGGCAGCACAACAAAACCATATTGAAAAGACGACGAATAGAATGAGGTTTTTTCGCATACTGGACACTCCAAAAATTTTATCAAAGAATACGGTCTTTAGGAACGTTCATTCTAATATGCCGCCAAGTTTCTAAGGTAGTCTTTTCGCGCAAAAAAAAGGATAATATCGCGCAAATATACCTATCCGGCCGTATTTTTACCAAGTTTCATGGTATAATAGTATAGAAGTTGATTGTCTTTTGGTGGAGCAGGTATGAAAAGGGCATTTTTGGCGGCAGGGGTTGCTGCAGTTGCGTTATTCTATGGCGTTTCTGCAATGGCGTTCGAGAATTCACCTGTAGGTTGGGCATCCTATAATGACCTTGGATGCAATGATACGACAGGCGGGGCGGGCGGGCCCGTAATTACGGTCACGGACGAGAATGATTTGCGCAAGTGGGCTGGAGCCCTTAATCCGGATGGCACCACTCATCCCTCCGATGTTAATATAAATGGTCCATACATAATCCAGGTAGATGGTACCATCAACCTGACCGATCGTGTTGACATCATGCCCAACAGGACTGTAATTGGCATAGGTACCAGCCCAACCATCACCGGTGCGAACCTCAGAGTCAGAGGCGCGGGATCTCACCCGAGTTGGAACGTAATAATACGAAACCTCATCTTGAGAAACCACACCCTCGTCGATAAGGACGGCATAACTATTCAGGACACCGCTCATCATGTGTGGGTTGACCACTGCACTATCAGCACGTGCAGCGACGGCGCATGTGACATTAGCCATGCATCCGACTATATCACGGTATCATGGAACCGCTTCTTCGATCAGGATAAGACGTGTCTGTTGGGCCATTCAGCAAGCAACGCCAGCGAAGACACCGGCCATCTGAAGGTGACATACCATCACAACTATTTTGGCGCAACCCAGCGTCAGCCGCGCGTGAGGTTTTCTTTCCTTACTCATGTTTACAACAACTACTATGTCGCGCCGGCAGATCCTGCCAACAATTACGGCATAGCCTCCACGTGCAATGCATACGTGCTGGCCGAGGGTAATTACTTCAAGAACATGCTCCACCCGATATATTCGATAATGTATTCAGGCGACCCCAACGGATGGCTCATCGAAAGGAATAACATTTATGATAACAGCGGTGTTCCAGAAGTGAATCCGCCAACCTCTATGCCGGAACCCTCGACATATTATTCCTATACGCTCGACAACCCCGCAATTATTCCGACTATGGTGTCATTAGGTGCAGGTGTTAACGGCCAGACGTTCCTCCCGCACTGGCTTTTCGGCCCTTATGGCGACTTCGACCTCAGCGGCATAGTGGATATGAACGACCTTGCAACATTTGCCGATTACTGGCTGGTTGACGATTGCGATGCAATTGCCAACGCAGATTACAATGGCGATTGTGAAGTTAACTTCTATGAATATGCTCTCTTTGCCGACAACTGGCTGAAAAACCCTGTGGACCTGACTATTCCTGAGCCGCCAAGCGGACTGTGGTCGGCGCCCGGCGACGGAACTGTTTCGCTTGACTGGGATGACAATATCGAAAGCGACTTGGCCGGTTACAACATATACCGTTCGACAACTTCCGGCAGCGGTTACAGCAAACTCAACAGCTCGCTTTTGAGCAGTTCAAATTACACTGACAATGACGTCACAAACGGCGCAACCTACTATTATGTAGTAACAGCGGTAGATACGTACCCGAATGAGTCCGGTTATTCAAGTGAAGTATATGCTCAACCAGGCTCCGGCGGAGAAGTAATCAGTCTTACCTTAGAGGAGAATACAACAGGTTTCTGCAGCGTGGACGGTGCTATTGAAAGTGAGTGGGCTGGATATACTGGTACCGGTTATGCGAATACAACCAATGCCCTTGGTTCAGGCATTAACTGGAGAATAAGTGTGCCTTCGAGCGGTACGTATAGTTTCGTTTGGAGATATGCCCTTCTGAGCGGCGATAGAACAGGCAAACTAATTGTGAACAGCGTTACAGTCGTGCCGAGTATCAGTTTTCCAGCCAGCGGCGCGGTGACAACCTATATCGAAACATCACCGATTGATGTAGCCCTGACCGCCGGCATTAATGACCTGCGCCTTGAAGCGACAACTACCGATGGACTGGGTAATATCGATAACCTGAAAATAACCGGCATTGATCCTCAGGCAGCAGGTTGTCCGTAGTAATGATTTTCTAATTTTGGGAGTTGTTTGGTGATGAAGAGAACTCTTCTGCGGTTGGCGATAATGCTGTGGATACTTTTCGCGGCTTATCCTGCGTATTGCAGCACTTTTTTTGTCGCAACAGATGGCAATGACAGCAACGACGGTTCCATAGACCACCCCTTCAAAACGATTCCCAAGGCAGTAACGACGGTTGCGGCAGGTGACACTATTTACGTGCGCGGCGGAACATACATATATACAGGATCGAGCACCGCAATAACTCTTCCCTCAAAAAGCGGTTCAAGTGAAACCAATAGATGTTCTTTGATTGGCTATAACGGTGAACGGCCGCTCCTGGATTTTAATGCTATGACAGGTACTTCCGCAGACGGCCTTAAAATTAACGGAAGTTACTGGTATGTCAAAGGTTTTGACTGCAACGCAGCTCCGCATAACGGGATAAAAATCAGCGGAGGAAGCTACAATATCGTCGAATTTTGCCGCTCATACAAAAACAGGAATACCGGCATTCAATTAGGCGGGGGGGCAGCTTACAATCAAATCATAAATTGTGATTCCTATTACAATTTTGATGCTCCTGACGGTGGAGATGCTGATGGTTTTTCACCAAAACTCGATGTTGGCACAGGCAATTATTTCTATGGATGCAGGTCATGGCAGAACTCAGATGACGGGTACGATGGGTATCTGAGGCCATCTGATGATGTAACTACCACTTATGAAAACTGCTGGTGTTTTAAGAATGGTTATCTCAAGGATGGCACTGCAAGCCAGGGTAACGGTAATGGATTTAAGATGGGTGGAAG
>Ga0315294_10002284_pt1 | contig 20964 bp, 9 predicted proteins | sample YL17G13_40_MG_FD_203626 | JGI IMG/M metagenome (GOLD analysis project Ga0315294, IMG submission 203626) | Sediment microbial communities from Yellowstone Lake, YNP, Wyoming, USA - YL17G13_40 | ecosystem: Environmental > Aquatic > Freshwater > Lake > Sediment | place: USA: Wyoming | collected...
CAGGGAAATGCCCTTTTCCGCAAACAAGGCTTCCAGTTGTCCCGCCGGAGTCGAGATCAGCATGGCGCCAGAGGAAATCAGGCGGTAGGGATCGACGGCTAAGGCCTGGCAGATGGTTTTCGTTTCCGTTCGCAGGGGCACGCGCGACAGATCAAGGCGCAAGCCACAGGACGAGGCGCTCATCATCTCCCAGGCTCCACCGATCAGCCCCCCCTCGGTCAGGTCATGCATGGCGTGCACCGCTTGCGTTCGAGCTAGAAGGCCTTCCGGCACGACCGATATCTCCTGCAGAAAGCTCTCCGCCTGATCCAGCGTGGCTGCTGGAATCTGGTTCAGCCGGCTCCGGCGGAATTCGGCCGCCAGGATCGCCGTTCCCTCCAGGGCAGCCTGTTTGGTGATGTACAGCGTGTCTCCCGGCTGGCTTCCGCCGGAGGAGAGCAAGTGGCCTTTGCTTACTTTTCCCACCGCGCTGGAGACGATCACCGCCTGCGGCAGGTAGGGGGTCACTTCCGTGTGGCCGCCCAAAATTTCCATCCCCAGGGAGGCAGCGGCTCGCGAAGCATCGCGCATGATCTGCTCCAAGTCTTGGGCCGGGCAGTGGGGAGGGAGCAAGATCGTCAGCAGCAATCCAACCGGTTCCGCCCCGCAGGCGGCAAGGTCGTTGGCGGCAATGTGCACCGCCAGCCAGCCGATGCGCTGGGCGGTGCCCGTGATCGGATCGACGGACAGAACGCAGAGCTCCCCGCCCAAATCCACCGCGGCCGCATCTTCGCCCACGTTGGCATGAAGCAGAATGTCCGCCCGACATTTCCCCAAATACGGGTATACCAGGCGGGCCAAATCGGTTCCCGCTAACTTTCCGATCGGTAATTCGTTCGACATCGATAGATTCCGTCCTCTAGATTGCGGGCGATCCCACTAATTTTTGAAAATTAGCAGGATCGCCCGGTATTCCTGCTACGGGTTCTCGGCCGGGGGCGTAGCCGGACCGCTGCGGACTTGCAGGAAACGCATCAGCGATCCGGCCAGACCGTCCAGGGAGCCTCCCTGCCCGGAAACCCAGACTTCCGGCACAAACTTCAAGCCGCGATCCGCCAAGGCCGTGACCGTGTTCACCATCGCCGTGGCGTCCTGCCCCAGCGCGCGCACTTGTGCCTCGTAAGCCTTGGCGCGGGCCATCCCGATCGCCTCCACTTCCGCGCCCTTGGCGGCACCGGTTTCCCGGATGAAGGTGGCCTCCCCGTCGGCTTCCGCCTTGCGGGCCACGGCAAAGTTCTGTTTGATCTCCACGTTCACGCGCGATTCGGCCAACTTGGCCTGCATGTCCGCCGTGGCCCGGGCTTGCTCGGTGGCGATTCGCTGGTCCTCGGCTTGCCGTTGCTTTTGGTAGGTCTGGATTTCCTGGTTGGCGATTTCCCGCTCGGTCAGCACCTTCACCAGGCTTTCCGGCAGGATCACGTCCTGAATGTAGACCCCTTTCGTTTCCACCTGGTATTGCGCTAGATGACTGGAGATGTGCTGGAAAGCCTCTTCCTGCACTTTCTGCCGCGTCTCGATGAAAGAAATGGCCGGCATACTCTGCAACTTGTCGCGGAAGTGGTTCCCGACGGCGGCCTGCAAGACTTCGTTGACCAGGTTGGCCATCGTCCCCACCATGGAGATCACCCGCGGCGCCTTGGTGTCCGGCACATGAATCTGGACCTGAAGGTCGATGCGGAAGACGAACCCCTCCCGCGACTTGGCCACGATCTGGGAGAGCTGACGGTCCAGGTTGTGAGCCTGTGAAGTGGCTTCCGCCCAGTTCAAGGTGAGAATGGCGGTGGGCACAATCTCGGCCTGGTAGCAGCGCGGGTTCACCGGGTACTTGCCGGTACGGATCGGTTCCTGCCAGATCCCGCGATGTCCGGGGCGAACCAGCGTGCCGAACTTGAATTCGGAGCCCGACATGTCCTCCGTTCCCAGGCCGACGTAGGCCTTGATCACCGCCACTTCGCCCTGCTCCACCACCAGCATCGGCACCATTTCCACACTGACCAGGAATGGGTTCAGCGCATAGGCGCCATAGAGTAAGGGGTCGTGTTGCAGTCCGATCCGACCGCCATTGTCCAGGAAAGCCTGGAAGTCCTGGTAGTTGTTATGCAGATTGTTCTTGCTATCCAGCAAAGACTCCACCAGTTTCAAATCCCCGGCGCCGGACTGTTCCAGCGTTTCCAGGTCGGTAAACCCGCCCAACCGGCTGGCGATGTCACCCGCAGGCAAGGGATCGCCTTCATAGATGGTGACGATACCGACGATGTCCGTCACTTCCCCCTCCCGGCTGCGGGGCTGGGGTTCGATCCGCATCAACTGGAGTTGGTCCGGCCGCAGGCCGAACGCTTCGGGGGTCAGTTTTCCTTCCCGGTTCACTTTGGTCCGCCATTCCGGTGAGATGGGCAGGCCGTAGACTTGGCGCTTGGTGAGAATCAGAAAACCTACCGGGTGAATCGGGACCAAGGATCCAGGCGGCAGCACTGGGCGTTGGACGCCCTTTTGTCCTCCTGCGGCAATGAATTCCCGCAGATTGCTGAAATTGGCGAATTCCTTCTTGAAAACAGCAGATTTGGCTCCAATGGGCAATGGAGCGCCCACCTGGGCAATGACGACACCGATCTCACCCGCCGGCACTTGCACCCAGGGGTATTTCTCCACGCGATAGACCAGCCACAATTTCCAGCGCCACCCAGGCATCAACAGGTCGGCCTGGTAACCCGCTTCCCCGTGAAAGGCGGTGGGGTTGTCTTCTTGCAGTTTGTGGAAGGAAAACCGTTTGATGATCAGCCCTACTTCTGTTGGACCGATGATGCGAAAGGAGGGCAGGAAAATCAGTAGGAGGAAGACTACCACTCCCAGGATCCAATACAATGTTTCGTTCATTCAGTCACCCCCTTGGGTTGTAGAAACCAATTCCACGCGAATACAAGACCCGGAATTGCTCAATAGAATAGTCGAAGCGGTCGGTCTCGTCTAGGAAGGCAAGAAGTCAGAAAGCCGCTGGACTTGGACCCCCCGCTGCTCCAACTTCGTCAGGTACGGATTGATGCCCACCATGTCCGAGCCGATATGGCCGGAGATGATCAAGTTTTTCGTGGGGTGCGCTTGGCGAAGCTTTTCCAATTCCCCGGCGTCGATGTGAATGTAGAGCACGGTGTCGTAGCCGTGACGGAACAGGGCGTCCGCAGCCCCGAACCAACCGTTCGTTCCCGCGCCGTGGAACACGGCGATCCGGCCGGCCGGTGCGTCGGGAACACCCATCGCCAGAACGGGCTCCAGCGGAGCACGGGCAATTTCTGGGAATTCCAGCAAGGCCTGCAAGGCATCCCCCAGTTTCCAGCCCGCCGTCTCCCGTTCCGCCAACTTCGCTTGGATCAGCCTTCGACCGAGTTCGTCCAACGGGTTGTGCACGTTCAGAAACGGCATCGCCAGTGTTTCCGCTGTCAAAACCACCTCTTCCCAATTGGCCCGGTGGGAGCTGTAGAAAAAAACTTCCCGCTGCCGTTTGGTGGCCTTCAAGGCTTGCTCGGACGGCACACCCAGTTCCTGCAACAGTTCCGTCTGCCGATCGATGATGGCATGGTAGGTGGAAGCGGCCTTGCCCCGGGGATGATGGCCCAGCACGCAATCGCAGCCGATCTTGGACGCGACCAGGATCTCGGCGGAAGACACGTCCACGGCAAAGAACACCTTCCGGATCCCCGTACCCCGCACGTGGATGGCCGAATCGGCTGGAATTTGGCGAAACCCGACCAGATCCAGGGCAATTTGCATCAGTTCCTCTGTCGTCATCATTGCTCTCCTAAGCGCATTTGGAATACCCGCAATAGCGACACACCAGGCACCCTTCCACGTATTCTAGCGTGTTCCCGCACTCGGGGCAGACCCCGCCGATGGTTCGTTTTCCGGCGGGTTCCGCACTCGGTTTGGTGAAAAGGCCGTTGTTGGTCCGATGACTGAAGGGACCCGCATAGCCCGGACCCCAGACGCGGCGGCCCATGGCCAACGCCACGCCCTGGGCAATGGATCGAACCAGTACCCGTGTGCCGTCCGCCGAAAAATCGTTGATCGCTTCGCGCGATTCACAGCGCCAAAGTTGCTCGATGATCTCCTGCGGGTCCACACCCGCCCGCAGGGCCAGGGAAATCAGTCGGGAAAGCCCGTCGGCTTCCTGATCGCGGGACTCCACGAATACTTCGCAAACGCCCGCCTCATCCTCGTTGACGGTCACGTAAATCCTACCTCGGGGCGTTTCCACTCGCTCGGTGGTGCCATGAGTCATCTTGGGCCGCTCGCGGGCGACTTTGTGTCGACCTTGCGCCATTTCCTCCCAGTTTTTCTCCTTCTTCCCGTTGCTGGGGATCGAGAGCACTTGCTCCTGCCGGCTTCCGTCGCGGTAGATCGTCACCCCTTTGCAACCTTCGCGAAACGCCAAGAGGAACACCCGCTCGACATCCTGTTCGGTGGCTTCCTTGGGGAAATTCACCGTCTTGGACACGGCGTTATCGGTATGCCGTTGGAAGGCGGCCTGCATCCGCAGATGAGACTCGGGTGAAACATCGTAGGCAATCGGGAAAATCGCCTGAATGTCCTTTGGCACATCGTCCAACCCGCGAATGGAGCCACGCTCGGCAATGGCATGCATCAATTCCGGGCTGTGGAAGCCGCGCAATTTGGCGAGATGCTCAAAATAGGGATTGATCTCTTTCATCTGGGTTTTGTCCATCACCGTACGGAGATAGATGATCGCGAAGAGCGGCTCGATGCCGGAGGAACAACCGGCAAGGATGGATAGGGTGCCGGTGGGTGCGATGGTCGTGATCGTGGCATTGCGCAATCGGGGTCCGTTGGTCGCGTAGAGTGACTGTTCGAAATGGGGGAACACACCGCGCGACGTTGCCAACTGAACCGAAGCCGCGATTCCTTCCCGATGAATGAACTCCATCAGTTTTTCGGCCAGGTTCAGCGCTTCCTCGGAGTCGTAGGGAACCTTTATGTGGACCAGAAGATCCGCCCAACCCATCACCCCCAGGCCGATTTTTCGATTGCCCCGCGCCATCTCCGCAATCTCGGGTAGCGGGTAATGATTCTGATCGATGACGTTGTCCAGGAAGTGAACGGCCAAGTGGACGGTATCTCGCAACCGATCCCAATCTATGGCCGCATTGCCGTCTGATGGGGAAACCATTTTCGCTAGGTTAATCGACCCTAGATTGCAAGCTTCGTAAGGCAAAAGCGGCTGTTCGCCACAAGGATTGGTACTTTCAATCGACCCTTGTGCCGGCGTCGGGTTGTCACGGTTGATCCGGTCCAAGAAAACGATCCCCGGCTCACCGGATCGCCAGGCGTTGGCCACGATTTTGTCGAAAATCTGGCGAGCCGGAATCGTCCGCACCAACTCACCCGAGCGAGGATTGAGCAGGGCGTATTCGCCGTTTTCCTCGACCTGGCGCATAAAATCCTCGCTGAGGGCGACGGAGATGTTGAAATTGGTGAAAGCGGTTGGGTCGTTCTTGCAGTCGATGAAATCCTCGATGTCCGGATGGGAGACATGCAGGATGCCCATGTTGGCCCCCCGCCGGGTGCCACCCTGCTTGATCACTTCCGTGGCCATGTTGAAGACGCGCATGAAAGAGATCGGTCCCGACGCGACGCCACCGGTGCTTTTGACCATGTCGTTCTTGGGTCGCAAGCGGGAAAAGGAGAATCCGGTATTGTGTACAACAGTCAGTTTTCCCCCGGCCCCTCCCGCCAAATAGTTATTGAATCCTTCTACCGTGAAATCGTAGAAGGGTTCCTCCTGGGGAGCGGGCCGCACGGTTGCCACGACTGCCCAGCCTTCCGCCAAAGCTTCCAATCGATCCAGTTCAGGTTGGCGCGCAGGAGGCAAGATCCTACGCAGCGCCTTCACCAGCTTGCACAGAGTGTCTTCCCCAATTCCTTGCCCCCATTTCGCCCGGCTCAACCAGATTAGTTCCTCTCCCACTCGCACCGGTCCTTTGTGAATCGGCAACCGGTCTGTGGGTACTCCAACTTCCTTCAACAGACCTTCGAGGGCATGAAAGGGGAGCGGGATGCGGGGATGCGTGTTGTGGCACAACGCTGTTTGTACATCAGCCAGACGCTCCCGCTTGCTCGGCGTGCGCAGCCAGGATGACAGCATGCCGGCTAACTCGGGCGTGCGCTTCGCATCCGCAAAATGCAAAACAAATTCGCACCTTTTCCCCTTCTTTCCGGGGGGCTTTTCCCGCACAGAAGGATTCAGGCCCAACGCGCTCAACAAGGTCACCAAGCCATGGGCAAGCTCAGGGCAGACTGTGCTGAACTCGATCCGCCTCCTCGGAACAGAGATGTACCCATCGGAGTCAACCAATCCTGCCAGGAAAGCGCCGATGATGGACAAGGGGGATTTGGCCACCCACTCAGGCAGACACAATCCCTGTTTCGGGCCGGGGTTCAATGCCAGTAACTTGGCAAATCGGGGCACGAAACTCTGGTTGGTAGTGGTTACGCGCCAGAGACCGCGTTTGTCCCGATTCGGGGTCACGAAAACTCCCTGCGAAGCCAATACTTCGGTTGCGTAGGCCAGATTCCCCATTTCCGCGTCAAATAGCCGAAGGCGGAGAGCCCGATACCGATTCGCTCGGTTCTGAAACCAATCCAGGGAACCGTCTCCGAGTGTAAATCCAGCTAGCCAAGCTAGCGGCTCGGAAAGTGCAAACCCCTCTACGGTTGAAGGCTCAAGGAAAGGCCATGCTGTGCGAATGGACCGGTTGGGGGTCAGCAGCAAGTCGCCTGGCTGAAGTTCGTCCGCCCTTCGTTCCCGAATCCCACCTGGAGTGAAGCAAAGAAAGGGATGCCAGGCACTGGTGGTAACTTCGGTGCCGTCCCGCGCTTGCACTCGTAGCCTTGCTTCAGCGGGCACGATCCATCTCCAAAGGTGGGTGATCGGCTTGACCTGGAAACGTCCGGTGGCTGGATCCAGCGCGAAGGTACGAATCCCCAGGGACCGCACATTGATCACTCGGTGGTCGGGGTGATTCCTTGTGGGGAGATCCAACGCTTCAATTCGTTTGTAGAGAGTGGCAATCTTTTCACCTCCGCAAAACGTCGTGAAAACATAGGAATCTCCGGACACGCACCCGCCACCCGACTGCTGGATCAAGGCGGTGTTCCTCACCGAGGTGAAGATGGAGTCAAGATCATCTTCGATCGGCAACACAAAGCAGGCGGAGAGTTGCTGCAATTCCCGCCCAGCGTTCATCAGGGTGGGCGAGTTGGGTAGGAAATCGAGCGAGGCCATCAAATTGTAGAACGTGACGGCCAGACCGTGGGTATCAGTTTCCCCATCGTAGATTCGGTCCGCTGCGGCGATGTTATGGGCGACACGCCAAAACATCTCTTCCGGTGTCTCGACCGGTCTTCCGTTGGCGTCCTTTTTCAGGTATCGTTTTTCCAATACGGTGATGGCGTTTGGTGATAGTTGCAGGGGTACCTTCTCCATTGCCCTTTCCTTCCATTCGGATGAAACTACTACTTATTGGGTTCTTCAAATAATCTAGCACAATATATAGGGGTTCGCGGGGAAAAGCAAGGGGATTGCGGGAGTTTTTTTATTTCAGTACAATTGCTCCAGTGCCGAAGTGGCGGAATGGCAGACGCGCTACGTTCAGGGCGTAGTTGGAGAACTCCAGTGGGGGTTCGACTCCCCCCTTCGGCACCAAGCCACCAGAGCTAGGTACAGGGATAAACTATCCAAGTAAGGAAAGCGCCCCTTCATCATAAAGACTCAGAAGGCTTTTCCTCGTTCTATGTGGAGTGAGAAAGCATTTTCGATTTACTGAGTATAATGACAGGAGTGATCTACACGAGGTGGTACGGGGAGATGCAGATGAAAACGCTGACCAGCAAGGCAATGCTTCTCGTTTTATGCTGTTTGATGTTTTGGTTTGGCGCTCCATTGAACCAAATCTCGGAAGCAAATGAATCCCCCTATACAACTCCTTCGTTCAGTGACTCAATCAATGGAAACCACTCAACGATTTTGAACCCAATTGATCTTACAGCTAATGTGCCTAACCTTCCCCGAGATAGGGCTGCAGAAAGCGCTGCGCCAACCAAGCTTGAGCAAGAGGAATGGACCTACAACGTCACGATCACAGTGACAGCACCCTCTACTGGCTGGGGGAAAGTTGAAATCTTCACCAACCAGAAGAGCGACCTCCTATTAACCCCTTTGGGTGACTTACCTCCACCTCTTCCGCTGGATACATTTCTTGAGATGGAGCAGCTGGAAATTAAGGATCAATGGGGAAGCGACGTTGCCTGGACATCAACCCTCTTCAGCTGGGGTGCTCCATTTCTCGAATTTCACTTAAGCGAGGCATCCGAGCCACCGTATTTCATCAGCTACAGAGTGAATTTGAACCGATTCATTGAGGAAGATAGCCAATATCGGGCGTATTGCAACAATGTATATGCGCTTTTCGCTGCACCACATGCAATTCTACTTCCAAAAGGCGAAGTTTTGGGAACAAATTATGTAGACAATCCCTTCCAGATAGATCTAGAATTTCAACTTCCTATAGGCTGGGAGGCATGGGTTCCCGCTCCCGAAAGCGACAGTGGTTTTCGGATGGGAGTTTCCACTATCTATCAAGCATTGATCGGGTTAGGTTCTCTAGATGAAGTTCACGTTTTCAGGCAAGTAATCGATGGCACGGTATATTCACTTGTCGTTCCCCAACGGGATCTACTTGAAACTCCCATTCGTTTATCTACCTTTTTCACCTTTGCTGCTGAGCAAAACCGGTGCTTGGGACCCCTACTACTTCCAAACTATACTTGGTTTTTAGACCCACCAGGCTCTAATATAGTTCCAATAAGTCACTTTGGAGGCTCTATCAATAGTATGTGGAGTGACCATGCGTTGATTGATAACGACGATGGACATCATGAGATGGGGCATGCGTGGGCAGCAGATGTTGTGTGTGCCCAAGGAGGTGGAGGCTATTGGGGAACAGAGGGTTTCAATATTTTCTATCAATGGCGTTCGACAATGTGGCCCAGGGCGAGTACCTTCGTAAAACAGCGGGGCGGCCTCCAAACCTCGCAGCCGCCTTACGACTATAACCTCACAGTATTTCAAAAATTCATATTACAGAATTACGAGGGTTGGTTAGAATTCCTAGCAAAAGAAGGAATTCCGCTCGCGCCGATCGAAAATATCGGATTGAAGTGGAGAAATGCCAGCTCGTTATATGCCCTCTTCTCTTCAGCGATTGACATAATAACTAAGCATCAGGGGACTCTGGACTCTCTATTTCAATTCCTGCGTTATGCGTTACCAAAGTCCAGTTCTGGCATCGTATGGTATACCGTAGATGACCTGCAAACGGCTCTCGAAACATTAACTACCTCCAGCTGGGAAAGTTTTTTTAACTCCTATATCTATGACACCATCCCTTATCCGGATGAGCTAATTCGCACTGATTCAGACGGAGACGGCCTTTGGGACACCTCGGAGCGACAGGCAGGGACAAATTTATCCCTTCCAGATAGCGATGGGGATGGATTATCTGATTTTGAGGAAATAGCTAGTTTTACTGATCCCCTAAATCCAGATACCGATTTCGATGGACTATCCGACGGACTGGAGCTTCGGGGAAGTGGTGAGGGAATCACGGTTGACGGAGAAAGCATGGATTGGGAATCTTATTCCTTGCCACCATTGGCCACTGATCCTCAGGGAGATACAAAAGGAGGTCAAGGGACGGACTTAAAGGAACTATATGCAGCAAAGGATGACAAGTTGGATTGTGTGGCATTTTTGCTCACCGTGCATGATCCTCCTGCTACCAATGCTCCGTGGGGATTTGATTTTCATGTTTGTACAGACCTCGATTCTAGTACCGAGTATCTGGCGGAAGTCAGAGCAACTGGTGTAAGACTAATCGATTATGTAACTGGCCTCGAAGTAAAAACAAACCTTCTGAGAGGATGTGCCGGGAAATTCGTGGAATTGGTCATTCCCTTGAATGCGATAGGGGATCACGCAAAAATCCTTGTGTCTCCCTGCGCAGTTGGCTCAACCGAGGCGTCCGACTATTTCGCTAACCCAGTGGAGCTTGAGATCTACAAATTACCCAAGGTAACAATGAGCTGGCTCTCCTTACCGAACAATCCTGACACGGACGGTGGAGGAGAGTCAGATGGCTCTGAATACACGGCAGGTCGAAACCTTTGGGATCCCTCGGATGATATCGGTGACAATGTCTTGCCAGTTTCTGAGATTATTTTTCCTCTTAGCGGACACATCATGGAAGGTGAACCCTTTGTAGCAATAGGCACGGCCACGGATAACAAGGGAATTCAACGGGTAGAATGGAGAATTGATTTGGGAAGCTGGAGTCTGGCCACCGGTACTAGCACCTGGTGGGCAGAGGTAGAGCCCTTGAGTTTAGGCATTCATCGGTTGGAGGCGCGAGTCAAGGATACTTCCGGAAATTGCTCCGTGCAGCGTTCCACGGGAAATGGCGTCTTCACGTCCACTGCAACAGTTCAAGTGCTGCCAATCTCTGGTGATTATCTGGCTACAACGCTCACTCTATCTAGCTCGTACCGGAATCTCTCTGCGGGAGTTCCGGTCCAACTCGAAAGCCAAATCAAGAATGCCCAGGGCATTCCCTTGATGGGGTATACAATCACCACCATCGTCACCTCCCCTACGGTCCTAGTGCTATCCGGCATTACTGATGAGAATGGTGTTGTCCACTGGAACTATGTCCCCTCTGCCTCCGGAAAGCTAGAAGCGACAGCTCATTTTCGCTCGCTAGCGGCCACGCTTGTGGACCTTCCACCAGATGTAGTCACCGGGATTGCCTCCGGGATTCAATCGACGTCCGCTACCCTTAAAGGAATTGTCAATCCGAGAGGACAGGCTTGCGAAGCCTGGTTCGAATGGGGTAACTCCACTGCGTACGACCAAAGCACACTTCACCAACAGGTAGGTGATGGAGGAACTCCCATCGCTTTTTTCCAGAATATTGGCCCATTAGAACCTGAAAAGATATACCACTTTCGACTGGTAGCTCAAAACAACACTGGTATCGGCTATGGTTCTGATCAAAGTTTTTCTACAATTCCAAGTGGGTCAATTACTTATCAATTAAACCTCTCTCAGAATTGGAACCTGATCTCCCTTCCGTTGCAGCCGGAATCCTCAACCTCCGCCAGCGTTTTTTCAGGCCTTCCCTCCGGCTGGGTGCTTTTTGCCTGGGATGCGGCCAACTCTCGATACCTGGGTGGGGGCCAGGTGACTCTGGTCCTGGGCAATGGCTACTGGCTTAAACTGCCCGGAAGCAATCCGGTGGATTATGAGGTTATGGGAATTCTATCTGAAGAAAGCGAAACAGCGATCGCGTTGTCTACCGGTTGGAACATTATCGGTGTACCCTACCCTGACAACTATGCTTGGGACGCTCCCCGGATTCGTTACCAAGGGAACGATGTTACTTTGGATGAAGCAGTCAACCAGAACCTGATCTCGGGTGTGGCCTACTATTGGACGGGTAGTAGCTACGGCAATGCCAAATTCGGTGGAGGATTCCAAGCCGGTAAGGGATATTGGCTGCATGTGAAACAAAGTGGTTGCGAATTGGTGTTCTGGAAACCGTAGTTATATCAGGAATCCTCCAGCGTAAGCGCTCTAGACAGGCGAGCCAATGGGCATGAGAAGGGCAATTCTGATGTTTATTCTTCGATTGACGCATAAGATCTATCTTCCTACACTCTCCTTGAAAAACGGGAGTCCTTCTTCATTCAACTTACAAGAACCGGGAGGAAGACATGGGTACATTGCCTAAGCGGGTGGCAGTTATGTTAGTCTTTGCGATGCTCTTCTCATTCATCTTGCCGCAAGCGAGTTATCTAACGGCTACAACCTCTTATCAAAACCCCAATGTGGATTCTCCCTCCATTCAAGTTCTCTCTCCCAACGGCGGGGAATTCTGGCAACGAGGTTCCACTCAGCAGGTCACCTGGACCAGTTCTGGGGTGACGGGGGAGGTAAGAATCGAGATTTCGTACAACGAAAAAGGGACATGGAAAGCGCTCATCGATCCCACGGAGAATGACGGATCGTACCAATGGACGATCACTGGTTCGATTTCTTCCGCTTGTCGCATCCGCATCAGCAGCATTGGCACTCCTGGGATCGTCGATGAATCCGATGCGAACTTTGACATCTGGGATTTCAAGGCATGGGAACCCTTGACAGCCGGGATTAATGGAGGCAGTGGAGTCGTGGCGGTTGCCATCAAGCCAAACGATTCAAACATTGTGTTGGCTGGAAGAGCAGCTGATGGTGGCTGTTACCGTTCCACCGATGGAGGGCAAACTTGGGAACCAGATGTAGGCGTGATGTCCAGCACAAACATCTGGGAATTTGCTTGGGTGTCAGGAACATCAACAGTCTTCGCAATTGGAGACCGCGTATTCCGAAGCACCGATGACGGGGCAAGCTGGGAGCAAATCGCTACTAGTACAGGTGGTTTACGATGCATTGCCATCGACCCTAACGATCCCAGCATCATCTATGTAGGGAACGGCGGCGGGGGTGGTGTCTTCCGCTCCACCGATTCTGGTGATACTTGGAGCCAGACTGGTTTATCCACTTCAGCGGCCGTGTTGTCCATTACGATTGATCCCCTCAACTCACAACGCATCTATGCTGCCACGGGTGGATCTTTCTATACATCTGGCGGTGAAGGAGTTTTCCGATCTCTTGATGGAGGCGATAGTTGGGCTTCTATGAATGACGGGCTCCAGACACCTCTGGATACCCGCTACCTGGCGTTCACGCCAAGTACCGCCACCAATCACTACCTATATTGTGGCACCCATGAAAATGGTATCTATCGTTGCTCCTATACGGAAGGACAAACATGGACACATGCGAGCACCGGATTCACTGCACCCTGCGCAGAGGTAATCGCCATCGACTCCAACAATCCAGGCATTCTCTATGCAAGCAACGCGTGGCCTCCATTACCGGCGACAGAGAATTCGAACGGATTATTCAAATCCACGGATGGGGGAGACACCTGGACTCGTTTGGATCCAATACTGACTGGTGTAGGCATCGCAATCGACCCTTCTAACTCATCGAAAATCCTGATGTCGAATTGGTATGAGTCGATCATTCTTTCCGAGGATCAAGGAGTGACTTGGAACCCCAGCAACATTGGGTTCGGTAGAGCGTTTGGAGGAGCGGCCTCCCCAACGAGAACAAACACTCTTTTTGCTTTTTACAGCGGTCCCTACTGGGACCCAATGCTCAAATCGCTAGATGGTGGAATGAACTGGACGAAGAGTGCCAGCGGTATTTATGCCGAGGGCGTGGAGCTTGTCGTAGATCCTTTTGATGCAAATACCTTATACGAAGCTCAAGGATTCGGAAGCGGAGTCTATCGTACTACAGATAGTGGGGAAAACTGGTATCCCATGAATAGTGGATTGCCGGTAGAGGAATTCGTTTGGCCGAATTCTGGCGTGCGGACGCTGGTATGTGACCCAACAACGCCAGGTCGTCTTTTCGCAGGGACCTGCACCGGGGGTGTCTACATCTATGAGGATGGATTGTGGTCCCAACGAAACAACGGTTTGAGACCGGGCTCCCCTGACAAATGGGTCGATTCCATCGTCGTTGATCACAGAGATCCTGACATCCCCCCGGTTCTCTATGCAAGTGTTCGGGAGGCCGGGATCTTCCGATCTGCAGACGGCGGGTTCCATTGGATAGAAATGAATTCGGGTTTTCCCACCCAGGCTTGGTGCCCCAAGATCGTGATGGACAAGGATGACCCATTGATCTTGTACGCTGCGACATGGGATGGAGTATACAAAACGATTACTGGTGGTGCTGAAACGATGAATGGTGGTGCCGGGTGGAGCCTGGTGGGTGAGCCATGCGCAGCAGAATTCATCGCGATGCATCCACAAAACCCAGACTTGGTCTATGTTGGCTACTTCGGTAAAGGTGTCTATTGGTCAAAAAATCGTGGAACTAACTGGGACCCGATGAATCAGGGACTAATCAATAAACGCTTCAATTGGATGGGCGTAGAACCAAACAATCCCGGGTACTTGTTCCTGGGGAATCAGCGCGGCCTCTACCGCTTCATTTCCCCTAGCCTGTACTTCACGGATCTGGATCTCTACCAACCGGTGGAGGCGGGAAACACCGTAGAGGCGGTGCTGGGCGGCGTCATGAACAACCCGGCGACTGAGAACGGGGGAGTGCCGCAACAGGTGCGGGCCCGATTGCAGCTGATCAACCTCGATCCGAGCCTGATCTCCTTGGCCCAATATCAGAATCCCAATGCGCCGGACGCGTGGATCACCGTCACTCCAACCTCCGACGGAACCGGAGGCAGCTACCTCTGGATGGACGCGGGGTATTCGCTCCAGCCAGGGGAGAGTAAGCACTGCCACTTCCGCTTGACGGTGAGCGCCTCCGCCCCCGTGGGCATGCACCGCACGGCATTCTCCCTGATTGAGGAAGGGACCAACTGGGTCTTGGCCACCAAGACCGGCCAGCTGACCGTGGTGCAGGAGAGCGCTCCGGTACAGACTGGCGTCACCAACTTGGCTCAGACCGGGGAGCCAATGGGGGTCGGTACCTTGCCCCGAACCGGGGTCCAGATCGCCGTCACCGGCACTGGCACCGTCTGGGGAGGGATCTACCAGGGACAGCCGACGGGCACCACCACTCCGAACGAACCGATCCTCCAGTACCTCGATGTCTGCTTCTCCCCGGAGCAGGAATACACGGGTACGGTGACGGTGATCGTTCGTTACAGCACCCCGGAACGTCCATCCCTCAAAGTACCCGGCTCCTTCCGCTATTGGGACGGCTCGGTCTGGCGGCCAGCCGATCCCCAGGTCAACGACCTGGAACGTGAGACCCTCATCGGCCATGTCCCCGCCGTCTACCTGCGGGGAACACCGCTCGCTCTGGTGGAGGCAGTCACCGCCAGCACTACCCTTTCCTTGAACGGAGGCTGGAACCTGATCTCCCTTCCGCTGATCACCAGCCCTAGGCCATTGGAAGTGTTTAGCGCTCTTCCCCAAGGCTGGGTGCTCTTCGCCTGGGACGGGATCAACAGCAGATACCTGGGCGGGGGACAGGTGAACCTGGCTATGGGTAATGGCTATTGGCTAAAGCTGCCCGGTAATAGTCCGCTGAATATCGAAGTGAGTGGGATCTCTGTCACGGACTTCGAGACCACGATCCCGTTGGCTACCGGTTGGAACATCATCGGGGTACCCTACCCTGGCAACTTCGCTTGGGACGCTCCCCGAATTCGTTACCAAGGGAACGACTTTTCCTTGGACGAGGCAGCCAATCAGAATCTGATCGCGGGCGTGGCCTACTACTGGACGGGCAGTGGCTACGGCAATGCCAAATTCGGGGTTGGATTCCAAACGGGGAAGGGGTATTGGTTAAAGGCGAAACAAAGCGGTTGCAGTCTGATCTTGTTCAAACCTTAGATTCGGGTCGATGGTTCATTGAAGGGAAGCTATCTAATGCTGATGGTCACCTTTCCTTCCAAGATCAGTGGTACATCGTTCGACTCGCCCCTTCGGCACCAGAATTGGCCACCAGAGCCAATTAGAATGATTAGTTATCTTTTAAATTAATTCAAATAAACCGGCTGCGTGCGGTTGTTGGGTAGGTTTCCATCAAGTTGAATCATCATCGTCTATTGTTATGGTGTCCCAACCCGCCGGAAAGGCGGGTATCTCCCATTCCGCCGGCGGTGACCATCTCTCCCAACCATCACAAAACGGTGACTCACCTGCCCGCAACAGCCCAATCACTCGCTCCCCTTCCGTGCGAATGGCACACGCCTCCTTCACAGAAAACACTCCTATCGCTACCGCTTCCATGAATTCGTCCTTGTCCTTCCACCGCCATTCAGACCGGTCAGGACTGACCACGATGTCCAACAGGTGATCCATGGTATCGAAACCGATGGGTGTTCGACGAAGAGGCTCTTGCAGGTCAATGTACCAGCACCCAAAGCTTGAGTGCCCCTTCTCCCACATCGCGTACACTGCGTGCGCTGTCCCAGGCATAGCCAACATCAGCACATCCGTGTTCACCCACTTGCAGTCTCTGAGAGCCACCGGCTCTGTTGATAACAACTCCTTGGGTGCAAGTCGCCCTTTCGGGACTTTTTGTGGAGTGCCCGCTGGCCAGTATAGTGCAATCAAGTCCGGGTCATCCCGTACCACGGTCGCTGACTGAGCCCACCATAATTTTCGACGCCATACACCTCGTAAAACAATGTGATCCCCTGACTTCCAACGAGAGGTTATGCTCAACTCAAGACCCCAAAGCTCCGCCTAGCGGTCTCAAGCTAAGTTACCCGGCGGACGCGGGTAAGCCCTCCCCCCACTCTATGCATTGCGCGCTGGAAAATCTGTGCATAGCCTTTCGCTTCCGATCCCGCTGATCATAAGCTGCTCCTTTCCGAATTGTTTTGATGATTGTAGTTCTACGGTTGCGGGAACACGATCGCACACCCCTCCACTAAAACCCTCATCCAATAGCCGGCCAAGGGCTGGAAGGTCCCCCCGCTGGAGAGGGATTCGTAGCGTGTCCCCGTCCAGCAATAGAAGGGCCCGATCCAACCCGCCGCTTTGGCCGCATCGAGAGCCTTGATCTCCGCTCAGTAACGGAAACCTGGTCCTGGAGGCTAAGCGGAACGGACGGTTGGGCTATTGGCAGTCCCCACTGTGGTTTCGCCAATTATGGTGGCACCAGACTGTTCAAGATATAGGTAGACGCTTCGCCCTCTAGAACCGGTACCAATAGCAATATTCAGAATACATACTATTTTCTTCCAACAATAAACAAAAATGATGCTGATGCTGAACCAGACTTTGCTATTGTTTCCTTGATTCTCTCTCCCTCTTCTATTAGGTAATTCCGTGTTTCCAAATCGGTGTGATTCTCTATCCTTTTGATGGTATCGGCAATCTCCTTGATCAAATCGTGAAGTGTTGTTTGATTCTTTGGGTCTTCACACTCATGTTTCCTCTTACAGAACAGACAATCAAGGGAATGCGTGGAATCGAAGATTTCCAACTCGTTCAACTTCAAGCTATTGGTAATGTCTATGATCCTCTGCTTGGTGAGGGTCTTATTATGGGTGATGCCGAGCAAGGTATCGATTTGCGCTTCCCATACATGCTCAAGTATATCTGCTTTCTGCGCCTCAGTTTGGTCTCCATCACAGTAAGCCTCTTGAAGTATGAAATTGCCACCGTTCCTAAGTACTCGCTTCATCTCGTCCAAAACCTTGCTCATACATGCAAGATGATGCAGAGCATGGGATATGCAAACAGTATCAAAAGATTTATCTTCAAACTTCAAATTCTCGGCGTTCATCTCAAAGAATCGCACGGGTTTTCCTTCAAACCGCTTTTTTGCAGATTTCATCTCTTTTCTTGAGGTGGCTGAAGTCCAACAGTCTATTCCCACAAAAGAATCATAATCCTTTAAAGTCTTCATGAGAGTGTCAATGAACCCTCCTCCTGCTGTGGCAATATCTAATGTTCTACCGCCGGAAATTGATCCCAGCCTTTTCGCTATTTTGCTTGCGTTAGATGATGCAAGCCCCCTTGGTAAATCTTCCATTTCCATTCCCTCCCATATTGTAACTACTCAGCTACCTAGCTCTTCATAGCATAGCTGGATTTCACATCTTCTTGCGTCTCATTCACTGTAGATCTTGGTTATATTGTCTTGCTCGTCTAGCGCATTCCAGGTGCTGACCCAGTTGGCTTCTGGCGCGGAGTACTTTTTCGTGGCCTTGGCGACAGGCTCACGTTCTGAAAACGGTGTGGGGGGTAGCAAATGGTGAAATACGACGAACTCTGCCATTTCCATCACCTCCTTTCCCTAATATCTTCCCCGGTATCATTTCCTTCCTTCGGTAGATATCAACCCCAGTTAAGTCCCAGGAAGCTGCTCTAGTAAAATAAATTCAACCAGCTGCACCGGAGCTCAAAGAATCCTAGGAATGCCCGTTTGATAATGATATGAGTCTGTTCAATAATGACTAGGCAATTGTATTTGAAGAACATCTCTAAGGGATCTGCCCTTTATAGAGCTTATCTGTTCCTTATCCCCCTCAAAGAAATCTATCTAATGCTTATCGTCACCTTCCCTTCCAGGATTAGTGGTACTTCGTTCGACTCGCTCCTTCGGCACAAGTAATTAGCCACCAGAGACAGTTAGAAGGCTCTTTTGTACCAAGACCAACAAGAACTATTCAGAAAATAAAACTAGTCCTACCTGAAGTGATTGAAGGCCTGGAACTAAGAAAGGCCTTTTTTTAGAGCCTTTCTCGTAGATTGTTTTGTTTGTTTCTAGACCTTACGGTTGGGGGAAAACTATCGCACATCCCTCTACGAACACCCTCATCCAGTACCCGGCTAAGGGTTCAAAGGCTCCCGCGCCGGAGAGGGAATCGTAGCGTGTCCCCGTCCAACGGTAGAACGGCCCTACCCAGCCAGTCGCTCTTGCCGCATCGAGGGTCTTGCTTTCCCCTCCCCGGGTCATGGTCACGGAACCCCAGGCCACGGCTTGGTGGTAGGGGGTGCCGATCAGGTTCCACCCAGCGGAAAGGGAAATGGAAGTGCTGGTTTGCCCATTGGATTGTCCCTCGAGGATGAGTATCTGCATGGAAGGAACTTTCAGCCAATAGCCCTCTCCCACAGTCAGGATGATCTGGCTGCGACCCAGATATCGGTTGTTTGAGGCATCCCAGGCAAACATCGGCCACCCGGCTGGGAACACGGCATCCGGCCGGCGATCACCCAACAGCAACGGGACAGTGATCATGTTCCAGCCATCCGTGAGGGAATGGGAGAGCCACAGGCTGGTCCAGCTGTTGGCGGTATAGTTATACGTCCAGGTGTCGTTGAGGTAGTTGTTGTTGTATCCACCGAAGAGGATCACCCGGCCGGCGGAGGCATCGTAGGCCAGGGCGTGGTCTCTTCGCACCGATGGGTACCAAGTCGGGTTGCAGTTGGTCCACCTGTTACTGGCGTAGTCATAGACCCAGGTGTCGTTGAGATAGTTGCTGTTGTATCCCCCAAAGAGGATCATCTTGCCGGCGGAGGCGTCGTAGGCTAGAGCGTGGTCGGCGCGGCCTGGTGGGGAGCTGGAAGGCCCATAGGGGGTCCACGTGTCGGTGAGGTAGCTATACATCCAGGTGTCGTGGAGGTAGCTACCATTGTAGCCCCCGAAAAGCATCATTCTATTGACAGCGGAGTCGTAAGCGAGGGCATGCATTGAACGGGCACCCGGAGGGTTTGCTGGGTTGTAGAGGGTCCAAGTGTTGATGGAATAATTGTACGCCCAGGTGTCGTTGAGGTAGCTACCATTGTATCCCCCGAAAAGGATCACCCGACCTTCTCTCCCCCCGCCGTAAGCCAGGGCGTGCCCATAACGGGGGGGCGGAGGGTTGGTTGGGTTGCGGTTGGTCCAGGTGTTGCTGGCATAGTCATAGGCCCAGGTGTCGTTGAGATAGCTCCCCTGCCATCCGCCGAAGAGGAGCACCCTGCCGGCGGAGGCATCATAGACCATGGCGTGGTCAGTGCGAGCCGGCGGAGGGTTGGCCGGGTTACGGTTGGTCCAACTGTGCGTGGCGGAGTCATAGGCCCAGGTGTCGTTGAGCAAGCTACTGCTTAATCCCCCAAAGAGGATCACCTTACCGGTGGAGGCATCGTAGGCTAGAGCTTGGCCGCTTCGAACGGGCGGAGGGATGGTCGGGTTGCGGTTGGTCCAACTGTTGATGATGTAGTCATACGCCCAGGTGTCGTTGAGGTAACCGTTAATGTCTAATCCTCCGAAAAGCACCACCCTGCCGACAGAGGCGTCATAAGCCAGAGCGTGCATACAACGAGCCGGCGGAGGGATGGTCGGGTTGCGGTTAGCCCACGTGTTAGTGGTGTAGGTATACATCCAGGTGTCGTTGAGATAACTACTGCTATTGTTGTATCCCCCAAAGAGCATCACCCTGCCGGCGGAGGCATCGTAGGCTAGAGCTTGGCCGCTTCGAACGGGCGGAGGGTTGGCCGGATTGCGGTTAGTCCAGGTGTTGGTGGAGTAGTCGTAAGCCCAGGTATCGTTGAGATACCCGCTGTGGTATCCCCCGAAGAGCACCACCTTATTGGCGGCAGAGTCGTAGGCCAGGGCGTGACCGTAGCGGGCGGGCGGAGGGTTAGCTGGGCTGCGGTTGGTCCAGCTGTTGCTGGCGTAGTGATAGGCCCAGGTGTCGTTGAGGTTGCCACTGTTGTATCCCCCAAAGAGCACCACCCTGCCAGTGGAGGCATCGTAGGCTAGGGCATGCTCCCGGCGAGCTGGCGGATGATAGGACGGGTTGCGGTTGGCCCAGCTGTTGGTGGCGTAGTCGTAAGCCCAGGTATCGTCGAGGTAACCACCACCGTTTAATCCACCGAAGAGCACCACTCTCCCGGTGGAGGCATCATAGGTTAGTGCGTGATAGGCACGGGCCGGCGGAGGGTTGGTCGAGTTTCGATTGGTCCAGGTATTAGTGGCGTAGGCATAGACCCAGGTGTTGTTGAGGTAACCACCACTTCCAAATCCACCGAAGAGGATCACCTTGCCGGCGGAGGCGTCGTAGGCCAGACCATGCCCACTAAGTGCGGGCATAGGGCTAAGGAGCAATTGCAGGGAGTTGCCGAGGAGATCGTCCGTGGAAATGTCACCGTAGGGTAATTGATTTGCTTCCAGCGAAGCTTGGGCGGCATCCACGGCGGCTTGGGCTTCGGGGTCAAGCGGACCAGACGGTTGAGCTGTTGACAGCAGATCACTATTCTCGAAGCTTAATTGAG
>Ga0315294_10002285_pt1 | contig 20956 bp, 18 predicted proteins | sample YL17G13_40_MG_FD_203626 | JGI IMG/M metagenome (GOLD analysis project Ga0315294, IMG submission 203626) | Sediment microbial communities from Yellowstone Lake, YNP, Wyoming, USA - YL17G13_40 | ecosystem: Environmental > Aquatic > Freshwater > Lake > Sediment | place: USA: Wyoming | collected...
CGTCGATTGCACCGAGGGAGTTACGGACACCGACCTCAAGATCGCGGGACTGATCCAGGAGGCCGGCAGAGCATGCATTCTCGTCGCGAGCAAGTGGGACCAGTCCGAGGACCAGCCGGGTCACAGGAGCGTTTTTGAAAAACATCTCAAGAAAAGAATGCATTTCCTCTCTCACGCGCCGGTGATTTTCACTTCCGGCCTGCATAACGAGGGCACCGAGGATATCTTCCCCGCCATAATCGAGGTGCATAATCAGTTCAGGAAGCATGTTCCGACGAGCGAATGGAACCAGGCTTTGAACGAGGCGGTTACGTCTCGACCGCCGCCCACTCAGCGCGGCAAGAGACTCAAACTCAACTACATCACCCAAACCGGCATAGCTCCGCCCGCGGTCACGATTTTCGTGAACCAACCGGAGTTCCTTCGGGATCAATACAAGAGATATCTGGAGAGACATTTCCGGAAACGCTTCGGATTCCAGGGTTCGCCCCTGTTATTCCAGATTCGTCACAAGCGGGCGAGAGAGAGCTCTCCGAGATCGCAGGGGCATTAACGAATGGGAGACCCAGGCGCCATATTCGCACTGACAAAGGCAGTTCTGGCCATCGTTTTCTCTTATCTCATAGGGTCCATCCCTGTGGGGCTTATCGTCGCACGCATCGCCGGAGGGATCGACATCCGCGAGCACGGCTCGGGGAACATAGGCCTCACCAACGTGATTCGCACGCTGGGATGGGGTCCGGGACTTATCACCGGCCTTCTCGACTTCCTCAAGGGTTATCTCCCGGTCTTATTCGCGATGGCGAGTTTCACACCGCAGGCCTTCGGACTCGCGTCGATCTCCGATACCATCGTGATAATCGTGGCGGCCTGCGTAGTACTGGGGAATCTCTACCCCGTCTATCTTTTGTTCAGGGGCGGAAAAGGCGTGGCCACGGCGCTGGGGGTTCTGAGCGCTCTCATGGGCGTGTACATTTTCATCCCCCTCGCGATTTTCGGCCTTTTCCTCTTCCTGTTTCGTTTCGTCTCGCTCGGAAGCATCATGGCCGCGATCTCGGTCCCTCTAACCATTCTGCTCCTGTCGAAGAAGGTTCCTTTTGTTGCGCGCACACCTGACAGTTCGAGCGCAATGGGTATTCTGATGGCTTTCGCATGGATTACGGCGATCCTTATAGTCTGGCGACACAGGTCGAATATCGGCCGGATTTTCGCGGGCACCGAGCCCCGCGTCAGGAGACCCCGCGAGCCGCGACTCGCAGCGGTCCCCGAAAAATCGGGCCAGGCAATGAAACCGCCGGAAATGTCCGAGCCCGATTCTCAGGACCTTTCGGAAACGAACAAGGACACATGAGCGATGAGAGATGCAGCCGAATATGATGTCGGCGTGGTCGGGGCCGGCGCCTGGGGCACGACCCTCGCGTCCCATCTGATCGCCGGAGGGTACAGGACGCTTCTGTGGGCTTACGAGACCGAGGTGGTCGAGGAGATCAATGCCGCGCAACGAAACTCAATCTACCTTCCGGGCGCCAAGCTTCCCGAGGCGCTGAGGGCGACAAACGACCTTGCTGATTTCGCGGCTATCAGTCGCCTGATTGTCGCTGTGCCCTCGCAGTTTTTCGCTGGCACACTGAAGGACCTCGTCCCGAGCGTCGATCGGAACGCATGGGTCGTCTCCGCGACCAAGGGCTTCGTCGGATCGGACCTTCTCAGACCGAGCCGGCTTCTGGCGAAAGAACTCCCCGAAAATGCCGTCGGTGTTTTGAGTGGCCCGAACCTGGCAAGGGAGATCATCCAGGGACTTCCGGCGATCAGTCTGGTTGCGTCGACAAACGAGGACCTGGTCAAGGAATACCAGCTTCTTCTTTCGACCGAGCGGTTCAGAGTCTATGGCGGTCGGGACGTGGCAGGAACGGAGCTCGGGGGAGCGCTGAAGAACATAATTGCGATAGCCGCGGGCGTGTCGGACGGTCTCAGGCTTGGCCAGAACGCCCTCGCCGCGCTCATCACGCGAGGTCTCGCCGAGATGATCAGGCTTGGCCTGAGACTCGGCGCAGACGAAAGGACATTCTACGGCGTGAGCGGACTCGGCGACCTCGTCTGCACTTCCCAGAGCGCCTTGAGCCGCAACCACGAGGTGGGCAGACGGATCGCCGGCGGCGAGAAGCTGAAGGACATTCTCAAGACCATGAGGGCGATCGCGGAAGGTGTTCAGACGACGAAGCATGTCCACGAGTATGCCGTAAGGGAGAGTCTTGACCTTCCCATCACCCAGGCCGTGCACGAGATTCTCTTTGAGGACGCCGACCCTGGTGCGTCCATCAGGGGGCTTATGACCCGATCTCTCAAGATGGAGTAGAAGGTTCTTTCGGAATCATGTACCGGGCATCCCCGATCACATCCGAGTACTCGCGCGTCACCGTCGGAATAGTCACGTACAACTCATCCGACCATATCGGACCGTGCCTGGATTCGGTGGCGAAGAACCTGAAGGACGCCTCCCCCACGGTCATCGTCCTTGACAACGCGTCGGAAGATAACACCCTCGAGGTTTTGTCCAGACTGGAAAAAAAGTATCCGTTCTCGCTTCACACAATTCCGCAGGGAGTCAACCACGGTTACGCCTGGGGCGCGAACCGGATAGCCCAGCTCGCGGGTTGCGAATGGCTGTGTTTTGTCAATCCGGATGCACGCCTGCTCACTGGGGCGTTTCAGCACGCCAAGGACCTCATCAGGACTCATCCCACCTGCGGGGTGATCGGGGGAATTCTCACTGACCCGGACGGCAGACCCCAGGAATGCGGCGGGGTTTTCCCTACCCCCCTAATGGCCGTTTGGGATTGGTGCGGTCTGAGACACCTGATTCCCCGGTCGCGATGGAGCACCACCGTCAAGCTCAATCTGCCGGAGGACCGGGCACCCAGACGTATCGACTACCCCACCGGCGCATTCTGGTTCATGAGGCGCGAGGTGTTCGAGCGTACCGGCCCGTTCGATGAGCGCTTCTTCCTGTATTTCGAGGAGACCGATTTCTGCCTGAGAGCGAAAAAGAAAGGATGGTCGTCGTTTGTCCATCCTGCGATACGCGTCGAGCATCACAGAGGCGGCTCAACATTTCATCAGCCCGGAAGCGCGTCGTCCGACATGCTCGGGATCTATTTCGAGAGCCTTGTCTACTACCTCTACAAGCATTTCCCGTCATGGCGCGTGGAAAATGCTCTGCGCACTATCCACAACTTCCTTCGGGTCCGCAAGGCCATTCTGAAGAACGAGAAGTCGGAGAGAATCTACGAAGCATTCGAGGAAGGCAGATCCAAAGCGGAAAAACACATGCCTGCCACGGATTCATGAGCGTGCCGACCACATGGAGTGCCGACCACGTCTCGTGTTTCGGATTTTACAGCTCGACAGACTAATCCCCGCCTCAATCCCCCGTCGGCACAACGGTTGCGGCCTCGGTCATGAGGACGACCGTGCGTTTCGGCGCGCGTGTCCGATGCGCGATGCCTCGGGGCACCATCAGCCCCTGCCTCGGCGCAAGCTCCACGGTCCGGTCCTCCAGATCGAGAAGAAGTCTGCCGTCGAGCACAAAGAAAAACTCGTCTTCCTTATCGTGTTTGTGCCAATGGAACTCACCCTCGAATACGCCGAGCCTCACGACGCAATCGTTCACGCGGCAGAGCGTCTGGTTCCACCACTTCTCGTCGCACTCGTCGGCGAGTCGACCCGCGTCCACGATTTCGAGCGGCCCGTACTTTTCGTCTGTGTGAATCGAGTATTCCATCGCGCCTCCCAGGGAGCGACTCAGCGCTTCCTTCCGAAGAGTTCGCGTCATTATCCCAATTTCCCGGTGGTTATAGTATATTGCTGCCCGCATCACTCGACCTTGCAGACCGCAGCGCTTCTACACCGCTTTCAACTACCAGGTTCCGGAGTCAGCAGGGGACAGCATGGATATTGAAATCCCGGTGGAAAAAGTGAAACAGGTGGACGTGACCGAAGGCGCTCTTTTACGCACTCCCTCACGGTCGTGCTTCCGAAACCCGCGCGTAAGCAAGGGTGTACCCGGCAGCGTAAGCTCCCGGGCCAGCGTTGCTCAGTAGTACCCGTCCGACATCAGCTTCCACGCGAACGCGTCCTGGCTGTTCGCGTTGGACTGATGGTAGTCCGTCAACGGTCCGGGATCGAAATCGCGGTTGCCCTGGAACGTCCCGGTAAACAGAATGAGACGAATTCGAAAAACGATCTATCCCTGTTTCCGACCCTATACTTCCGCAGACACGGTCGACGACGGCGACTCGGCAAGGGCCTTGTACTTCTTGTACCGCTCCTTGAACTCCTCGATCAGTTTCGCGTGGAGCCTCTTCGCCTCCTCGGGGAACTCCAGCGTGAGCCTGGCGTATCGTCCTTCTCCCATGAGGAACTCGTGCAGGTCGCCCGTCGGCTCTTTCGAGTCGAGCTGGAACGGATTCTTGCCTTCGAGAACCCTGAGAGGATTGTACCTGTAGAGCGGCCAGTACCCGCTTTCCACCGCCAGCTTCTCCTCTTCCTGGCTCTTGCCCATACCCTTCCGCACATCATGGTTGATGCACGGCGAGTAGGCGATGATGATGGACGGACCCGGGTAAGCTTCCGCCTCCAGAAACGCCTTCAAAGCCTGGTTCTTGTTGGCGCCCATCGCGATCGACGCGACATAGACGTATCCGTATGTCATGATCATGGCGCCGAGGTCCTTCTTTGAGGTCTTCTTTCCGGATGCGGCGAATTTGGCAACCGATCCCATCGGCGTCGCTTTTGACGACTGCCCGCCGGTGTTCGAATACACCTCGGTATCCAGAACCAGGATATTGACGTCCTGGTTCATCGCCATCACGTGATCCAGTCCGCCGTACCCGATGTCGTACGCCCAGCCGTCCCCGCCGATCGCCCAGATCGATTTCTTCGTGAACATGTCCCGCATGTCCAGAACAGCCTTCAGAGTCTCATCCTTCCCGGCTTCCTTCTCGAGAAGAGCAGCCATCATGCCGCCGAATTCCTTCGACTTGTCCGGGTCGTTCATTCCCTCAAGCCAGCCCTCCATAGCGGCCTTGAGATCGACGGACACGCCCTTTTCGAGGGCCTTGCGGATGAGGACGGCGATACGGTCGCGACGCTGGTCGTGGGCAAGCTTCATTCCGAACGCGTATTCCGCGTTGTCCTCGAACAGGCTGTTCGCCCATGCCGGACCATGACCGTCCTTGTTGACCGCGAACGGACAGGTCGGAGCGCTCCCGCCGTAAATCGACGAGCACCCCGTCGCGTTGCCGATCAGAAGCCTGTCGCCGAACAGCTGCGTGAGTAGCTTGTAGTACGGCGTCTCGCCGCAACCCGCGCACGCTCCCGAGAACTCGAACAGCGGCTCCTGGAATTGAGAACCCATGATTGTCGTCTTGCTCATCAGTTCCGGCTTCCGGCTGACTTTGTCCGCGAACTTATAGTTCGGCTCCTGCTCTTTGCGCTGTGATTCCAGCGGCATCATCTTCAGGGCGGGATCCTTGTCGCCCTTCTCGTTGACCGGACAGATGTCGGCGCAGTTTCCGCAGCCGGTGCAGTCGTCGATGAGAACCTGCATCCTGTACTTGAGACCCTTGAGCTCTTTGGCCTTTGCGTTCTTTGTTTTGAAGCTTGCCGGAGCCCGCGAGGCCTCCTCTTCGTTCAGAAGAACCGGGCGGATCACCGCGTGCGGGCATACAAACGAGCACTGGTTGCACATGATGCAGGTCTCCGCATTCCACTCCGGGACGTTGATCGCGATATGACGCTTCTCGTACTGAGCCGTGTCCACCGGGAACGTGCCGTCCGGAGCGGTCCACAAATAGGACCCGTCCAGGGGTCCGGCGAATGCGCTCACCGGCACCGAATCACCCTTCTGGAGCAGGATGGGACGCATGACCTCCGTCACCCATCCGGGCTCCTCGCCCCTCACGCTTTCCTCGAGCTCAGCGTCGGCCCAATCCTTGGGGATTCCCACTTTCTTGACCGCGTTCACGGCCGCGTCCACCGCGTCCCAGTTCATCTTGACAACATTCTCGCCCTTCTTGCTGTATGTCTTCTGGATCGACTTCTTGAGGTAACCGATCGCTTCCTGAGTCGGGAATATCTTCGACAGCGTGAAGAACACGGTCTGCATAATCATATTGATCCTGCCGCCGAGACCGATTTTCTCCGCGATATCGACCGCATCGATCGTGTAGAAGTCGATTTTGTTCTTCGCGATGTACCTCTTCATGGAGCCCGGGAGATGCACGTCGTAATCGCCGCTGCAAGTCCAATGGCAGTTCAACACGAACGTGCCGCCCGGCTTCAGATCGGACAGCATGTCGTATACGCCGACATACGCCGGGCTGTGGCACGCGACATAGTCTGCATTCTTGATGAAATAATGGCCGCGAATCTGACTGTCGCTGAACCTCAGGTGGCTGATCGTTACGCCTCCGGACTTCTTCGCGTCATAGGCAAAATAACCCTGAGTGTACTTGTTGGTGTGATCGCCGATGATCTTGATGGCTTCCTTGTTGGCCCCGACCGTGCCGTCCGCCCCGAGGCCCCAGAACTTGCAGCTCACAGTTCCCGCCGGAGTCGTGTCGATCTGCGCCTTAATTGGGAGCGACGTATGCGTAATGTCGTCGTTGATTCCCACGGTGAAGTGGTTCTTCGGCTGTTTGAGCTCGAGATTGTCGAATACCGCTTTCACCATCGTCGGGGTGAAGTCCTTGGAGGAAAGGCCGTAGCGACCGCCGTAGACCTGGATGTCGCTCCGCTTCGCCTCCGCCAGAGCCGCAAGAACATCGATATAGAGCGGCTCACCCAGCGCTCCCGGCTCCTTTGTGCGATCAAGGACCGCAAGCCGCTTCACCTTCTTCGGAAGCGCCCTGAAAAGATGCTCGGTCGACCAGGGCCGATAAAGCCTGACCTTGATGACTCCGTACTTCGAGCCCTTTGGGTTGAAATAATCGATCGTCTCGTGGGCAATATCGGCGCCCGACGCCATGATCACGATCACGTTCTCGGCGTCAGGGTGTCCGTGATAATCGAACAGGTTATACGCGCGCCCGAGCCTCTTGCTCACCATCTGCATCGTTTCATCGATAATGCCGGCCGCGGCATTGTAGTAGGGATTCGCCGCCTCGCGAGCCTGGAAGAAAACGTCCGGATTCTGCGCGCTGCCTCTGAGCTGCGGATGCTCCGGGTTCATGCCCCTCGCTCGGAAATTCTTGACTTCCTCCCACGGCATCATCTCCGCCATCTCATCGTACGACATCACCTCCATCTTCTGGATTTCGTGCGACGTACGGAACCCGTCGAAGAAATTGATCATCGGGATCCTGGTCTTCAGGGTCGCGATGTGACTTACGAGCGCAAGGTCGTGCACTTCCTGGCATGACGCGGCGGCCATGAGGCCGAACCCGGTGGCACGAGTGGCCATGACATCGCCGTGGTCGCCGAAAATGCTCAGCGCGTGCGTCGCCAGCGTCCTTGCCGACACATGAAAAACCGTGGGAAGCAGCTCCCCGGAGATCTTGTACATGTTGGGGATCATCAGAAGCAGACCCTGGGACGCCGTGAATGTCGTCGCGAGCGCCCCCGCAGACAGCGCACCGTGCACGGATCCCGACGCTCCGGCTTCCGACTGCATCTCCACCACCTTCAGCCGCTGTCCGAAGATATTCAGCACACCTTCAGCCGACATCGAGTCCGCGTTCTCACCCATATCCGACGAAGGCGTGATGGGGTAGATCGCCGCCACATCGCTGAAGGCGTAAGCCACCCAGGTGGCCGCCTTGTTTCCGTCTATCGAGAGGAACTCTCTCGCCATGTCAAACACCTCGTGTCATCCCGCATCGCGGGCTTAATGTTCCCTCTGTGAATTTCTCCACAAGCGCGTAAGTATTACCACCGACCCGTCAAGAGTTCAAGACTTCGAGTGTCCCAACTTGTATGCTGCTGTGAATTCGGCATATGGTCATGGCGGTAGCGGGCACCAGTCGTTCGAACTATAATCGACCGGGAGGTAATGTCATGAAAAGCTACCGAAAGGAACTCTGGTTCAACACACCCGCGAGGGTCGCGCTGATGAACATCACGCCCATGGTGGACGAATGTCTGAGGGAGAGCGGCATAAAAGAAGGCCTTGTGCTGGTCAACGCGATGCACATCACCGCTTCGGTCTTCATCAACGACGATGAGGGCGGTCTTCATCAAGACTACAAGACATGGCTTGAGAAGCTGGCTCCTCATGATCCCACAAGGCAATACCGTCACAACGACTCCGGCGAGGACAACGCCGACGCTCATCTGAAACGCCAGATCATGGGTCGCGAGGTCGTTGTTGCGGTGACGGACGGCTCGCTCGATTTCGGTCCGTGGGAGCAGATCTTCTACGGCGAGTTCGACGGCCGCAGGCGCAAGAGGGTCCTCGTGAAAATAATCGGCGAGTAGGGTCACCGGACATACGGAAGGGGACTGGCACGCAGCTTTGTCCCACGACCATGCTCACTCCCTCAATGCGGCCGGGGGGCAAAGATGGGTGCCTGTCCCCGTATTCAACGCAATCCGATCCTAGATCATGACAGCGTGGGGAGGCGTCGCAGAAGCTCGTCCATTATCGCCTTTGTCCCTGCTTTCAGACCCTCGAAAAATCCCCCGTCCTTGAAATGGGGCAGGAACTCGTCCTGAACGATCTCGTCCGCGATTTCCTCCGGAAGGATGCTTTCGAGCCCCAGTCCCACCTCGCTTTCGAGATGTTTCTCCTTCAGACACAGCAATATCAGAAGGCCCTTGTTGACCCCGGCTTTTCCGATACCCCACTCGTTGTAGAGGAGGAAAGCGTATTCAGGCGGCGTCAGCGGCTCGGCTGTCTGCACTGTGGCGATGACGATCGGAACATCCGTCTGCCTGAAGAACGAGCCCAGCATGCTCGAAAGCTCCCCTGCCTGCGCCTCGTTCATGATCCCGGCGAAATCGTTCACCGCCCCGCGCGGAGAGGGAATGGGGACCTTCCGCTTCAGCAGCTCAGTGTCGACGCCGCAGCCCGGACATTCGCTGTGGCTGTCCTCAAACTCCTGCCCGCACAATCTGCATTGACTTCTCTCTGCCATCAAGTTCTACCATCCTCCCGATGCGCCCCCGCCCCCGGAGCTTCCTCCGCCGAATCCGCCGAAACTCCCACCGCCCCCGCCCCCGGACCAGCCGCCGCCCCCCCATCCCGAGCTCCTCCTGCCGCTGCCTCCGCCACTGGACGCAACCAACATCGGGATCACCGTCATGCGACCGAATTTGTGGTTGCACACCGTGCATTCGTAGTCCCGTTTCCGTATCCCGGAGTTGCTGTAGGTCGCTTCAAGCACAACACTGTCCCGGGTCTCGATCACCCGACTTCCGCATCTCGGGCACTTGACCCTCACGCCCAGCCATATCAAAACCCCAGTGATCAGCGCAACACCGAAAGGAACCGCCACCGTCGTCGCGCTGAACGATCCCGAATGACGATACTTCTCGCCCCTCAGAACCAGCGCCACCTGCGTTGCCGCTTTTACCAGCCCCTCGCCGTAGTTTCCGTCGCGGAACTCAGGCACCGCCTCGTTCGTCATGATTCTGCTCGCCAGGGTATCCGGAAGAACCCCCTCGACGCCGTAGCCCGTCTGCACTCTCCATTTGCGATCGTTGATGGCGACGAGAATGAGCACGCCGTTGTTCGCGTCCTTCTTCCCGATTCCCCATTTCGAGAATAGGTCCTGCGCGAAGCTCTCTATCGAAACACCGCCGGTCGTGTCGATTAACACGATTGCGAGCTCGGCGCTGGTTTCACGCTCGAGCTCGTCGCAGATCGAATTCAGGCGGGCCCAGTCCGCGGTCGAGAGCGTGCTGGTGTAGTCGTTCACCCATCCCGTGGGCTTGCCCAGCACATCGACAGTCGCCGCCATCGAAGCGGCGGACCAGGCCAGCGCAGCAGTCACGATTGCCGCCAGCAACCCGCGACGCAGGTTTCTTCCTGTCGCTGCCGCGCAAGTATTTTCGCGACGTCTTCTCATTCAGAGCTCCTCGAATCCCGACGCGACGGCGCTGCCGGGAAACGCCCGGAGTGCAGAATTATATATCTCCGCCAGGTGTATGTAATTGTCTTTCTCCACAGAAAACCGGTTTCGCAAACCCTCCATCTCGGTCTCCAGATCGGTATACGCCTGCTCGAACCGCTTCGAGGCGCAGCCCCTGTTTACCCCGGCCCATGTTCTGTCGATCTCATTCCATGCAGAGTTCAATTCCTCGGTCGTCGAGTCGTACCCCAGGGAATCGACAAGTTGCCCCAGGGATCCCACCGCGTCTTCTGCACGCTTCCCGCAATCGAAGGCGAGCATTCGCTGCAGCACTCCAGGGGCTTTTTTCACCTGCTCGCAAACCCGGGCGCGCGCGGCAAGAGCGCTCGCACGCTTCCTTGCCAGATCCATCCTGACCGCCATAGCCCCGATGATCAAAAGCAGCCCGAGCACGAGAACAAGTCCCACGCACCCGATCCTCGTGATCGCTGCGCTCTGAGACATCCTCGAATCGCCACCTGTCTTTACCATTGCCTAAACCGCCCGCTCCTTCCCAGGCGACAGATCCAGCGTCGGCGCTTCCCGCGAGCCGGTGAACTCGAATGTGTCCAGCGGGGCGAATCCGACAATGGCAGCGACCATATTCGCCGGGAATTTGAAGACAAAATCATTGTGCGCCTTCACCGTGTCGTTGTAGTTGTGCCTCACTTCGGCGATTTCATCCTCTATGCTGAAGAGCTCATTCTGCAGCCTCAGGAAATCCTCATTGGCCTTGAGGTCGGGATACTGCTCTCTCAGCGCGAGGATCGTTCTGACATGCTCGGACAAGCTCGCCTCTGCATCGGTCTTCGACCGTCCGGCCCCTATCGCCTCCGCCCTGGCTCTCGATGCGTTCTCGAGCACTTCTCTCTCATGTTTCGCGTAGCCCTTCACGACCTCGACTATGTTCGGTATCAGGTCCGCGCGCTTTGTCAAGAGTATATCTACCTCCGCCCATTCGGCCTCGCACGCGTTCCTCAACTGCGTAAGTCGATTGTAGGCGTAGAGAATGTACGCGAACACGAAAACGACAAAAACCAGTAATGCAATCAGGATCGGCATCGGAATTTCGCCGGACGACAACGGACGGATGGTATCACACCCGGACCGGCTCGAAAACCTGCCGTCAGGGCAGTCGCTCGAGAATGTAGACGTTCCGCGCCACGACCAGTTCCCGGATTCCCGGCACGACCGTCAGCGGCCAAAGCAGCGGATGGGCCGATGTTCTCCGGCTCCATCGGACTTTCAGCTTCTTTTCCTCCTGCAGGTAACGTTCGAATGTCCCAAGGCTCATTCGATTCAGTGAGCTGTGAAAATGGTCAAGCCGTCTTCGCACGAGGTCGTCGAGTTTCTCTCGCGCACCGATGTCGGTCAGCCTGTCACGCTCGTTTTTCACAATCTCCACCACCGCTTGCGACACATCGGCCTCGGACCAGAACACATGCGCCCACCCAGTGGCGATGAAATCGCCCAGATGATGCCCGTTATACGAACCCCACTGTGCGAAATCGAGGGCGAAAACGCCTCCCGACTTCAGCACCCGCGCGGCCTCCGAAAGAACCACCCCGGGCTCGGCGAAATGCTCGAAAGCGTCCGAGCATGTGATCACGTCGAAATACTCGTCGGGGAACGGGAGGTCCGCTGCATTGACGCACACAAACTCAAGACGAACCCGGTCTTCCGGGGGAGGAAGCACCTCTCTTGCCAGCTCGGCTTTATGGATAAGCTCGGATGCAAAATCGACTCCCACGACCCGATGGGGTTTCAGCGTGGCGAGATAGCAGGTTTTCCCCCCCGGACCGCAGCCCAGGTCGAGAACATCTTTGCCTGTCAGGTTGACTTTCCGGGCGAAGAATCGCTGCCACACCCTCCTACCTTCCCCGAACTCCCAGCGCGAGTACTCGACAGGGTCTTCCCTGGGCGGCTCGAAACGGAACCGCCGCTTGTTGAGGTTGACAAGCCACCCGCGTGGGAGGGTCATGATCCCCGGCTCTCCTTCATTCTTGCACGGCCTGTGTGTCGACCCGTGTGCCCCCGAAGTCGAGATCGAATTATAGCAGAACGGGAAATATCCGGGTCGTGCGTATGCACGGCAAGAGCGATCCGCCCGGGTCAGCGGAGAAGATTATCCGTCGGCGCGTAATCGTCCGTCAGGATTATCGCGCTCGACACGCCGGACGGCGCGGTGTCGTAGAATCGCGTCGTCCCGGTCGGCAGGCCTGTGGGGAATTCCGACGGCCTGTTCTCCACCAGCCGGTTCGCACGAGCCATCATGTCCGCACGCGACAGCCGATTCTCGTCAAGCGTCGCGATAATCACAACGTTCTGAACGTCCGCCGCTCCGAACAGGTAGAGCTGCGGGAAGACCTCGTGCATGGTCCGGTAAACCGATGCTATGACACGGTTCGGCTCACCCCCGTACACCGTGCCGATCACATTGATCGCGAACACGCCGTCATCGGTCATCCTCTGACGAACCAGCATGAAATACTCCAGCGTGGCCAGATGGAACGGGATGAACGTCCCGTAGTTGTTCGACGAATAGGTGTCCTGAATGATGAGATCGTATTTTCCGTCTCCCCTTCTCAGCCACGCGCGCGCGTCCGACACATCAACGGGTATCTCCCGCCGATCGTAGAAAAAATATTCCTCCGCAACATCGACCACCGCCGGGTCGAGCTCCACGGTCAGAATGTTCAGGTCCGGCTGGTAATGATGAATAAGGCTCTGCGCACTTCCGCCCCCGAGTCCCAGCATCAGCACGCCGTCGGGCTCCGGCTGAAACACGAACGACTGGAAGAGAAGGTCGATGTACCCGAAATGACCCGCGAAGCGGTTGTTGATATCGATTTTCGACTGGTAGTGGTTGTTGTCGAACCTGAGACCCCGCATCGACCCGTCCTGCACCACCCTTATGTGGTGATACGCGCTGTCGTACTCGTAGATGACGGTCTCGGCGCTTCCGGCAACCGGACAAAGCATCACTATCAGCAAGACGGCACTGATGAATCCTGTTCCGTATCCCGCTCTCTTGGGCATTCTTGGCTCTCCTTGTATCCGTCGGCACCCGCCGGTCTGCCCATATCATAACCCAGAATTCCTCTTTCCGAAATGCCCTTTGGCCTCTTGATATTCCTGAAATGTTCGTTCTTTGGTATGGAATAGCTAAGGAGGGTCCTATGAACCGTTGGATGGTGTTACTCGCGGCGTTGCTTATGGCGACGCTTATTGCGATGGGCTGCTCGAGCGGCGGCGGAATTCCGACTGCGCCGTCCGCTAACCCGGATCTGACAGGATCCGTAAGCCATGTCGGACAGGCTCAGACTCATCTGTGGGGTTACTACGATGTCTACATCGACATCGAGAATCAGACAGCCGAAGCGGTTCTGAACCGCATGTGCATGTTCACGGCGAATGTCACCACTTTCGTGAACAACCCCGCATCGAATCTTTCGTTCAAGATTTACGGGACGCCGGTGACGGCGGACTACGTCGATGTCGACATAGATGTGACCATCAAGCATCCCTTCCCTGGCATGACCGAATACAACGGTAATGACGTGAAGGGTGTCTTCATGGGCACAGGTTCCGCCGCTATGAAGTACTCGACGAAGCTAAGGTACGCGAAATATGGGACCGACCAGGCGATGTACGACTTCAACGATAAGGCGACGCTGTGGTACACGGACCCCTACGGGAACAGCCTCAAGGGCATGCCCGACGGCTACACCCGATGGTTCAACGCCAAGGAATTCACCTTCCCCGGCATCATGGGCTACACCCAGGGCAAGCTTGCGACGCCCGGCTATCAGCTACAGCTCACTGCGACACTCAACGCATACAAGTACTTCGCAGACGGTCTCAAGGCATCCGATGACCTGTGGACCTGGCTCAATGCGAATCCGACAAAGCACGGTACGTTCAAGTCCGGAAGCGCGAACACCAGGAACTATTATCTGCGCTTCCCCACATCGAAGGGCGTGAAGTACGGGTACGCGGTCGTCGCGTCATGGAAGGGAACGAAGCCGGCGGACCATCCGGCCAACGCCCCCGAGGCCGCCGCTGTGAAGGTTTATGTGGAGCCTGATGTCTACTACGTTGATGCAACGCACAAAGGCGGCCACCTGGTTCTGGATGTCAGCGTCTGGGGTTGGGAATATCAGCCCACCCTCATCAAGGTCGAGTCCACCGTCCTGGGCTCGGTGCACACGTTCAATGCGGCTGAGATGACTCCGACCGGCGGGGACGAGAACTACTCGGTTTACCACTGTAAGATCCCCGCGGACAATGTAAAGGGCACCGAGGGTAACGAGTTCTGGGTGATCGCGGAGTACGAGGACTTCGATTACACATCCGCATCCACTCCTCCGGGAGGGGCCCCGACAGCCGTTTTGGCCGCGTTCTTCCGTTACGACCTGTTCGTGGCCAACGAGGCCTACAACCAGGAGCCCGCGTGCGATCTCAAAGTCATCACGTCAATGCCTCATGTGGGCAACGGCCAGATCCAGTTTGACGCTTCAGCTTCGACCGATCCGGAAGGCGACCCGCTGGGCTTCGCATGGGACTTCAACGACGACGGCACTTTTGGCGGTACCCAGGACACTTACACCGGCACCCCGGACAAGCCAGTCCATACCTACACGGCCGACTATGTCGGTGACGTGTGCGTGAAAGTCACGGACGGCAAGGGCGGAGAGTCCATATGCTGCGTGGATGTTGATGTCACCGTGTGCTTTGACACAGGCTACCCGTGCGGTCCCGGCAGCCCTGTTGCGTACAATTCCGCGTACGAGCTCACTTCCGGATACAGCACCACTGCGGGGGACGATGATTGCGCAGAGGATATTCCCCTCCCCTTCACCTTCTCGTTCGCCGGGTACAACTATACCAGTTGCCATATCGAGCGGAACGGAGGCGTCTCATTCGGCCTATGCTACGGGTGGTATCTTAATGACTGCGGTGAAACTCTGGGCTGGCCGTTTATCTGGGCCTACCAGGATGATTTGAACTCAAACTTCGCTCCGATCAGGTACGGCTCCAAGGTCGTCAACGGCATCAACTGCTTTATCGTCGATTGGGAGAACTGCCCAGTATACTACAATGAGGGTGCGAACACCTTCCAGATCATCCTCATGGACGGCTGCCAGACCACTAATGATCCATGGCGCGTCCAGTGGAAAAACGTGGATTATCCCGGCTACCGGTACGCAACGTACGCCACGTACACCGGAGGCTGCTGCATCACGCTCGAAGGTATACAAGAGAATACGGGATATCAGTACGGATGGTTGCCATAGGACAGTAACACCTGAAGCCGATCATTGCGTCCCCGCTGACCGCGGGGGCTTTCGTTTTTCCGGTCATGGCGAGGGCAATCAGGTCGCCATGCCCACTCGCTGCTGTATCTGGAAGCTCTTCCCCTCGGTTCCGAACGACGGCATGACGACCATTTCCACGCTGTGGAGGTCCGCGATAGTCCTGCAGCCGAGCACGCCCTGCGCCGTTCGGATCGCCCCGACCAGGTTGAGGCTTCCGTCGTTCCGGCCGGTGGCGGGTCCGCGGATTATCTGCTCCAGCGTGCCGAGCTCCTTCACCACGATGCGGCTGCCGCGCGGGAGAAGCGGATCGGCGGTCGCCATTCCCCAGTGATACCCGCGTCCGGGGCTCTCCAACGCTCTCGAGAAAGCGCTGCCGATCATCACCGCATCGCCGCCTGCCGCCAAAGCCTTCACGATCTCCCCGCCCTTGCTCATTCCTCCGTCGGTGATCACCGCGACCCTCCGCCCGCTCTCCTTGAGATAATCCTCCCTGGCCTTGGCCACGTCGGCGGTTGCCGTGATCTGCCCCGCTCCGATCCCCAGCACGCCTCGGGTGGTGCACGCGGCTCCGGGTCCGATGCCCACGAGAATTCCGCTTGCGCCCGCACGCATGAGGTCCAGCGCAACATGATATCCGACGCAGTTCCCCACGAGCACCGGGACACCGACATCCTTGCAGAGCCGGTCGATCCTCAGAGGCTCCGCACGCGACGATTGGTGCTCGTTGGACGTAACCGTCGACTGGATAACGAGGATGTCCAGACCGGCATCCACGGCGGCTCTTCCGATCGTCGCGCCGTACTGCGGCGTTACGCTCGCGGCGGCCACCGCTCCCCCAGCCTTCAGCTCCGCCACCCTCTTCGCGGCAAGCTTCTCCTGCAGGGGCTTTGCATATACCTCCTGGATCACAGCGGTTGCGTTCTCGGCCGATGCCGACCGTATCTTCTCCAGCGCCTCCGTAGGATCATCATACCTGCACGCTATGCCAAGCAGGTTCAGAACCGCCAGCCCCCCCAGCTTCGTGAAAATCCTCGCTGTATCGACGTCCACCGACGAATCCATCGCCGCCGCGATTATCGGGACCTCGAACCGGAAGCCGCCCAGCTCGAAGGACGTGTCGACATCGGCGGGATCGATCGTCTTCGTCGACGGCACCAGCGCCACTTCATCGAAACCGTATGAATAGCGTGCTTCCCGACCTAATCCGATCTCTGGAGACATCCGTGGCTCCCCTTCTTCGCAGGTATACAAAAAGCCTGCCTCCGGGAGGAAAGCAGGACACCGCTGATTTTGACATTTCAATATTAAAGAAATGACGCCCCTTGTCAAGCCGTTTGCCGGACAATTCCTTCAGAATCCCGCCATTGACTCAACACTGCCCCCGGTCTACAATCCGTCCAATGCCTGTCGAAACCTACAAGACACCCCCCGATCGCGGACCGGTTAAGCGCTGGGCAAAGATCAGGCTCTGGGCAAGCTACCTCTACCTCCTCGCAGCCGTGGTTTTCGCTGAACCCACGCTTGCATGGTCCGTAGTCGGCGTTCTTCTGATCCTTGCCGGAGCTTCCATCAGGCTTATCGCTGCCGCGACCCTCGTGAAGGATGCGAAGCTCTGCACTGTCGGCATCTACTCGATCACCCGCAATCCGCTCTACCTTGGCAGCGGTCTCGTGGCCCTGGGTTTCGCCGCACTCGCTTCGAACCTCTGGTTCCTGTTCCTCGCGGCCTTCATTCTGGTCCTGCTTCCGCTCCATATCCGAATGATAACGCTTGAGGAGAAGTACCTTCGAGACTTGTTTCCCGACGAGCTTCCCGGCTACCTGAAAACCGTGCCCGGCATTATTCCTCGCCTGTGGCCGCCGGTGAAGCTGTCCGGCACGCTCGGCAGAGATCGCCTGAGGAAAAACGACGAGCTCGCGGCAACCTTGCGGATCATCGTGCTTACTGCAATACTTCTGGCCTGGCATCGGTCATGGCTGCCAGGCTAGAAATACCCGAGGACGCGAAAATCCTTGTCGTCGATCTCGCCTTCATCGGCGACATCCTCATGTCCACCCCGGCACTCGCCAACCTGAGAAGGGGTTTCCCGAAAGCACGGATAGAAATCCTGGTCGCTCCACAGAGTCGACCGGTGATTGAGCGCAACCCGAGCATTGACAGGGTCATCACCTCGACTTCAAAAGAGGGGGGCGGGGCCGAGCTGAGCAGGGAGGCCGCGGTCCTCGCCGGGGAGAGATACGATCTGGGGATATCATTCCACCGGGGACACGGGTCTCTCATGATGCTCAGAAAGGCCGGGATCCCCAGGCGGATCGGGTTCACGAACGGGGGAAGATTCGTTTTCCTCACAGGCGGTATCCCGTTTGAGATTCAGAGACATCGCGCCTGGAACCATCTCAGGCTTATCGAGCGGTGCCTGTCGATTGATGTCGACTACAACACCCCGACCCATATGGTGCTGGACCCAACCGCAGTGGCGTCGATAGATGAAAGACTCAAGCAGGCTGACGGCGCGCGGCTGGTCGGCATCAATCCAAATGCAGCCTGGCCGACGAGACGCTGGCTTCCCGAGGGATTCGCATACGTGGCGGATCGCCTCTCCGAGCTCGGACGCATTCCCGTGCTCATGGGAAGCCCCAAGGAGCGAGGTGTCTGCAATCGGGTCAAAGCCTGCATGAAAACGCGCCCTCTGGATTTCACGGGGGAGACCACGATCGACGAGCTTGCCGCTCTCCTGGCCCGCTGCGAGGTTCTCGTTACCAACGACAGCGGTCCCATGCATATCGCCCATGCGGTTGGCACCCCGACACTACCCATCTTCGGACCCACGGACCCTCAAAGAAGCGGTCCATGGCTGGGGAAAATCGAACCGCTTCAGGCCGGGCTTGACTGCGTGAAATGCTACCGCAAGCGGTGCTGGCACCTGAACTGCATGAAATACCTCAGTAGCGAGGAAGTGGCTAAGGCTACTCAAGCCTGTATAAGATTGGGGACCAATACCTAGCTATTGTATAAGATTTGCGCTTCTATGTTGGATTCATCCTGGCGCCTTCTCCTGCGCCTCGTCACGGTTTTTATCCCCAAAATTCTACTCAAATGTTGACAGAACGTGAAAAACTCTTCATCTCGATGTATAATACTATTTAATGATTACTTCGGAGCCACGTGTCGACCTCCCCGCAGTTCTGGGGGGAGAACCTGTGCGGAGAGTCTTTCTGTCCTTCTCCCAACCCAGGCTCTCAGAGGGGGAAATCAACGCCGTGGTTGACACGCTCCGTTCCGGCTGGCTCACCACCGCCGGCAGAGCTCAAGCCTTCGAAAATGACTTCCGGACCTTTGTGGGCACTAAACATGCGATAGCCCTCAATTCCTGCACTGCGGGTCTTTTCCTTTCCCTCAAGGTGCTTGATGTCGGTCCCGGCGACGAAGTGATCACTACGCCCCTGACTTTCGCTGCCGGAGTGAATGTAATCGAGCACCTCGGCGCCAGACCCGTCTTCGCCGATATCGATCCTGAAACCTGGTGCATAGATCCCTGCGAGGTGCGGAAACGCGTTACCGGGGCAACCAAAGCCCTGATTCCGGTGCATCTGTACGGGATGCCCTGCGACATGTCCGCGCTCGCTTCCATCGCAGCCGGGAGCGGCTTCAGAATCGTCCAGGATTGCGCGCACGCGATAGAAGCGCGATGGGACGGCCGTAACCCCGCCACGTACGGCGATCTCGCCTGCTACAGCTTCTACGCGACCAAGAATGTGACGACAGGCGAAGGCGGCATGGTCGCGACCGACCGGGACGATTGGGCGGATCGTCTGAGAGTCCTGGCGCTCCACGGGCTGGACCACAGCGCCTACGACCGCTACTCGGCGGACGGCAAAGCTCTGCTGTACGATCTCAGGGAGCCGGGCTACAAGTTCAACATGCCCGACACGGCGGCGGCGCTTGGTGTGGAAGGCCTCAGGAGAGTCGAGGAGAGACTGAAGATACGCGAGCGATTCTGGAGCCGCTACGTGGGCGAGCTCGGGGACCTGCCCGGACTTACCTTTCAACCCGAGCCTCCCGGAGGATCGAGGCACTCGAGGCATCTCTTCGTTTGCGCCGTGGATCCCGATAAGGCCGGAATCGACAGGAACGGCATGGTGGAGGCCCTCAGGGCGGAGAACATCGGTACCGGCATACACTACACTCCGGTCCACGAGTTCACCTACTACCGGGAGAAGTACGGGATTTCGCGGGACGACTTGCCCAACGCAAGCCGCATCGGGGACAGGGTGCTCTCTCTGCCGCTGACCCCGTTTTTAAGTGACGAGGACGTAGACGATGTCGTCAGGGCTGTCAGGAGAATCGTTCTCCACTACAGCCGGAACGGCTCATGATACGACTTTGAGCCTTTGGGTGCAGATTGAAACAAACGACCGCTCAGGAGCGGAATATGACCCTCTCAATCTTGCGACTACATAATCCGTTCGCAGGGACCCTCAAGAGAACTGTGGGATCCTCAAGCACGCCTGCCGGACCTCGCGGCATCCTGGCCGGGCTCTCAAGCCGACTGGCCGGTCGCTTGAGGTCCCGATCCTCCAAGCCGGCCTCGAGAAGCGCGAAGCAGGTCAGGAAGAAGGCCTCGACCGCAAGGCCGGTCAGGAAACCTGCATCCGGGAAATCCAAACCGAAGAGCTCCGTCAAGCCCGGGAAGAAAGCTTCGCTGAAAAGCGTCAAGCCTAAGCCGAAGGCAAAGAGCGCCGCAAAGGCAAAGCCGAAGATGCGTCCCGCTACGGCGAAGCGCAAGGCCGCCACCAAGCCCAAGTCGGCATCCGGGTCCCGACCGAAGAAAGCCCCCAAGGCTGCGCCGAAAAAGCCGAAGGTCAAGGCAAAGCGACCTGTCGCCAAACCCGAGACCAAGGCGAAAACCAAGGCAACAACGAAGGCGGTCAAGGCGAAGCAGAAGGCCGCGACAAAGAAAGCTACAGGGAAGAAGGCAGCCAAACTCGAGGCGCTCGCGAAGCGCCGCAAGCCCCGCATCTACTCGGCAAGGTCGACACTCTCCAGCTTCGTTCTCGGCGACGAGGTCATCTTCCGCGCTGTCCGCGACTGGAACGACGCCCGGCAGCTAAGGGAGATGAAGGGCATCGTTATCGGCATGGGCAGCGATCCCGAAAATCATATAAACTATATCGAGGTCCAGTTCGGGGTGGAGATCGTCGCGGGGAAAATGGCCAAGCAGACCCGGCGGTTCAGCGTCAGGTGAAAGCTGAATCGCGATCGATATGCAGAGTACGGAGGGTGAAGCAATGAAATCGGTTATCAGACTCTCTGGATTGGTTTTTTTTGTCTCGACTGTCTTGATGTCCGTGTCAGCTCTTCCGGCGAATGCCGCGACGCCGGACGAGATTGTCGCCATGACCCAGGCCGGCATTCCATCGGACGTCATCATCGATGTCATCGATGCGACCGGGTTCGAAGGTGAGCTGGATGCCGACACCTTGACTCTCCTCATCGATTCCGGCGTCGACGAGAGCGTTGTGAATTACC
>Ga0315294_10002286_pt1 | contig 20954 bp, 20 predicted proteins | sample YL17G13_40_MG_FD_203626 | JGI IMG/M metagenome (GOLD analysis project Ga0315294, IMG submission 203626) | Sediment microbial communities from Yellowstone Lake, YNP, Wyoming, USA - YL17G13_40 | ecosystem: Environmental > Aquatic > Freshwater > Lake > Sediment | place: USA: Wyoming | collected...
GGGAGGGTCGTGATGTGAACGTGGTTTCGTCCGGTGGCCTCGGCCACCTGTTGCAGCAAATGTTCCAGGGCAGCGTAGAAACTCTCCTCGCGGGCATCGCCTCTGAGGGCCACGTCTGCCAGGTTATTCAGGTATTGGGTGAAGAGCGCTTTCCTGTTCATCCTACTCGCATCGTGCGTCTAACGGCCTGCGGTTCAGCCGCCGACTCTGGCAAGACTCGCCACGCATGCCCGCGCCGACCGCGAAGTGTCCCCGCGGGGAAAGGCGGTCGGCTGCAAGCGCTGGTTAGGCGGCAGTTTGAAGGGGTTGCTTCCGCCTCTGTAACTGTCGGTCAAACTTCAAGTCTCACGCCGCGCGCCCCGCGCCTCAACACCAACGGCTGTCGGGCGCAGTTTGCTTCGATTCACTTGATGAGACGGTCATACTCGCCATGGGTGCCGATCCAAAACCAAGTAACCGTATCTGCTTTGAGCACCCCCACGGCTCTATAGGCCAAGCCAATCCGAACTGAGTAAAGTGGCTGGCTTTCCTTCACCCGCTTGAAGAAAAGGCTCGGATGCGCTGGGTTATCGCGCCACGGCTTGTAGGCTTGCCGAGCTCTCTGGCGAATTTCTGGAGGCAAAGCCCAATAATGCTCCCAGAAGGATTTGGCCGTTCGCGACTTCATTTGTGTTCGACGAATTCGCCGTGTTCATCGAACATCGGTAGCGTCTTACCTTCGTTGATTTCGGCTTCGACCGATGCCACCAGCGCAGCCAGCTTGCCATCGTCGGTCGCCGCGAATTGCGCGTCCCACAGTGCTTCATCTGCTACGATTTCTTCGAATGTTTCTTCGGCGGGCAGTGGATGTGTCTTGAGGAAAAGCGCGAACTCGTAGAGCTGCACCGTTCGCGGCAACGGCATCGCCGTGGCGATTTCAGTAATTGCTTTCACCAAATCTGTTTGTGCCTGTATCTTCATAACCATGTCTTGCTCCAGACGATAATTCTCTGATGCGCTTTTCGCTTGGCTGTCCTCGCGCTGCCGAACTACAAATCAGGTTGTAAGCGTGCCGCCCTAATCTCTCAACCAGACACCCGAGCATTGCAGCCTAATCACCCAAAACGAGATCATAGACAGCAACCCTTTCGTGCGACGTGTGGGCAACCGAATGAGAGTAGTCTTTGTACTGATTATATGCCGACTCTGGCAAGATGCCAAACGTTTTGAGGAGGGAAAAGTCCAGGAAGCGTTCCATGAGCGCCCACGCACGGTCGGTGTTCTCGAGTGGCGGGGCGGTGTGCAGGCGGTTGAGCACCACGGGGCGGCCCACAAGCACCGAGTCCACCCGCGCACCGTCTCGGTAGAGGCGGAATTCCAGCAAGTTGGTCAAGATGAGGTTGGGGAAGGTGGCTCGATAACGACCCAGTTGTTCGGACTCTTCGGTCTGGTCGAGGTACTCTTCGCCGGGACGCTTGGCCTCGATGTAGCCGATGATGCGGTCGGTGCCATTCCAAACGCGGAAGTCGGGGTTGCCGGCCTCGGGGGGCTTGGGGAGGGTGGTGATGTGAACGTGGTTTCGTCCGGTGACCTCGGCCACCTGTTGCAGCAAATGCTCCAGGGCAGCGTAGAAACTCTCCTCGCGGGCATCGCCTCTGAGGGCCACGTCTGCCAGGTTCTTCAGGTATTGGTTGAAAAGCGCCTGCTTGTTCATCCTACTCGCATCGGGCGTCTAACGGCAGCAAGTTCAGCGGCGCGTGGTCACAGGCGAGACCCGCTCGCCTATGGGTTCGGTGGCAGGCTCAACCACCTCCGCAGACCGCCACGCTAGCCGGGTTGGCTACAGCGAGATGGTAGGGCCCTCAACGCCTCGAGAGCCGCCTCTTGATAGCGGAGTTACTGCGACTACAGCGATAGCTTCCCAGGAATCTTCGGGAAGTGTACCACATCCTCGATCCTCTTGTGCCCGCAAATGAACCTCGTCAGGCGTTCAATCCCAATCCCAAACCCCGCCGATGACGGAAGACCTCGCTGCGCGAACTCCAGATACGGCCGGAAGTCCTCAGCCCTCAATCCCGCTCTCTCGATCCTTCCCAAAATGCGTTCGTAGGTATGTTCCCGTTCACCCCCCGAGAGCGCCTCCCCAAATCCTTCAGGATACAGCAAATCCATATCAACCAACGTCCCAGGTCGCTCAAGGTCCTCCCGATCATAGAACTCTCGGGCCTCCAGAGCCATATCAACAACCCACACCGGCTCTTGGTGCTGTTGAGAAATGATCGCCTCGAAGTTCCCCGCATAACGGTCATATGCTTCATGATAAGTGATGCGCTCAAAAGGCTTGCTGGGCAGTGTGAAATCCCGCTCGAAGAACTCCAGCTCTTCCCCGCAGCGGTTCTCGACTTGGGAAAGGATGTGGATGAGCAAACCCTCACCCAGATCCATCACTTCTTCCCTCGTCGCCCCTTTCACCTCCAAGTCGAGCTGTGTGAACTCTGCCAGATGCCGTCCTGTGTCGGCGAGCTCTATGGGCTCCAACCTGATGTTCGGTGAGAAGGCAAAGATCTGACTATGCGCCAAGAGTGCCATCTGTTTGTGAAGGATCATGCTCCTGGTAAGCTGGTACCTGTGTCCATAGTAGTCTACCTCAGCCTTCCCCGTAGCGTGGCGAAGCGGATCCGTCACCGGTGACATAATGACCGGCAAGATCTCTACAAAGCCTTGCTGGCGTAGAAAGTCACCCGCAGCTTGCAGCACTTCGCTTTGCACCCTGAGAGCGTGTCTCAGCACCTCCGATCTCAGCCGCTCATACCACCTTCCCGCCAGATCCTCCAACCTGAGATCGCCGATCATCTCCCCTCACCTCCTGAAAGAGCGGCCTAACGATAAAGCTCACCGGCGGCAATGGAGCGCAGCGGAATTGCCGCCGGTGCAGCGCCTTGTTAGGCGGCTTCACTTCAATGCTTCGGCAACCTGCGACAAAGAACTCTCAGAACCACGGCTTCTTGCCCACAACATATGTCTGTTCAAATTCCTCATCCGACTTTGTGAGGTAAATAATGCCTTCAATCAGGGCAATGATTTCAAGGGCGGCGTTCGGAAGACCCAAAAGAAAGATCGTCACAACCCAGCCAATCGTATTGGTAAGCAGATATACCAGACCAGGGCCAGTGTAGCCCAAGTAGAACTTATGAATGCCTAGTCCGCCAAGGAAGATCGCCAGCAGACCTGCGGCCACTTTGCTTTTAGAGCCCGGAGCCGCGCCTGTGCCAGCACTTTCCAGAGCCCGGTAGACACCGACAGCATTTGTTCCCTGAACATCAAAATCGACGGACATACCTCGCGACGGCGGGACATCGGCCTTCCACTCTGATCCAGCGAATGTGTATCTGGCTCCATCCTGTCCGGAAATGACACCCGAGTTAGCCTGCACCGAGTAATCTAAAACTTGACCTTTCATACTTGTCTCCTGTCGTTTCTTCCGAGTTCTTAGTCAGTCGGCGACAGCCTGGGTTATTGCGGCCTAACGGCAAGTGTTAGCGGCAGGCGGGGCATTGGCAGAAAAAACTACGAGTGTAGATTCCGCTTTTCGGGGCAGAATCCTCTCAGGCGGGGCAACGCCCCCGCCTGTCCGCTACTCACAATGTTAGCCAGCGCCTGTTTTTCAAAGGCTCATTTTCGGATTTGGTCCATATTGATTTTCGCCTAGTTGACTGTCAGTCACCAGAAGCACTAGCAACCATATACTACCAATAAGAGGAATTAAAGAAATAAAGAACCACCAACCACTTTTTCCAATATCATGGAGGCGTCTTACCAAAACAGCAAAGGTAGGTAAAAGCACTGCCAAGATATACAGACCATAGATTATGCCATAACCTGTATCGTGGCTGGCGGTTCCAAGCACATTGTCAAGTATCACAGCCACAATGGCAAAGATGGCGTTGAACAACGCAAACATCCAGTATTCTTTTCTTCGCGCCCTTCCGCTAAATACAGCATATTTTTTTAACACTGTAAGATACCATGACATGATAAGCCTCCTTAGATACACAGTTTGGGTACAGAAATACAATTACCTTGCTCACACGATGTCACGTTGCGAGCCACGCGCTCCTGTCTCGTAGGAGTTACGCCGAGTATCACACCGCTCAGGTGGTTTCTCGTGATGGAGGCTTCCGCCCTGCCGTGCCATTGCCCGCAGTTGCCATTCCTTTGCGCGTACTTGTACGATGCGCCCACTTGTATTTCACAAGGCTTGAACGGGTTGCGGCTCTTTGGAAACCATTGTCTCTCTTTCAATCGCCGAGCGAAAACTCAGCGAACGGCTTACATTTTTCATTCGCACTCCCTCGCACACAAGTACTGCGTCTTGGGCGCGCTGGATAACGGCCTCGAGCTAAGCTGCCCGGCGGAAGTGGGCAGACTCCCGCCTATTCTCGCGCAAGCCGCTGGGCCAGGCGCCCTACCCTATGGCCGAGCCCGCCGGGTCAGCTTCAGCGAGTTGTTAGGCTGCCCAATTCATCCCCCCGCTATTGAAGCGAGGGTGAGTAGCATCCCGATTGTGTTCAGACAGCAGTGCGTCCAGATGCTCAGGTAGATGTTCCGTTTCCGGGCGACGACATACACAAGGGGGAGAAGTGCAAGGATTCGCGGGAGATTCCCCCACGGTGAGAAGAAGTGGTACAGGGAGAAGAGAAACACGTTGAAAGCCGCCGCCCCCAGATTGCCGAGGCGGGAGATCCGCGGAAGCAAGTATCCTCGGAAGTAGAGCTCCTCGACGACCGGGCCGGCGATCCCGTTGAGGGCGATACCAGCGACGAACGTCGTCACGAGCGCCGATTGCTGAACTCCCGCGTATTGTGCCGTCCCTGAGGCGGGCAATGACCAAAGCGGCATCCAAGAGAATATTCTGGAGGCCAAGAAGCCCTCGACAGAGGAAAGCAAGCCAAAACAAAGGGCGTTCCAGATGAGCAACGCGGGCACGAGAAGCGCATAGGTCCGCCAGGGCAGGGGCTCGCGGTAGAGAACTATACCCTCGAGGCTAGTGCGGTGGTTCCGTTTCCGACCCAAATAGAGTAGGAAACCGAGTTCGACCGGAATCAGGACAAGGAGGATTCCAAGCAGGAGCGCGGCAACCCGAGGATAGCCCACTCTGATGATCGAAGGCCCGACAAGGAGGTAGAAGAGGGAAATGAGTGCACCAGGCAGAATATGCAGTAGAACCGAGCGGCCTAGCCCCATCTGAGCCGGTACACTTGCTGGCTGGCTACTTGTCGACACAGCACTGCTCCTTTCGTTCGGGTGAATAGAGTAGCCTCAATAGAGGTCCTTACTTGGGCACCAATTTCAGGGGGCCAGTCGGGCAGCCTAACTATGTATTCGACGGCATCTGCGGTCTAACTGCCAATTTGGGAACATTTTACCGCGTGTAGTACAATATTGTCAAATGCCGTTTGGCGCAAAGAACCCAACCAGATCCAGTGAGGATTGCCCAATGCCCGTTGATCGCCATACAACACCTGTCGCTCAAGCCACTCAGTCGCCCAAACTGCTCGACCAGGTGCGCCAGAGCATCCGCCTCAAACACATGAGCCGGCGCACCGAAGAATCGTACGTGTACTACATCAAGCAGTTCATCCTATTCCACAACAAGCGCCACCCCAAAGAGTTGGGCGCCGAGGAGATTCGCGGCTTTCTCACCCATCTGGCAGTGGATGGCAACGTGGCGGCTTCGACGCAAAATGTGGCCCTGGCCGCGCTGCTCTTCCTCTACCGTGAGGTGCTGCGGATGGAGGTCCCAGGACTCGGCGAAATCCCACGCGCCCACCGCTCGAGGCATCTCCCCGTCGTCTTCACGCGCCAGGAGGTCAAGGCGATCCTCGCCGAGCTGGCCAAAATCAACCCCACCTATCACCTCATCGCCAGCCTGCTGTATGGCACCGGCATGCGCCTGATGGAATGCCTGTCGCTGCGCGTGAAGGACATTGATTTCGACCTGAAGCAGATCACGGTGCGCAATGGCAAAGGCGGCGACGATCGGGTGACCATGTTGCCCGTCACGTTGATCGAGCCGCTGAAGCTGCAACTGGCGAAAGCCGCCGCACTCCACCAGCAAGACCTGGCCCAAGGCTACGGCGCGGTTTACCTGCCCGATGCCCTGGAGCGGAAGTACCAGAACGCCAATAAGGAATGGGGCTGGCAGTACGTCTTCCCTGCCGACAAGCTCTCGACCGACCCGCGCACCGGCGCCGTGCGCCGCCATCATGTCTCAGAGGATAACGTGCAGCGCGCGGTCAAGCTGGCGATCCGGCGCGCCGGCGTCGCCAAAAACGGCAGTTGTCACTCCTTCCGCCATAGCTTCGCCACGTATCTCCTGGAAAACGGCTACGACATCCGCACCGTCCAGGAGCTGCTCGGCCACAAAGACGTCAAAACGACGATGATCTACACGCACGTCCTAAACCGTGGCGGTCGGGCGGTGCGCAGCCCACTGGATTGACCGGCATAGGGCCAGTGCGCAAAAAGGCAGAGTCGCCCCAAGCCTACACAGGATTCCGCAGCATCCGCTCTTTCGGTCAAGGATGCAGACGCACCCATTCCGGCACAGGGCAGCGCCGGACGCGAGACACGGTTCATGGCCTCGTGGGGAAAGATGCCAACGCCGTCGCGGCTGGGCATCGCGTGCTCATTGCGCACCCACAGCAGGCCCGAAAAAGCTGGCCTTTCTTGTGGGCGAGCCCCGCCGTCCCGCCGGCGCCGTTTGACATGGCCTGGGAACTGTGGTGACATGCGGCCGTTGAACGACCGTGAGCAGGAAGAGTAGGCGGAGCGCCTCTGGTCTTGAACATGACGTATCCTTTCTCCGGTCACCAGCCGGTGTTTTGGGTCTCACAACCCTGAGGATACGCCGCCTTTCTTATTCCGCAACTCCACGACTTTCGATTATGTCTCACAGAGGCCTGGTTTCCAGGAAGAAACCAGGCCTCTCCTCAGCGGATAACCGGCGACCGCCGATTACCCTTTCAGGCACTGTAGCACCGGCTGCCGCGCCGCTTGTACTTCGTCCAGGCGCGAGACGGGCGTGACGTGCGGTGCGCCGTGAAGCAGCTCGGGTTGCGTCTTGGCCTCCTGTGCGATCTGCAGCATGGCGTCGGCAAAGGCGTCTAGCGTCTGCTTGCTCTCAGTCTCCGTCGGCTCGATCATGATCGCTTCGGGCACGATCAGTGGAAAGTAGACCGTGGGCGGGTGGTATCCAAAATCCATCAGGCGTTTGGCGATGTCCACGGTGTGCACGCCGGGCGCGCCGGGCAGGACCCCCGAGAGCACGAACTCGTGCATGCAGGTGCGGTCGTAGGGCAGCGGGTAGACGCCCTTGAGCCGCGCCAGCAGATAGTTGGCGTTCAGCACCGCGTCCTGGCTGGCCTGGCGCAGACCCTCCGCACCCAACGTGCGGATGTACGTGTAGGCCCGGACAAAGATGCCAAAGTTGCCATAGAATGCCTTCATCCGACCGATGGGCGACGCGGGCATCTCCAGGGAATAGCGATAGACCTCTTCGCCTTCCTCGTCTTCGTGATCGCACTCCCCTGCATGCTCGTGCTCGACCTCGACCAGTTCCTCGGTCACGATGGGGCCGGGCAGGAATGGTGCCAGCGTCGCGCTGCAGCCCACCGGGCCTGATCCGGGCCCGCCGCCGCCGTGAGGCGTGGAAAAGGTCTTGTGCAAGTTAAAATGCATCACGTCAAAGTCCAGCGCAGCCGGCTTGACGATGCCCAGGATGGCGTTGAGGTTTGCGCCATCGCCGTAGAGCAGGCCGCCGCAAGCATGCAGGAGCCGCGCGATCTGCTGCACGTGCTCGTCGAACAGCCCCAGCGTGTTGGGGTTGGTCAGCATCAGCCCGGCTACGCTGTCGTCACAGTGCGCCTCGAGGTCCGCCAGGTCCACGTTGCCGCGCGCATCCGAAACGATCTTGACCGTCTCGTAGCCGGCCATGGTAGTGGAGGCCGGGTTGGTACCGTGCGCCGAATCGGGGATCAGCATGCGCGTGCGCTTCTGGTCGCCGCGCGAATGGTGGTAGGCGCGCATCATGAGCACGCCAGTGAACTCGCCGTGCGCCCCAGCCGCGGGTTGCAGCGAGACTGCGGCAAAGCCGCTGATCTCCTTCAGGAACTCTTGCAGGCCGTGCATCAGCATCAGGTTGCCCTGCACGGTGCCCGCATCCTGATAGGGATGGGTGTTAACAAAGCCTGGCAGCCGGGCTACATCCTCGTTCACTTTGGGGTTGTACTTCATGGTGCAGGAGCCCAGGGGGTAGAAGCCCTTGTCCACCCCATAGTTGAGCTGCGACAGTCGCACAAAGTGGCGCACGAGGTCGACTTCGCTGACTTCGGGCAGCGGCAGTGCCTGTCGCAAGTAGGCCTTGGGCAGAGGAGCCCGCGGCACGTCGCAAGCCGGCAGGTTGGCCGCCATCCGTCCGGGCGAGCTGATGTCGTAGATCAAAGGCTCTTTCATGCCGCGTCCTCCGTTTCCGCATCTTGGTCTGGGAGCGCACCGAGCGCTTCGACCAGGTCATCGATCTGGTCCTTGGTGTTGAGCTCGGTGACGCACACCAGCATGGTGTTGGCCCAGCGTGGGTCTTTGCGCCCCAGGTCGTAGCCGCCGATGATGCCCCACTCGTCCAGCAAGTAGTCGTTGATTTCCGCTACCGGCCTGGGGCAGCGCAGTGGGAACTCCTGGAAGAAGGGGCGCTGGTCGAGCACCTGGAAGCCGGGCAGCCCAGACAACTGCTCGGCGGCATAGTGCGCCTTGTGGTAGCACAACTCGGCCACCTGGCGCAGGCCCTGCTTTCCCAGGGCCGTCAGGTAGACCGCGGCCGCCAGGGCCATCAATGCTTCGTTGGAACAGATGTTGCAGCTGGCCTTCTCGCGGCGAATGTGTTGCTCGCGCGCTGAAAGCGTCAGCACAAACCCACGCTCGCCGTTGCGGTCGACGGTCTGGCCCACGATGCGTCCGGCCATCTTGTGCACGTGCACTTGCCTGCAGGCAAAGTAGCCCAGGTAGGGACCGCCAAAGTTGAGCCCGCCGCCCAGGGCCTGTCCCTCTCCACAGACGATGTCCGCGCCATATTCGGCCGGCGGCTTGAACAGGCCGAGCGAGATGGGGTTGGCGCTGACCACGAACAGCGCGCCGGCGGCGTGCGCGGCGTCGGACAGCGCACATAGTTCGTCAGGGTCCGCCAGGTACCCGAAAAAGTCGGGGGTCTGCACGATCACGCAGGCCGTCTCGGTGTCGATCAGCGCGGCCAGCGCATGAGCGTCTCTGGGCTGGTCATCGCTCGTCACGTTCAGCCCCATACCCTGTGTGTAGGTGCGCACCACGGCCCGGTACTCGGGGTGCACGCCCGCCGATAGCACCACCTTGCGGCGCTTGCCGCGCGCCACGCCCAGCGCCATGACGACCGCCTCGGCCATTGCGGTGGCCCCGTCATAGTGCGACGCGTTGGCCACGTCCATGCCAGTAAGAGCGCAGATCATACTCTGGTACTCAAACATGCTTTGCAGCGTGCCCTGGCTGATCTCGGGCTGGTAGGGAGTGTAGGCCGTGTAGAACTCGGAGCGCGATAGCACGTGCCCGACCACGCTGGGTACAAAGTGGTGGTACGCTCCCGCCCCCAGGAAGCAGGCGGCGTGGTCGAGGTCCACGTTGTACTCGCTGATGGTGCGCAGCTCGCTCAGCGCTTCTGGCTCCGACAGCGCCGGGGGCAGTTGCAGCTCAGGAAAGCGCAGAGCGGCAGGGACGTCGTGGAACAAATCCTCGACGCTCTTGACGCCGATGGCCTTGAGCATCGCGGCGCGATCGGCGTCCGTATTGGGTAGATAGGGCATCTAGTGTCCTCCCTTCTCCGCTTCCTCTTCGCAATGCTTCTGGTAGGCCGCGGCGTCCAGCAGCGCATCATATTCCTCGGGCTTGGACGGCCGGAAGCGAACAAACCAGGCCCGGCCAAAAGGATCCTCGTTGACGAGCGCTGGCGAGTCCCCCAACTCCCCGTTGACGGACAGGATCTCGCCACTCATGGGCATGTAGATGTCCGAAGCCGCCTTGACGGATTCAACCGTGGCAACGGTGTCGCCCTGCGCGAACGTATCGCCTACCGCGGGCAGCTCGACGTAGACCACGTCGCTGAGTTCGTGCTGGGCAAAGTCGCTGATGCCGGCGAGGGCCTCGTCTCCTTCGAGTTTCACCCATTCGTGGCTTTCTAGGTAGCGTCGGTCCTTGGCATACTGTACCATTGGCAAACCTCCTTTGTCATAGTCATTGGCTATTCCAGTACCCGATGGCAGTGCTGCCATGGTGTGGCGCGAATGCGCGAAGTCTGGCTGCGTCCTGCATGTCACTGCAGTGTACCCGATCACTCGGTTAGCGCGCCTCCTGGGCGGAGACTACGCCAGGTCCACTCCGGCTGCATGTACTTGTCACGCACGAGTTGCCGGGCCAGGCGTTTCTCCTTGGCGAACAGGATGCCAGGGCTGAGGTCCACACCCAGCGCTCGTTCAAAGCCCATGCCGAGGGCCTTGGCCGCATCTTCGAACGCGATCGCGCCCCCGATCAGGTCGCTCAGCGGCGTCATGGTCGGGCACTGCATTGCACCCCGCCGGGATGTGATGCCTTTGCCTGTGTGCGCTCTGGCTGTGCGGCTGCTGGCGGCTGCTCGTCGGTCGGTTGGTCGGGAGAGTTCGTTCGGATTGGACCCGTCGCAGCCAAGCCGACCCAACGCGATAGTGCCCTGGTGCAGCAGCACGCCCTGTCGCCGGGCCTGTGCCGCCGTGGCGACGATGTGCGCGTCCACCTGGACCTCGGTGGGTGGGGCATAACGCGCATCGATGCCCAGCAGGCGCAGCCCTTCGATCACTCCCGACGAAATGTGCTCGTACGAGGCTGACACACTGGACGGAATCAGCGTGTCAATCATGGACACGATCAGGCTGTAGGAGATGTCGCCTCCATGGAGATAGGCCTTGCCGCCCGTCAGGCGCCGTACGCATTGCAGCTCGTCGTGATTGGGGAGGGTGCGCAGGTCAGAATCGAGCTGCAGGTGCCCCAGAGTGTAGCAGGGCTTTTCCCAGTAGTAGATGCGCACCGTCGGCGGGGCCCGCCCTTCGCTGACCAGGATCAGGGTTGCCTCGTCGATCGCCATGTTCACACAGGCGTCAGCAGCGCCGCTGAAGAGCAATCGCCATTCAGCAAAGAGCATGGCTTCCTCCCGCTACTAAAGGAGCATGACCCAGGTCATTCGTGCTCCAGTTCCGTACACACCAGTGACACAGCTTCCTCGACCTCCTGGCCGCGGAGAGGGCGCGGGTAGTTGTAGAGCAGCTTGCCCGGCCGCTCGTTGTAGTACGGGCGATTGCAGCCGGGGCAGCCCGCCGTCTGAAATGCGCACCCATCAGCCAGCAGCTCGCGCAAACGCTGCTGACTCAGCCCGTACGAAACGATATGGCCCGTCGCAGAAAAGCGCCAGCCATCCACGCGGCTGTCTCCGGTGGCGAGTATATATAGCGCGGCCTGGATGCGACGGTACGAAGCAAGGGCCGGCGGCTGTCGTCCGCTCCAGCGCGTGCCAGGCACCGGTGTGAACGAAAACAGACCCACCGTGATGCCCTGGTCCAGCATGGACTGCAGCATGGTGGACATCTCCTGTTCCGTTTCGCCCAATCCTGCGATCAGGTGCGTGCCGATGCGGCCAGGGAAGCGACGCGCCGCTGTCCGCAGCAGTTCCATTTGACGCTGCCAGTTGCCGCCCTTGGCCTGTTCATAAACCCGCTCGCAGGCGGCATCCAGGGCCAGGCTGACGCGCTCCACCCCGCTGTCGAGCAGCGCCCCGACGCTGTCCAGATCGGGCGCGATGATGGACGCGCAGAGCGGCGCCCGGGAGACGGCATGCAATTGCTGCGCCAAAGAGAGCGTCCGCGCGAGATAGGCGGGCGACATGGTCACCTGCAGGCAGCAACGCACAATCTCGCCCAGTTCAAAGCCCCTCGCCACGGCTCCCAGTGCTTCGTCGAGTGGGTAGGGTGGCCATACCACGCGTGACAGCCAATGTGCGCGGGCCTGGCTGCTGTGGGCCTGAGCACAAAAGGCGCAGTCGTAACGACAGCGTTCCCCGACCATCAGATAGGCGGTGGTTGGCGCATCGATCTGTCGCATGCACTGCAGTCCCAGGGCGGCCGCGGTGCCGGCCGATACGCCCACGGTCGATTCTACGGTGCTCACGGCCTCTGAATTACGCAACACTCGCTCTCCCACGCGACGGATAGCCCCAGTTCGGTTGCTCTGTCGATGGCCGAAGGGGCCGGGTTGACGATCTTGTTCACGCCAGCCTGTACCGCCAAGTTGTCCAGCTCCTGCCGGTAGCGTCCGCCCGGCCGCATGCATCCCAGGTAGATGGGGACGTCTGGCAATGCGCAGCGCGCCGTTGCGACGAATTCGGCCACTTCGTCGATCGCCGGAGGCTGAGAATGCGCGTAGCGTGTGTCTGCCGTGGGAACCAGGACCAATACGACCAGTGCTGGCAGGCCAATGTCCCTGAGGGCCTGCAGCGCCCGATACTCCCCGCACACCCGGCCGCCGCGCAGGCCCACCGTCAGGTGTGGCACGACTGTTGCGTGGCGACGCAACATCTCGTACGTGTGCACATAGTCAGCGCCGGTGTAATCCAGACCATAGACCTCGCGAATGGTCTCGTCGTCGACCAGGAAGTCAAAGGAAATGACGTCGACGCACGGCGCGATGGCGCATAGGTCCTCCTCGCCGACCATCCCGACGTGCCAGTTCAGGATGCGTCCCTGGCGTAGGGCTTGCACCTGGTCCAGATGGGCGCGAACGGGCACCCGCCCCCGCTCGTCGCACCCGCCCGAGATCAGGCAACTGGTCGCCTCTGCGGCGCGAGCGGCTGTGCAGTCCTCAATGGCCAGCATGCCGCGCAGGTAGTGCCCCCCGCAATGGGCGCACTGCAGCGCGCAACGGGCTCCGGTCAGGCTGACAGCCAGCGTGCGATTGGGGCGAGCAAACGCAATCTGCGGCGGAAAGTGTTCAACGCGAACACGCCAGGCCAGTGGCCAGCCTCGACCCTGCTTGGTCGCTTGTCCTGCCCCAGAGAGGCAGTCCGGGACGCTATGGTCCATGCGTGTCTCAGGCAATAGTGTCCTGAGCCGAGATCTCGAGGATTCCCGCCTCCTTTGTCTTGGGGGAGATGGTCAGGGTGTGCACGCCGTTAGACAAGGGCGGGCCCTCCACTCGGATCGTCACCCTGTCTCCCATCGCGAAACGCATAGGCGTGGCAGCAGAGACATCTGCTGCAGAAACCTCTCTCCCATCGGGCAAAATGACCTTGGTCTGGGCGAGTGGGTATTCGACGTTGTCTACTTTCAGAGGAATGAGGCCTGCGATGCTGCCTGGAGCGAGAGTGTTCTGGATGGCCAACTCAAAGCCGGTGGTCGTGTTCTTGAGGCTTCCTTTTACGTACAGCTTCTTGAGCAGAAAAGCGGGTACCGAGCCCATCTCATCCTCCTTTGGCTGGAAGGCTCTTGCCGTTGCGCCTGAGGTCAGTGATTTTTTTCACAAAAAGTATAGCAGATACGTGGCGATAAGTCAATCTAGATGCCCCCCAATAGAACACCTCCTCGGGGGCAGCGCGCCAGGGAGGAGGTGTTGAAGGATCGTGCACGGAGGCGCCGTGCGCTAGACGTACCTGGAGATGTAGAGCCAGATGCCCCCTGACAGCGCCACCAACCAGAGCAGCAACGTCACAATCATCGTGCGCTTCATGCTTGGCCAGCCCGACAGGGCCGACGGATTCCGCGGCGTGCGAGCGATGATGTAGATGCCCAGCAGCTCGGCCAGCGCGCCGATGGCTGCGTGCGGCAACATGATCACCGGCCCGGCAGCTCCAGGGTTGCGCAGCGCAAAGGGCAGGACGCGGAAGAAGGACGGGTTCATGATGAACACGATGGCCGCCGCGTTCACGATTACCGCCGCGATCATCATCCCATGGTGCCGGTCGAAATGCTTGCTCCTGGCCTGCAGCGCGCCGACAGATAGCAGAAGCAGTATCACGATCTGCGCAATCAGGTTGATGTCGGCGACCAGGCCCGCCCGCGTGCCCAGAATCCCGGTGCTCATGTTTCCTCCCGTTGGCCAGGATGTGGTTCCAATCTAAAGACGCACGAGCGCCCACTCTGGTTGCGTCTGGGCGGCCTGCTGTCGATGCCCGAGGACTACCCGTCTGCCGCAACCCGATCTCGGGTCGACGTGCTCACAAGGTCTGTTGGGCCTCGCCGCGCTTCACCTGCGACATGCAAAGCAGCGCCAGCAGCAGGAAAAAGGGAGAGAACAGAAACAGCGTGCGCAGCCCGAAGGCATCCATGAGTGCGCCCACAAATGGTGGCGCTGCGATCGCAGCGGACATGGAGAAAAAGTAGTACAGGCCGGTGTAGGAGCCAATCTTGCTCTCGGGAGCCAGGTCGGTCACCATTGGGAACGAGTTGATGTTGATCAGGGCCCAGCCGATGCCCGCGATGACGAGCATTCCCACCAGATAGATCAGGTTCGTGATGAAGAAGCCACCGATAATGACCGCGATCATCGTGGCCAGGCCAACCATGATCGTGCGTCGCCTTCCGAAGCGCGTTGCGATGAAGCCGGCGGGTACGGCAAAGATCAGGAATGAGAGGGCGGTAGCGGTGAGCATCAGCGCGGCTCGGCTCTCCGGAATGCCGAGGAACTCTTTGCCGTAGGTCGTCCAGAAGGTCTCGATGGAATTGTAGCCGATGAACCAGGTGAAGATGGCCAGCAGGATGAACAGTGCGCTCTTCTCCTGACTCCTGATGATCTCCCCGATGGTGGACAAGACGCCCAGCTTCTGTTCGGACTCCTCTTCGTACTCCCGTGGCTCGTGGATGACTCGCACGACAATCGCGGAGGCGACCAGCATCAGAAGCGCGCCCACGTAGAACGGCAATCCTCGATTCAGGCTATAGAGGAAAGCCCCGCCCGCAAAGGCCAGCACGGTGCCCAGACCACCCATGAGGTTGATGATGCCGTTGGCCTTGCTGCGCAGCGGCGAGGGCGTGATGTCGGGCATCAAGGCTACGGTAGGTGTGCGGAAGACAGCCATCGCGATGTTCATGATAACGACAGCCCCAATGAACAGCGCAAAGTGGTGAACCGAGAGATGCAGGATGGGAATCAGCGCAAAGAAAGCGGCGGCGATGGGCGCGCCCACCATGATGAAGGGAATGCGCCGGCCGAAACGCGTGCGGGTGCGATCACTCAGGAAGCCTACGTACGGCTGGATGGTGACCCCGGCGATGTTGTCGAAGGTCATGACGGCTCCCACCAACCACAGGGGAAGGCTGTACTCGCGCAGGAAGATCGGCATGTAGGAATTGTAGATGGACCAGATCAAACTAATGCCAAGAAATCCAAAGCCTAGCAACAGCGTCCTCTTGTAGTCCAGTTTCACGGGCCCTCCTTTTGAATGCAATAGCTTGTGCGGATTTGGCCGCTAGCGCAGGAACCTCTCGAACCACGTCAGTGACTGTGCTCCCGCGAAGGCAAACACCACTGCCTTGACTAGCTTGCCCAAGAAGCAGGCCAGCAGAAAGTACCACAAGGGAAAGTGCAACATGCCAGCGGCCACGCCCGCCAGGTCAAAGATGGGGTTGGGGATCACACCCAGCACAAAGATGGTCAAGAAGCCGTGGCGTCGCATCCAACTCTCCAGTTTCTGGTACCTTTCGCGGTCCCTGGCCTCGACAATGGCAGTGCCGCCGTAGCCGGCCAGGTAGCCGCTCAATTCACCGATGGCCATGCCTGCCGCGGACACCAGGCCCACCAGCCAGGGGTTGAGGATCCTGCCGGCTACAAACGTGGCCGCCAGGCTGGGCACTGGCAGCAGAATGGTGGCGTTGCCGACAACGCTGACCACAAAGAGCCCCAAGTAGCCATAAGAGGCGAACTGCGCCACCCGGTCGCGATAGAGGTAGATCAGCACAGTGAGCCCCAGCGCAACCACCAGGGCCACGATGCGCCACGGCGACACAGGCTGCGCAGCCGGCTTCTCCGTCTCGGGCAGCGGGGCGTCCTTATCCGGGTCCAAGCGTTTGTCTGCTTTCTCGCACATCCGAGTGTGCGTCAGGCTTGATGCCTAGTCTTGGCGACCTCGTCTTGTCGACCTCGTCTTGTCGACGAGACAAGGCGAGACAAGGCGAGACAAGGGGGCGCACCCAGCCGCACGATGTCAGCTCGCGTGGACGGCAGGCCCTGCGTGGCGTTGACCGTGTCTACCAGCAGGGAACAATGCTGCGCGATCCAGGCGAAATCGTAGGCACTGTGGGCAGCGACGATCACCACGACGTCGCTCTCTGCCAGGGCCTGCTCGGTCAATGGCCTGGAGGCGAGTTGCATCTCTTCCTGATGAAACACGCTCTTCTGGACGTGAAAACGTGGCACGTGGGGATCGTTGTAGCTGACCTGCGCACCACGCTCCAGGAGTAGCTCGATGATGCGTTCTGCCGGCGAATTGCGCGCGTCGTCAACGTCCTTCTTGAAGGACACTCCCAGAATCAAGACCTTGGCCCCGCTCAAGGCGCGGCCCTGGCGGTTGAGGCCAGCTGCGACCAGCTCCACGACGTGATAGGGCATGCTCTGGTTGACTTCGGCGGCCAGCTCGATGAACTTGGTATGGAAATCGTACTCGCGTGCCTTCCACGACAGGTAGTACGGGTCCACTGGAATGCAGTGCCCGCCGGTGCCGGGCCCGGGGTAGAAGGGCATGAACCCAAAGGGCTTGGTAGCCGCGGCCTGGATCACCTCCCAGATGTCGATGCCCATGCGCTCGCACAAGAGTGCCAGCTCGTTGACGAGCGCAATGTTGACGCTGCGGAATATGTTCTCCAGCAGCTTGGACATCTCGGCTGCGCGCGGCGAGGACACGACGTGCACGGCTGGCGAAAGGGTCACGAGCATCCGCCGCGCCAGTTCGGCGCACTGGGGTGTGAGTCCCCCCACCACCTTGGGCAGATTGTCCACGCGATGGACCTTGTCACCCGGGTTGGTGCGCTCGGGCGAGAAGGCCAGGTTAAAGTCGCGTCCGGCCCGCAGCCCGCTCTGCTCCAGGATGGGGAGCACACATTCCTCCGTCGTGCCCGGATACGTCGTGCTTTGCAGGATGACGAGCTGGCCCGCGTGCAGTTGCTTCGAGATGCCGGTAGCGGCTGAGACGATGGCCCCCAGGTCGGGGGCCTTCATGGCGTCAAACGGGGTGGGCACGCAGATGAAGACGACGTCCATCTGGGCCACTATGGCATAGTCGGTCGTAGCGGACAGTCGGCGCGCGCCCACCAGGCGGGCGATGTCCTCGGCGGACACGTCCATGATGTAGCTGCGGCCTTGCTGGATGGCCTGCACCCGGTCTTCGTTGCTGTCTAGTCCGGTGACCGGGTATCCGACGTTGGCCAGAGCCACCGCCAGGGGCAGCCCGACGTAACCCAGACCGAGCACGCACACCCGCGCCGACTTGTCCTCAATGCACTCCAACAACCCCACGGCTCATTTCCCCCCGCTCAGACCTGGACCTTCTCCAGACGCACCAGGGCATAAATGGCCACGAGCACCAGCAGCGCGCCCATCAAGTAGCCCTCCAGCACACTGGCCTGTGTCAGGAACATGGCCACCACGCCCAGGGCGCAACACACCAGGTAGAGCATCAGCACGGCTTCGCGTTGCGTGGCCCCCATCTTCACCAGCCGGTGCGAGACGTGGTCCTTGCCCGGCGTGGTCAGAGGGTTGAGGCCACGGCGCAGGCGCGAAACGATCACCAGCGTGGTGTCAAAGATGGGCAGCCCGAGCACCACCACGGGGATCATCCATGTCACAAAGTCCACGTTGTCCGGAAAGCGCAGCTTGATGCCCAGAGCCGCCAGGACAAACCCGATGAACAGGCTGCCCGTGTCGCCCATGAAAATGCTGGCGGGGTTAAAGTTAAAGTAGAGGAAACCCAGGCAAGCTCCCAGCAAAGCCGCAGACAGGCTGGCCACCAGGTACTGCCCGCTCATCACGGCCAACAGCAGAAAGAAGACGCAGGCGACGGTGGCCACGCCCCCGGACAGCCCATCCATGTTGTCGAGCAGGTTCAGAGCATTGGTGATGCCTACTACCCACAGCATGGTGGCTGCCAGGTTTAGCACGGGCTGGCGCAGAAAGCCCACCTGGACACCCGTCATGTACAGGATGCCCGCTGCAACAATCTGCCCGATCAGCTTGAGCAGCGGGCGCAGCTCGTGCCGGTCGTCCCACACACCCAGGAACGAAACCAGCGAGGCCCCCACCAGGATGCTGACCACCTGTGGCACGTAGAAGCGGTCACCGAACGCGATCAGTGCGGCGATGCAGCCCAGGTAGATGGCCACGCCACCCAGGAGAGGTGTGGGGCGCGTGTGTACCCTTCTGGCGCTTGGCTGCGCGATAAAACCCCAACGCATTGCGGCCTTGCGTACGAACGGGATGGCGCCCAGCGCCACCACCAACGCACTGATGAGGATCAACATGTATTGAGTCATGGTCCGTTGCCCTTCATGACTACTGCGAGGGCTGGGTCGCCTGTTTCTGTGCCTTGAGTTGCTCGATGAACGTCTGCAAGGCGGCCCTATCACTCTCGGGTGCCAGTTGCAGTGCCCTCTGTGCATGGGTCAAGGAATCATCGATCTGGCCCAGTTGCTGGTACAACAGGGCCAGATTGCGATGGCTGATAAAGTCGTCAGGGAATGCCTGCAATACTTTCAGGTTCTCGTCCACTGCCTCTTGCAGTCGCCCCAACTTGAAGTAGATCAGGCCCAGCGTGCTGTGCGCCCTGGCCAGGCCCGGATCCAGTCGGATGGCTTCCAGGTTGGAACTGAGGGCATCTGTGATGTTGTCTTGCTGGTAGTAGATGTAGCCCAGCGCGCTGAACGCCTCTGCGTTCTCTGGTTCGAGCGCCAGCGCCTGCCGGTAGGCATTCGCGGCGTCCTCGAGCTTGTTCTGCATGGCGTACACGTTGCCCAGGATCAGGTAGGTGGAGCCGAACTGCTTGTCCAGGCCTAGCGAATAGGTGAGTTTTTCTAGCGCCCCCTCATAGTCACCCTTGGCCATGTAGACCATGGCCCATTCGTTAAAGATTTGTGCGTTGTGTGGACTGTACTTGGCGGCTTGCACATAGTAGTTGTGGGCCTGTTCCAGCTTCTGGGCGCGTTCCTCAGCCGTCGTGGCATAGTCCGCCCAGTTGCGGTTCAAGCGCCCCAGGTTGGCGTAATGGTCGGTGTTCAGAGGGTTCAACTGTAGCGCACTATTCAAAGCCTTGGAGCTCTCCTCGAACCAGTGGATCCGGTCTGCGCTATCTGTGGCGGTGCTGGCCTTGCCCATCATGGCGCGGCCCAGGAACAGATAGTAGTAGTCCTGGTCGCGCGCCAGGGAGATGGCCTTGTCATAGTACTGGATCGCGGTGTCCCAGCGCTGCGCTTCTTCCAGCTTGAGGCCCTGTTTATAGTAGATGTCCGCTTTGACGATGCTGACGTTGGTGACCAGGATGGCCGCGACGACAACGGCAATCGCAAGCGCATAGGCCCAAGTGTACGCGAACTGGCACAATCTCTCTGGCAGCCGCGCATCCCGTAGCAGTGACAGCGCCAGAGCCACGCCCAGAACAGCAATTGCCGCATAGTAGAAGCTGATGGTGTTGGCGATATCTACGCCAGGCTTGATCAGGGAGGTGTGGATGCCCATGCCCACAATGAACACGCCCAGCGTCACCCCAGCATACGTGCCCAGAGCAGAAAGCCACCAGCCGGGCGTCTGGCGAGTTGGCGAGGTGCGTTCGGTTTCTCCCAGCACTACCAGCGCGCCCACGAGCCACGTCAGGAAGAACATCCAGAGCACACCGTACGACGGGTTCAGGTCGCCGCGCGGAGCGCGGGTGGTCAGCGAAAGCGAAATGATGCGTAGCGAGTCGATTTCCCCCATCGGGTTGGCGACGAACTCAAAGCCCATGGTAAAGAGAATGACTGCCACAATCAGCGATCCGACCAGCAGTCTGGCGCTCAGTGAGAAGCGTGGCTGGCCGGCTTCCCGGTCAGGACTGGCCGTTGTCTTGTGTTCCTCGCGCCTGACGCGACGGCGTGCGCGCCTGCTCTGCCATTCCGGAGCTGAGGCCTGTGTCGAGGAGGCCGCTGCGGAGCGTCCCGCCGGAGGCGGGGCTGCGGCCGGCTCGGTGCCGTGCGCGGCCTCCTGGATTCGGTTGAGGCCAAGCAACACGAAAAGCGCGGTGTAGACCCAGAAGTGGGTGCGCGTGGACGCGATGGCGATTCCAAAGTGGATCTCGATAAAGTGGGCAACGATCGCTGAAAACAGCGCGATGAGCAGGATCTGCCGGCTGAGTGCGGTGGGCTGCCGGCGCGTGTAAAAGAGCGCCGCCGCTATCATCAGGTACAGGCACGTGCCCGCGATAAAGCCCACCGGTAGCCCCACGCCAGACAGCTTGTAGGTGCCCTCCGCCAGTCTGGGAATGAAGACGCCAAGCACGCCCCCCGAGATGCTCAGCGCCAGGAAGAGGTTGCGTTGCCGCTTGCTCTCCATAAATCCGAGCCATTTGAGGCCGTAGTAAAAGATGCTGGCAAAGAGCAGCATATAGATTACAAACCCGTTCACGCCGGTGATGACCAGTGCGTCGAACGTCTCGTTGTGCGAGCGGTCTGGCGAGGCATTGCGGGCTTCATAGTGCGCCAGGTCGGGCGGGTAGTAGGGATTGTATACCACATGCATGGTTTCGGGGCCATAGCCCACCAAAGCGCGCACCGGGTTGGACTTGATCAGCTCGATCGCGCCTTCCCAGATCAGCACGCGTACCTTGCCTGTGCCGGCTTCGGTATTGAGAATCTGGCCCA
>Ga0315294_10002288_pt1 | contig 20945 bp, 21 predicted proteins | sample YL17G13_40_MG_FD_203626 | JGI IMG/M metagenome (GOLD analysis project Ga0315294, IMG submission 203626) | Sediment microbial communities from Yellowstone Lake, YNP, Wyoming, USA - YL17G13_40 | ecosystem: Environmental > Aquatic > Freshwater > Lake > Sediment | place: USA: Wyoming | collected...
GCTCGAGTGATCCTGTGCTCCCACCTTGGCCGTCCCAAGGGCAAACCGGTCGATTCGCTCAGGATGGCCCCGATAGCGAAGCGATTATCCGAAATCATCGGCAAGCCCATCGCCACGACGCAGGATTGTATCGGCAAAGATGTAGAGAAGGCGGCATCCGAACTCAAAAACGGGGAGATACTGCTCCTTGAAAACCTGCGCTTCCACGATGAAGAGGAGAAAAACGATCCCGAGTTCTGCAAGGCGCTGGCAAAGCTGGCAGATATATATGTGAACGACGCTTTCGGCACGGCCCACCGCGCCCATGCTTCCACCGAAGGTATCGCCAAATATTTGCCGGCGGTCGCCGGCTTCCTAATGGAGAAAGAGATCGGAATAATGGGAAAGGCATTAAGCAATCCTGTCCGTCCGTTCGCCAGCATTGTAGGCGGCGCCAAGATAAGCGACAAAATCGGCGTTCTCGATTTCATATTGGAAAAGGTCAACGTATTGCTCATCGGCGGAGGCATTGTTGCAACATTCCTTAAGGCGATGAGTTACGAGGTCGGCAAATCATCAGTCGAAGAGGACAAACTGGACCTCGCCAAGAAGCTCATGGACAAAGCGAAAGCAAAGGGCGTCAAACTACTCCTACCTATAGACATTGTCGTCGCCGATAAATCCTCCGCCGACGCCAAATCCAAGACCGTGCCCATCGACAAGGTGCCCGGCGACTGGTTCATCATGGACATCGGACATAAGACTATCGATCTTTTCGAGGAAGAGTTGAAAAAATGTAAAACAATCATCTGGAACGGCCCGATGGGCGTTTTCGAGTATCCCAAATTCAGCAGGGGCACTGCGAGTATCGCTAACACGCTGGCCGGCGCGAAGGCTACTACCATAATCGGCGGTGGCTCCACTGCTGAGGCAGTAGAGGAAATGGGGCTGACGGAAAAGATGACTCACGTCTCGACTGGAGGCGGCGCCTCACTCGAATTCCTTGAAGGCAAAACCCTCCCCGGCGTGGCGGCGCTTCAAGATAAGACTAAATAGAACTCAGGGAAAGAGGTGTCCTTCCGCGGAATCCTTCCATGGAATTTTTCCCATGGAAGGACCAAGAGTGGGGGATTAGGGGGCTGATAGATCTAAAGCAAAGATTGCTTAACACAAGATATGCGGAAGGGGTCAATGATATGATCAGATTAGAACAGATAAAGCATTTAGCGGAATCCACCCCGTCCAAGATCATCTTCCTGGTGATGGATGGTCTTGGAGGGCTGCCACACCCCGATACAGGCAAGACGGAGCTTGAGAGCGCCCGCAGGCCGAACCTCGACCGGCTGGTCAAGGACGGCATCTGCGGCATGAGCACGACCGTCAGCGCCGGCATCACGCCCGGCAGCGCCCCCGGACATCTGGCCATATTCGGTTACAACCCGCTCGAACCGAAGTACCAGATAGGCCGCGGCGTTTTGGAAGCTCTGGGAATCGGTTTCGCTTTAAAGGATGGGGACCTGGCGATCAGGGGCAATTTCTGCACCATCGATAAAGCCGGACTGATAACCGACCGCAGGGCGGGCCGCATCCCGACGGAAAAGTGCGACGAGCTGTGTACAAAGCTGAGCAAAATCAAAGTGAAGGGAGTCGAGACCTTTGTCCGACCGGTCAAAGAACACCGTTTCGTGCTGGTTTTTCGAGGGAAGAACCTTTCCCCTGACATCAGTGACACCGACCCGCAGAAACTGGGGGCGGCGCCGTTATCAGCAGTCCAAAATCAATCCAACGCTAAAGCTACAGCCAGTATAGTAAACGAGTTTCTGGAAGGCGCACGGAAAGTCCTGGCTGATGAGCATCCGGCGAACATGGTGCTGCTGCGCGGCTTCTCCAAATATCCGCCCGAAGTTCCGCCTATGTCCGAGGTGTTCAAGCTCAAGCCGGCAGCCATCGCCATCTATCCCATGTATCGCGGGCTGGCCAAGGTAGTCGGTATGGACATACTGCAAGCTGGCAGCACCATCAAGGATGAATTTTCCGCCGTCGCCAAGCACTACGATAAATACGATTTCTTCTTTATTCACATCAAAGGCACCGACAGCGCCGGTGAGGACGGCGACTTCGCGCGCAAGGTCAGCGTCATCGAGGAGGTGGACCGCGAGCTGCCTAGAATTATCAATCTCAAGCCGGATGTCATCGTCGTGACCGCCGACCACTCCACCCCCACGTTGCTCAAAGGCCACAGCTGGCACCCCGTGCCGTTCCTGTTGTGTTCGAAGTGGTGCCGCCGTGACAGCGTCCAGGAGTTCTCTGAGAGCGCCTGCGCCCATGGAGCGCTGGGCGTCTTTCCCGCAACGGATATCATACCGCTGGCGTTGGCCAACGCACTCAAGCTGGATAAATATGGAGCGTGATATGAGAAAGCTATTGATCGCGGGCAACTGGAAGATGAACACGACGCTGATGGAGGCCGTAGACCTCGTGAACGAAATGAAGGAGCCGCTCGATCGTATCGACAACGTCGATAAGGTCGTCTGCCCTCCGTTCATCTCGATAGCCGTGATCTCCGAGATCCTCATGGATTCGTCCATCAAGGTCGGCGCGCAGAACATGTATTTCAAGGAGAAGGGCGCATTTACAGGCGAGATATCGCCGGCAATGCTGGTAGACATATGCGAGTACGTCATCATCGGGCACTCCGAGCGGCGTCAGTATTTCGGCGAGATCGATGAGACGGTTAATAAAAAGGCCAGGGCGGCACTGGATGCAGAACTTAAGCCGATCATCTGTATCGGTGAGAACCTGGAGCAGAACAAAGCTGGGGAAACAGAAAAGATCGTAACAGACCAGATAAAGAGAGCCCTCGACGATATCAGCTATTCGCCCGCAATCGTAATCGCCTATGAGCCAATCTGGGCCATTGGCACAGGCAAAGCAGCCACGGGAACAGACGCCAATGCTACCATCAAGATTATCAGAAACACGATAGCCGACATATACAACGGAAGGGCAGCTCAGGACATGCGCATCTTGTACGGAGGCAGCGTGACCGCCGCCAACATCAGCGAATTTATCAAGCAACCTGAGATCGACGGCGGCCTGGTAGGCGGCGCAAGCCTGAAATCAGCTGAATTCATCAGCATGGTGGAGCAGGCAGCATCGATCCGCAAATGAACCGCATCATAACCATCGTGGGGCCTACCGCAACGGGCAAGAGTGCCTTAGCCATCCGACTAGCGCTGGCCCTCGGCGGCGAGATAGTGAGCGCGGACAGCCGTCAGGTCTATAAATATATGGACATCGGCACCGCCAAGCCGAGTCTCGAAGACCAAGCTGCGATCCCGCACCATATTATTGACATAATCTATCCAGATGAGAATTTCACGCTCGCAACCTATCAAGAGTTGGCCTTTCAAGCAATAGCGGATATCCAGCGCCGGGGCAAGCTGGCGTTTCTGGTGGGAGGCAGCGGCCTGTACGTGCGGGCCGTGACCGGAGGGCTCAGCATCCCCAAAGTCGCGCCTGACCCCGAGCTGAGGCGCAGGCTCGAAAAGAGGGCCGAGCAAGAAGGTTATCAGGTTTTATACAGTGAGCTGCTAAAAGCCGATCCAATAGCCGCCGAGAAGATCGACCCGCGCAACGTCCGCCGCGTGATACGGGCGCTAGAGGTCTGTATCACCGCAGGCGTCCCATTCTCGCAACTCAAGCGCTCGTCGCCCGAAGTGCCGGCACTGACAATCGGCTTGACTACTACAGTGAGGGAGGATTTATACAAAAGGATCGACTCAAGGGTCGATGACATGATAGAGCGCGGGCTGGTCGATGAGGTTAAATGGTTGATCGACCGCGGTTATTCTCCCGATCTCCCTGCGATGTCCGGCCTTGGCTATAAGCAGATCGTGTCTTACCTCAAAGGAGAAACCAGCCTTGAGGAAACTGTACAGCGTATCAAGTTCGAGACTCATCGTTTCGCACGGCACCAGTACGCATGGTTCCGGCCCAAAGACGAACATATACACTGGTTCGACATCAGGGAGGAACCGCTGGAATCGATCCGCAATCTCATAAGTAACCTTTAAGAAAGAGGTGCAGGATTCTTCCTGCTGGGGGAACTGGGGGTGTCCCCCAGCTTTTTTAGATCCCCCCAAGATTGGGGGCTAGGGGGTTGATAATCCTATAAAAGGTTTCACAATACAATTCGCGATCGACAGAGGCGACAGCAACCATTGAGTAACCAGTTCTAAGAGCCAATCTTTGATGCTATACTAAAGTCGAGGCTTAACAAAAGCAACCGCTGAGGGATATATAATGTCAGCATCCGGCTTGACCGGATGATCCACGTGTAGGGGCACATCGTGATGTGCCCTCTCTGGATTGCCCGATCAAGTCGGGCAATGACGTCTGAAATACAGGGGGTTGACCACAACTTAATCATGAGCACTATCAAATTCGCCAAGATGCAGGCCACCGGCAACGACTTCGTGGTCATAGAGGCAAATCGAAACCGCGTCTGGACGAGGCGCTGTCGCGCATTGCGTCATGGCATCGATAATACTTAACATAAGGTGGTAAAATCGCAAAAAAATCGCGTACATACGATACAGACCAGCCGAACACTCAACGTCCGCTTCATTCGACACGTCCGTCGCGTGAAAAGGCATTCCTCGTAGGCATAGAAATAAAGGACAGTGCACATAGGTGGTCAGCGGAAGACTCCATCGAAGAACTGGCGCAGCTGGCACAGACAGCGGGCGCAAAGGTGGAAGGCGCGATCATCCAGCACGTGCAAAGGCCGAACCACGCGTACTACATGGGACAAGGCAAGGTAGAAGAACTGGCCGCACTGCGCGAGGAAGTTGGCTATAACCTTGTTATCTTCGACGACGAGCTTTCGCCGTTACAGCAGCGCAACCTTGAAGATGCGCTCGAGGTGAAAATAATCGACCGCACAGCCCTGATACTCGATATCTTTGCCAAACGTGCACAAACACGCGAGGGACGCCTGCAAGTTGAGCTAGCACAGCTCCAGTATCTGCTGCCGCGATTGGTCGGAAAATGGAGCCATCTCGAACGCCTCGGCGGCGGCATCGGCACCAGGGGCCCCGGCGAGTCGCAGCTGGAGACGGACCGAAGAATCATCAAACACAAGATCCTGCGCCTGAAAGACGAAATCGAGGGCATTAGGAAACATCGCGCCCTTTACCGCCGTCAGCGCACAACACACGCCATACCGGTTGCGTCCATAGTCGGTTATACCAACTCAGGGAAAAGCACTCTTATGAACGCGCTTAGCAACGCCGGCGTATTTGTAGAAGATAAGCTATTTGCCACCCTCGATCCCACCACTAGGAAAATCACGCTGCCGAATCAGCAGGAGATACTTCTGACCGACACCGTGGGATTTATTCAAAAGCTGCCTACAATGTTAGTCGCCGCATTCAGGGCCACGCTGGAGGAATTGGACGAAGCCGACATTCTGCTGCATGTCATAGACATCACGCATCAAAATGCAGCCGAGCAAAGCGCAACGGTTGAACAGATACTTCAAGAACTCAAACTGGATAACAAGCCGAGGATTGAAGTTCTCAACAAGCTCGACTTAGCGGTGCCCAGTGAAAGCGAGATGGGGGATTTCATTTCAGAAAACACAACCGGGGGAAAAGATTCTGTCCTGATTTCTGCAGCAAAAAAATGGGGGCTAAAAGCCCTGCTGGAAAAGATCGCTTTTGTACTCTCGGAAAGTGGTTCGCACAATAGAGGTTATGTCAAATAAAGCACCATCAGAAGGGGTGGGGTTGACATAATACTTCGTCATTTATCTAAATATAAAATACACGTGCTGCAACGTATAATTGACACATCAACTTCGGCAAAAAGGGGCATAAACTCGGTTTCAGTGGATTTCTGTATATCGACAGCGCTTTCAAGCCCGACCCGGAGCTACCTCAACCGCACTATCAGCCCGTCCATCATCGCTATTATTACTTCTGCCCACCCACTGCTTTAGCGATCTTCACCACAGCACACTCGCCATTAGTCCACCATGCACATCTGTCCTCTCTACACAATCCAGGAGTCCCGTCTTCCCTGACCGGTGCTATCGGGCATGTTTTCTTGATTTCTGGTGCGCCCATGATGTGCCTCCCCCTTTTTTAAGGCCTATTTGAACTAATGGGTATGAATATAGGCTCTTTGTATTATTGTTCATACATTATACTACAAATAATTATCAAGATTTAAATGATACAATCACATCCTTGCTGTTATATGATACTGAGTTTATAATTGTACAGCATCAATTGCGAACAGGAAATATGATGAAGCTGAACCGAACCATACCAACCATAGTCCTCGCTATCGCTATTGCGCTGGCTTTTATCGCTGGTTATACCTATTCTTCACTTATATCACCAGATCGGAATGGGGATCTGCCGGAAGAGTTCGATTCCTTGAGCGAGGTGTGGACACTTATTCAAGATAGTTATGTAAATCAAAGTGCCATCGACACTGAAAAGCTAGCACAAGGCGCCATTGATGGCATGCTGCAAGCCCTCGGTGACCCTTATTCTTCTTACTATTATAACTACAGTACATTAGAGGACTACCTCCAGGGTTCATTCGAAGGCATCGGGGCAACTGTTAGCAAAGAGAGTGGACAGCTCGCTGTGGTCTCCCCCATCAAGGGCAGTCCCGCTGAACAAGCGGGAATCAAATCAGGAGACATTATTCTAGAAATTGACGGCGAACCCACCGACGATCTTACAGTTACCGAAGCGGTAATGAAAATACGGGGGCCTAAAGGGACAACAGTAACGCTTGTCATCCAGCACGAGGATGAAAGCACCCCTGTTGAAATGCAGATTATCCGCGAAGAAATAACAGAGCCTAGTGTTGACTATAAATCCTTGACTGATGATATCGGATATATACAAATTGCATATTTTGCAGACCACACCGTTTCTGAGTTTCAAACGGCTTTGAACGATGCAATAGATGACGGATGCACCGGGCTTATTCTAGACCTGAGGGGAAATCCCGGCGGCTATCTGGATATTGTTGCTGATATTGCAGATGAATTCCTTGATAGCGGTATCATCCTGTACGAAGCCACGGACAGCCTGGAGATAATCCGTGACTGGACTGCAAACCCTGGAGGGCTGGCCACCGATATCCCCCTCGCAGTACTTGTTGACGGAAGCAGCGCCAGCGGCAGCGAGGTCCTCGCCGGCGCGCTGCAGGACCACGGACGTGCTGCGATAATAGGGACCCAGACATTCGGCAAAGGCAGCGTTGATTCGACGTATGAGTTACAGGATGGATCTGCCCTGTATCTGACTACAGCTAGATGGCTTACCCCTGATAAGCATTTGATAGAGGGAATCGGTATTACACCGGACTACGAAGTGGAATTCAGCGAAGAAGACTGGGATAATGACATCGACAACCAGCTTGATTATGCGGTCGAATACCTGAAATCATCGATTCAATGATGCCGCCCCGAACCGAGTTCTCTTTCATCGTAGGCCTCGATACATTTGAGGCTGTCTGCAATAAGTGCTAGAATAGATTATGAAGTTAATCGCCAACAATCGCAAAGCGTACCACGATTACATCATCCTTGAAAGCTTTGAGGCTGGCATTGTCCTGACCGGCACCGAGATCAAATCTATCAGGGCAGGTCAGGTTAATTTACGTGAAGGATACGCACGGACCGATGGCAACGGCGATATGTGGTTGTACAACGTGCATATTTCAAAGTACGACCCGGGCAGCAGGTATAATCACGAGCCCACGCGCACCAGGAAGCTGCTGCTCCACCGCAAACAGATAAACGATCTTGCCGGAAAGGCCGCACAGAAGGGGTTCACGTTAGTCCCGTTGAAGTTGTACCTTAACAAAAAGGGAATCGCAAAGGTAGAGATCGGCCTGGCCAGGGGCAAGAAGGTCTACGACAAGAGAGAAACTATGAGCCAGCGCCAGGCTGACCGCGAGATGGAACGCGCCATCAAGACTAACAAAGTAAAATAATTGCGATTCGAATATCGGGGACGAGTGGCTTCGACAGAGTCGGAGTGCTCTAGGATTGCAGGCCGAGGTGCCATTACCTCGTAAAACAGGTGGCAAAAAAGTAACTGATAAAAACGAATACGTTTTCGCGAGTTAAGCGATGACACACCTCCCGAGTCTCACCCGGCGGACGAGGGTTGGTGACGATTAGCCGGGCTGCGGTGAACACGACGCCGATAATGTTCGCCTAAGAAAAACATCGGCTGGCCCGGGTGCACGCGGTCGGCAGTGTGTGCTCAGGCGAGAAACAATCGCCGACTAAGCTTGTAGGATATCCTGAGTTGGCCTTCTCTGGACGGGGAGTTCGACCCTCCCCCGTCTCCACCAAAAAATTAGAGCCTCTGCATTATGTAAACCAGAGGCTCTTTCGTTATCTTTGTTACGTACAAATATCGTTAAGTTCAGGAAAGGAGAACATCATGGAAAACACACTCACCAACAGTGTTGTATCTACTGCCTCACTCTAGTACTTCGACGCGCCGATCTCCTCCATCTTGCCGGTGACTACGAACACTATACGCTCGCAGATGTTGGTCACCCTGTCGGCGCTGCGCTCCAGGTTATGTCCTACCCAGATCAATCGGGTGGCTCTTGTTATAGTCTTGGGGTCCTCTGCCATAAAGGTGAGGAGTTCTCTGAACACCTGATCGTAAAGGTTATCGATTTCGTCGTCCTCGCCGGCGATGTGTCTGGCTGCCTCGATATCGTGATGGATGAAGGCGTCCATGCTGCGGTGCAGCATGTCGGCGGTCTTCTCAGCCATACGCGGCAAGTCGATAAGCGGCTTGAGAGGCGGCTCGTTGCCGATGAGCAATGCTATCTTGGCTATGCCTTCCGCATGATCGCCGATGCGTTCCAGCTCGGTGATGACGTTGAGCACTGAGATGATTATGCGCAGATCACTGGCCATCGGCTGCTGCGTGGCGATGAGCTCTATGCATTTCTCCTCGATCTCAAAACGTTTTTTATTGATCTTCTGATCGTCATCTATGATTTGCTTTGCCAGTTCCAGATTACGTCCCTTAAGAGCTTCCATGGAGCGAAGGATGGCTTTCTCAACCATGCTGCCCATGAAAAGTATATCGTCCTGGATCTCATTCAGTTTCTTCTGATAAACTTCGCGCATAGCTGTTCCTCCCTGTTTTATCCGAATCTGCCGGTGATATAATCCTCGGTTTTCTTGTTCTTTGGCCGGCTGAACATCTCGTTGGTGTCGCCGTATTCCAGCATCTCTCCGAGGAGGAAGAAGCCGGTGAAGTCCGAGACCCGTGCTGCCTGCTGCATATTATGTGTGACGATGACTATTGTATAATTCTTTTTCAATTCCTGCATTAGTTCCTCTATCTTTAACGTCGCAATAGGATCGAGGGCTGAGCAAGGCTCGTCCATTAAAATAACCTCCGGCTCTACCGCCAGCACGCGGGCGATGCACAGCCTCTGCTGCTGTCCGCCGGATAGCGTCAACGCGGACTTTTTGAGATCACCCGATACTTCGTTCCACAGCGCTGCTGCACGCAGGCTCTTCTCGACCACTTCGTCCAGATTGACATGCCTTTTCATCCCGAGCATCCTGGGACCGAAAGCTACGTTTTCGTATATCGATTTGGCGAACGGGTTGGGCTGCTGAAACACCATGCCTACGCGCTTCCGCAGGTCGACCACATCGACACATTTATCATATATGTTCCTGTTATCGAGAATAACCTCTCCGGAGATGCGTGCGCCGGGAATGATGTCATTCATACGATTCAGGGTACGCAGAAACGTCGATTTACCGCATCCCGAAGGGCCGATGAGGGCGGTTATATAGCGTTCTTTGATATCAAGATTAATATTATTCAAAGCGCAGGTTTTACTATAGTAGAAGTTCAGGTTCTTTGTCTGCATCTTGGTATTCATGAGAGCTTTCCTTTCATCTTTGCCTGGAAGCGATATGACAGCCAGTTGGTGACGGCATTGATCACTACGATTGCTATTATCAATACCACTGCGGTTGCCATCGCCTTCTGAGGGGCGTTGGAGTCCATTATCAGGTAGTATATGTGCAGAGACAGCGGCCTTCCCGGGTCCATGATAGATGTCGGCATGCCGGTGTAGTTGCCTATCGTTAAATACAGACAGGCGGTCTCGCCAAGCGCACGTCCTACGCAGAGTATGATACCTGTTATTATGCCGGGGAAGGCTGTAGGCAGGACCACGTGCCTTGTCGTCTGCCACTTTGTAGCACCCAGCGCCAGCGACCCCTCGCGATGGCCGCGTGGCACCGCCTTGATAGCTTCTTCCGTGGTGCGTATCATCGTCGGCAGCAGCAAGCACACCAGTGTGAGCGCACCGGAAAGTATCGAGAAATTGAAGTGCAGCGCGGTCACCAGCAGCGCCAGCCCGAACATGCCGAACACGATCGACGGGATGCCTGCCAGTGTATCGATGCCGTATCGTATGAAGCGTGTCAGACGGTTGTCAGGCGCGTATTCGGCCAGATAGATACCGGCGCCGATGCCGGGTACCACGAGGATGCCTATCGTTATAGCTATCAGATAGAAGGTGCTCACTATTATCGTCGAGATGCCGCCATCGGCATTAATACCTCCGGCGGGTGCTGTGGTCAGGAACCCCCATCCCAGCGACGGGATGCCTTTGACGAAGACATATGTGATGATGGTCAGCAGGAACAGGATGGTTATGGCGCCGGAGGCCCAGATGAAGACCATGGCCGCGCGCTGAGTATTCTTCGGTGAAGTTATTCTAGCCGGCATTGCGCAGATGTCCTCCCCTCTTTAAGGTGACCAGCGCTATGCTGTTGAGAAATAGTATGAGAAACAGCAGCACTACGGCGGTCGCGAACAGCGCGCTCATATGCTCGGGTGAGGCATATGTAGCCTCTACGGCGATATTGCCGGTGAGGGTACGGGCGGAATCGAGCGGTGATATGGGCATCTGCACCGAGTTGCCGATGACCATTATCATGGCCATCGTCTCGCCTATGGCGCGCCCCATTCCCAGTATGATCCCTGCAGCGATGCCGGAGCGTGCGGCCGGCAGCAGTACGTGCCATATGGTCTGCCAGTGGGTGGCTCCGATCGCTAGGGAGCCCTCTTTGTAGCCGCGTGGTACGGACCTGATGGCATCTTCGCTTATGCTGATGATGGTCGGCAGTATCATGGCCGCCAGCACTATCGAGGCCGCTGCTATGCTGAAGCCTGTACCGCCGATCTGTCGTATCAGTGGAACTATGAGCAGCAATCCTACCAGACCATAGACCACCGATGGGATGCCCACCAGAAGCTCAACGGCAGGCCTGAGAATAGTACGCACCTTGAACGGAGCTACCTCGGCTAAAAGTATGGCGCAGCCTATGCCCAGCGGTACCGCAATGATTAATGCCCCAAAGGTTACGTAAAGTGAGCCGACGATCATCGGCAGAATGCCATATTCACCCAGTGATGGGCGCCATTCCGTACCGAAGAGGAAATCAATTAAGCCCACCCGTTGAAACGCGGGCAGACCCTCCTTGAAGATAAAAACGATTATTGTAAGGAACACGACGATAGAGGCAAATGCACAGATGAAGACTATATGCTTAGAAGCTTTGTCTATGAAATATCGTGACATTCATACGCCTCTGATTTCAGATGGGCCGGAGGGCTTCGTACAACCCTCCAGCCTCACTATTTTGTTAATCTTACCCGGCTATTGAACCGAGATATATCCTTCGCTCTCAACTATGGCCTGGCCTTCAGTCCCGAGGCAGAAGTCGATGAAATCTTTGACCGTTCCTGTTGGTTGCGACTTGGTGAGGAAGTACAACGGTCGAATTATGGGATAGGTACCGTTCTTGGCATTCTCCACTGTGCCCGCCACTCCATCTATGTCCAGCGATTTTACCGCGCTGTCGATGTAGCCAAAGGAAAGATATCCGATAGAGTAAGGTGTGCTGGAGACGGTGGTCTTTATAGTGCCGTTGGATGGCTGCAGTATGGCTTCAGCGGTAATCAACTCTCCATCCATGACCAGTTCCTCGAAGGCTGTTCTGGTTCCTGATCCCTCTTCCCTGGATACAACGATGATTTGCTTATCGGGGCCACCTACCTGACTCCAATTCGTTATCGTTCCGGCATATATATCCCTGACCTGCTCCGTTGTCAGTCCGCTGATGCTGTTGCCGGTATTGGTGATTATGGCGATGCCATCGCGTGCCAGCAGGTGGGTCACAAGCTCCGGCTCATCAGCTTTAAGTTCTCTGGATGCCGCTCCTATATCAAATGTGCCGTCGGCGGTTTTGGAAACGCCGGTGCTGGATCCGCCGCCCTGGATGATGACGTTGACATCGGTATTGTCCTCCATGAATGCGCTCGCCAGTTTCTCCGCCACCGGCTGTACGGTAGTCGATCCGCCCTCGGTGATAGTAGTTGTTGTGCCTCCTCCGCATCCAACCAGCAGAGGAATTACAGCTATCAACATTACAGCGAGGATAACTGTAGCGATGATGGAAGTCGATTTTCTTATAAACATTATTAGCCCCCTTTCTCTATTTGTTTGATTAAATGTTTAACCTTTACTTCTATATGGTCTCTGATTTCTCTGACCGTCCTAATTGATTTGCCCTCCGGGTCTTCGAGCTGCCAGCCCTCAGTTTGCACGAAGGCGGCAGGGCATGCTTTCTCGGCACCGCAGCCCATTGTGATAACGATATCGGCGGAGTCGAGCATTTCCACAGTCAGTAGCTTGGGTCGCTGCGAGCTGATATTAATATCAATTTCTTTCATGGCATTGACGACCGTCTGGTTCAACCTCTCGGCTGGCTGCGACCCGGCGGATATGGCTCGAATGTGAGAGGGAGCATATCTGTTAAAAATGGCTTCAGCCATCTGGCTCCTGCCGCGGTTGTGTGTGCAGACAAAGAGGACTTTCTTCGGGTTTCCCTTGTTCTTGGTTGAAATCCGTTGCTTCATGATTCTAGAATAACAGCCAAGTTTTAAGGGGCAATTAAGGAAATGTTAAGGGAGTGTTAAGATTTTGGTTGGGTTGGGGAGATCGATTATTTATAGGGCAACTTGAATGTAAAGGTCGTCCCTTTGCCCTCGACGCTCTCAGCCCATATCTTTCCGCCGTGGGCGTCGATGATGTGCTTAACTATCGCCAGCCCCAGCCCCGTGCCGCCGCCGCTCCTGGCCCTGTCGGCCTTGTAGAAGCGTTCGAAGATGCGCGGCAGGTCGTCTGCTGGTATGCCGATGCCCGTATCGGCAACTGATACTTGTAGGAAATCGCCGGACGATACGGCCGATATCGTGATGCCGCCGCCCGATGGGGTAAACTTCATCGAGTTGTGCAGCAGGTTCACCAGCGCCTGCTCGATGCGGTCGCGGTCGGCGGTGACAGGCGGAAGGTTAGACGTGATATCGATTTTTATACTCAGCCCCGCCCTGTCGGCCTGCGGCTTAATGCGTTCCGCCGCCTTCGTTACGATTTCACCGATGCCTATCTTTCGCTTCGTCAGCGGAGTTTGGCCGCTCTCGATTCGCGAGAGGTCGCCCAGCTCCTGCACTATCTGCGCCAGCCTGTCTGTCTCAGCGTTGATTTGACCGAGGAACTCTTTAGCGACCGAAGGATCATCGATAGCGCCCTGCGCCAGCGTCTCCGCCAGCGCTTTGATCGAGGCTATCGGCATCCTCAGCTCGTGTGATATGTTGGCGGACAGGTCGCGCTTTACCGCGTCTAGTCGCTTCAACTCGGTGAGGTTTTGTAACAATAGCAAACAGCCTCCCCCTTCGAGCGGGGTGGCTATTGCCATCAGGAACTGCCTGGTGCCGCTGATCTCCACCGAGCCGGCGCATTCCTTTTTCGCTTCGATGCATTTGCTGACCAGCCCGTGCAGCTCGTAGTCGTGGACCGCCTCGATAAAGGTGCGTCCGACGGCGCTCTCCTCGCTGATTTGAAATATTTCCTTCGCCGCCTCGTTCACGACTGTTATCTTGCCGCCTGAGTCGATAAGGATGATGCCGTCGCTCATCTGCGAAAGAATGACGGATAGCCGGTCGCGGTCCATCCCGATGAGCCAGATCATCTCTTTCATCTTGGCTGCCATCAGATTGAAGGCGGTGGCCAGCTCACCGACCTCGCCGCGCGATGCTGTTTTGATCTCCTGATTCAAGTCTCCCTCGGATATCTTGCGCGCCATGTGTGTCAGTTTACGAACAGGATCGATTGTGAGTTTGGAGAGCTGCAGCGCCAACCCGAAGGCAGCCAGAGCAGCGAGGAATGACACCCAGATAATAGTTATCAAGACATGGTGCATGTGACTATTGATTGTCGTCAGTGGTATAGCTACCCTGGAACAGCCTACGATTCCGCTGCCCGCATGTATAGGCACTGCGGTATAGAGCATGTCGTATCCCAGAGTGCTGCTGTAACGAATGATCGATGATGTTTTACCAGATAGAGCCGCTGCTACCTCCGGCCTGTTGGCGTGATTCTCCATAGTTGAGGGGTTTTCCGCTGAGTCGCCCAGCACCGTGCCGTCGGCTCCGATAATAGTAATCCTGTTATCAATCCCTTGGCCTATGGCTTTGACAAAGGTGTCTATTCCATCAGTGGTGTTACCGGCGAAGTATGGTTCGCTGGCGGAAGAAATCATAGCCGCCTGTTCCGCAGTCTGACTGTCGAGGCTTTGGATGTAGCTGTCGTTGAAGAAATGGTAGAAATAACTGCTGATGCCTATGATGCATACGAGTATCAGAACAGTGAAGCTTATGACGGTGCGCCATCTGATGCTATGTAACAATGCTACTCCTCGAATTTATAGCCGACGCCTCTGACGGTTATCAGGTGTCTGGGTTGCGCCGCGTCGTCCTCTATCTTGCCCCTTAGCCATCTGATATGGACGTCGACGGTCCTGCTGTCGCCGTCGAAGTCGTATCCCCAGACCTTTTCCATCAGGTGATCGCGGCTCATCACCCGTCCCTTGTTCCTCATCAAACATGCCAGCAGGTCGAATTCCTTAGGCGTCAATTCGATTGCTGTACCGCGACAGGAAACCGTGTGACGTTCCACATCGATCTCAAAGTCTCCGGCCCTTATTGCAGATAAATGGACGGTTGTCGAGGGATCTGACTGCTGCCCTGCCATCTCGGATCGGCGTAACAGCGCTTTGATTCGCGCCATAAGCTCCTTTACGCTGAAGGGCTTGGTCATGTAATCGTCGGCGCCTATTTCGAGACCGACTACCTTATCGATTTCTTCGCTCTTGGCGGTGAGCATGATGATCGGTATGTTTGATTCATGGCGCAGGATGCGGCAGACCTCCAACCCATCGATCTTGGGGAGCATGATATCGAGAATAATGAGGTCGGGATGCTCTTTCCTCGCGGCTTCGATTGCCTGTGCACCGTCGCTCGCAGTTATTGTGGTATAACCTTCCTTGACCAGGTTATATTTGATGACCCCGAGCAGGGTGCTGTCATCTTCAACTACCAACACTTTATGGCTCATGGCTGTCACCATACATAATATAGCACAGAGTTACAAAGAAACCTATCAAGGATGTAGAGTACTTGAACGTTCGAACCTTCACCACTTGGTGGCTCCCAAGGGCAATAGAAGAACCAGATTCGCCTATCTAGATAAACCGCTCGAATCGTTCCTTATTGGCCTTGCATATCGGGCAGACTTCAGGGGGAGATTCCCTGGCACACAGATACCCACAGACCGAGCACCTCCACACCGGATGAGAAAGCGATGAAATACCGCTAGCTGGCTTTTGAGCCTTCCTGCGCTTCTTTCTTTTATCGGAGGGCGGCCGCCGCTCCGGTATGGCACCGGCTTTCTTGCGCCCCTTCACAACCGCCTCCGAGACATACAGGCCGCAATAACATGTGTCGTAATCGCTCACGTCGGCATCGCGGTAATCGCAGGGGCAGATGATATCAATGTCCTCCTGCTTTTCCCCAGAAGCCAGTCTACAGGGACAAGTCGTATAACCATACCTTTTCTTGTTCGTAAGCAAACCCCTTGCAAGTTCTTTTGCAAACTCCGCATCGGGGTTAAGATGGTATCCTCCGGCCTCGGCCTCCCGCTTCAGCTTCTCATAGAACCCATTAACCTCGCCTGCGCTTAAAGGTGTCTCACCGATCATAGCTTCAATGCCTTCCGGATTTCATCCTCTTTGAAGCCGACTATGCACTTATTATCATCGATAACCATCGTGGGAAAAGAGCAACTGGGGTTCCATTTTTTGACAGTCTGCATAGCCTTTTCCTTCTCATCGTCTCCCATGAGATCGACATCTTCAAAATAGTACTCCACGCCGAGGTCGTCTAGCAGCTTTTTAGTCTTCTTGCACCACGGGCAGGTGCTCAGGGCATATATAACGATGTGCCCTGACTTCTTGCCATCAACGTGTGTTAAGCCCATTTTCAGCCTCCTGACAAGATTCTGTTCCGAGCATCTCTATGCTATTGGCTGCCTTTCACTTCTTCGTGGATTTTTTCGAGCACTTTGCACCAGTGGAGCTTTTGGAACTCTTGTCCATTAAGCCATACTTATTAGTACACACGATTGTGTCGCCACACATCGGACAGAACTTCCAGTCTGACCTGATCTCATACCCACACTTCTTGCACTTTACGATCGCTGCAATCACTGGCATATCACACCTCCAAAAATGTTATGTCCACTCTGATAGATTATTCCTTGCTCCGAGTATTAGTCAAGTATCCATATATTAATAAATCAGATATTATATTATCGACATTACTCTATTAGAAGAGCTATGAACCGAGCACTTAACGAACAACTGATTGCCCCTTGCGGGATGAACTGCGGGATTTGCAGCACTTACCTAGCGTACGCCCATGACCTGCGCGGCAAGGGGATCAAGGCCACATACTGCACCGGCTGCATAGCCCGAGACAAGAAGTGCGCCTTCGTTAAAAAGCGGTGCGACCTGCTGATGAACAACGAGGTTCGCTTCTGCTACGAGTGCGGCGGCTTCCCCTGCGATCGGCTGCAAAAGCTCGACAGAGGGTACCGCACGAGATACGGCATGAGCATGATCGAGAACCTGGAGTTCATAAGGAACAACGGAGTCGACGCCTTCATCGCGCAGCAGGAAGCTAAATACAAATGCCCGAAATGTGGCGGCGTCATCTGCGTTCACGACAAAAAGTGCTACAACTGCCAGCACATCGGAAACTGGAAAGGGTGAATGATTGTTCAAAGTTAACATCCGAACTCACTAGATAATCTAGTACAAGAGGTGCAGGATACTTCCTGCCGGGGACTCGGGGGTGTCCCCCGTTTTTTAACTCCCCCAAGATTGGGGGACCAAGGGGGTTGATCCCTATATCTCAACAGAAACCTATCGATGCAATTTCTGGATTGCCCGATCAAGTCGGGCAATGACAGGAACTACAGGCGGATTCACAGCTTCAATGTTGCCCCACCCCTGATATAGATGTTAAACTATACCACTAGCCCCCAGAATTCACAGGAGGAATGATGTCTCAACTTGTGGCCACTCTGGCTATAAGCGGCGCTCACAAAATCGTAACCAAAGCTGACGCAATGCTGAAAAGCGCTATAGCTAAATACAGCCACGATGCGCCCGTAACATTCATCGACCGCGACGGCGCTGGAACAACTTATTACCTTCCTGTGATCTATGCCTTTACCGGCCACAAGATAGAGAAGATTGGGGACATGCAGCGGACGCTGGAATACGCCAGGAGTCTGCTCCCAAACATCGATACCGGGACTCATACACCAAACCTTGAAGACACAGTTAATGCCGGCCTGGCCACGCTGTTCGCCGCGGAGTTGATTAAAGGTATCGAGTTCGTCGATGGGAAGCAGCCAGAGACAAGCAACGGCTATAAGTACAACGGCCCGATAAGCGATGTGCAGACCCGCGCCTGGGGAGTAAAAATGGTGGACGGCAGCATGCCCGGGTTCGCTGCTATCGTCGGCGCCGCCAAGAGCAACGAGGTGGCGGTCAAGATAGTGCGCGAGCTGCAATCGCGCGGCCAGCTCGTTTTCCTGTCATCAATGTCTAATGGAAGATCGATCGTCGATCAGCTCCTGGAGGAAGGCGTCGAGCTGGGGTACAACACGTATACAGTGCCTCTGGGCACCGATACCGAATCCACGATATATGCTGTGGGCTACGCCGCCAGGGCAGCGATGGGATTTGGGAACATAATGGCGGGAAATTCCCGCGATATACTGTCATACAACAAGAACCGCTGTTTGGCATACGTGCTTTGCCTGGGCCCTTTAGACGAAGTTAAGGTAGCGACAGGTGCCGGCGCCCTGGCCTTCGGATTCCCCATAATATGCGACACCGCCGTACGGCATGTCCTGCCGGCAGGCCTTACAACGCATGAACACCTCATCAGCATGCCGTTCGATGACATCCCGGGCAAGGACGATCTGGAACGCGCCGAGTGTCTCGTACAACGATGCATCGAGGCGCGCGGCATCAAGATCAAGATAGCTACAGTACCGATCCCCGTCTCCTTCGGGCCGGCGTTTGAGGGCGAGATAGTGCGCCGCGCCGCTATGCACTGCGAATGGGGCGGCAAGGGCGCAGCAGGGATGGAATGGCTCAGGATGAAGGCCCCCGACGAGGTGCAGGACGGCAAAGTCAGCGTCATCGGACCAGATATCAACGACTGTGCAGAGGGTTCAACTGTGCCGATAGCGATTATCGTTGATGTGGCCGGCCGCAAGATGCAGAAGGACTTTGAGCCAGTGCTGGAGCGCCAGATACATAATTTCATCAATTGCGCCGAGGGCGTGCAGCACATAGGACAGCGCGACATGGTCTGGATACGCGTCAGCAAAAATGCCTTCAAGCAGGGTTTCAAGCTGAAACACTTCGGCGACATCGTGCATGCCTGCCTGCATAATAACTTTGATACCATCGTAGACAAGGTGCAGGTAACGATTTACACCAGGAAGGATGAGATCGATAGACTGTTGCCGCAGGCACGCGAATCGTACAGGGAGAGAGACAAGCGTTTAGCCGGTCTGACCGACGAGGCCATCGATACGTATTACAGCTGTACGTTATGTCAATCTTTTGCACCCAACCATGTATGCATCATCCCACCTGAGCGCACCGGCCTGTGCGGCGCTTACTCCTGGCTCGACTGCCGCGCCGCATGCGAGATCAACCCCACCGGGCCCAACCAGCCCGTGCCCAAGGGTAGCACCATCGACCAGGCCAAGGGCGAATGGGAAGGCGTCAATAGTTTTGTATACGACCATTCCAATAGAATGGTAGATCGCTTCACGTTCTACTCACTGATGGACTCGCCAATGACCACCTGCGGCTGCTGCGAGGCTGTCACGATAATCATTCCAGAAGCTAACGGCGTGATGGTGGTATCACGCGACGATTTCAGCATGACGCCGAGTGGGATGACGTTCACTACGCTGATGGCCAACGTCGGCGGGGGTCAGCAGACTCCTGGGATGATGGGACACAGCAAACGCTGGGTTACCAGTCCCAAATACATCCCGTTCGAAGGCGGGCTCAAGCGGGTGGTGTGGCTATCAAAAAATATCAAAGAGGAATTCGCAGACGAACTAAAGGCTGCATACGAACGGCTAGGCGCGCCCGACCTGATGGATAAGATCGCTGACGGCGATACTGTCACCACACTAGAAGAGCTTCTGCCCTTCTTAGAGGAGAAGGAGCATCCCGCGCTAACGATGGAACCACTGATGTAAATGCGCCCTCGATATATTAAAATTGTTTTATCCTTCATCTCATAACCGTAAAGGAGAAGATACATGTCGGCAGTGCAGATACCAATCGAGAAATGGACCGGCAAAGTACACCAGCTGACGCTCGGCGGCGCAGGCGGACGCAAAGCCGTAACCGTCGGCGGCGAGAACACGTTACCATTCCTAAAGTTCGAAGGCAGCATGCCGAATAAACCGGCGGTAGCGATAGAGATTCTCGACTGTAAACCAGACGACTGGTCTCCACACCTTATATCTGCGTGGGGTAATGCGGTATCAGATACCGCGAAATGGGCTAAGAAGGCCGTGGAATTCGGCGCCGATATTGTCACACTGCGGTTGCGTAGCGCACATCCGGAAATCGCCGACACCGGCGCCGAGCAAGCAAAGAAAAGTGTTGATAAAGTGCTCTCCGCCGTTGACGTCCCGGTCATCGTCCTTGGTCCCGGCGTGGCGGAAAAAGACATCGAGGTGTTAAGAGCCGCATCCGAGATCGCCCGAGGACAACGGGTAGCACTGGGTAACTGCGAGGAGAAGAACTATCGCACCATAGCAGCCAGCTGCATCGCCGACGGGCATGTGGCCATCGGGCACTCGCCTCTGGATATCAATCTGGCAAAACAGCTCAACGTCCTGCTGCACGATGTGGGCCTTCCCCTCGATTCGATCCTGATGGACCCCGATGTCGGCGCCCTGGGCTACGGGCTGGAGTATTCTTACTCGGTCATGGAGCGTTTGAGACTTGCCGCGCTCGGCGGAGATAAAATGGCCGCCATGCCCATGATCTGCAATGTAGGCACCGAGTCCTGGCGACAGAAGGAAGCAAAGGCCGTAGAAGGCGTTCCCGATAGCTGGGGCGATAACGAGCAGCGTGCAATCATGTGGGAAGAAATCACAGCGATAGCGATGCTGAACGCAGGTGCTAATATTATCACGTTGCGACATCCGAGGACTGTCGAAGTTATAAAGACGACGATCGATAAGCTTATAAAAGTAAACTCTGATTAAGAGGTATCCTTCCGCGGAAGGACCGGGGGTTTGGGGGTGTCCCCCGAACCCTCTCTTCCCCCAAGATTGGGGGCCAGGGGGTTGATCAGCATTTAATCAGAGACCCAGCGCCCGATAGAAGGAGCAGTAGATGGCACTCACAGGTATTC
>Ga0315294_10002289_pt1 | contig 20945 bp, 15 predicted proteins | sample YL17G13_40_MG_FD_203626 | JGI IMG/M metagenome (GOLD analysis project Ga0315294, IMG submission 203626) | Sediment microbial communities from Yellowstone Lake, YNP, Wyoming, USA - YL17G13_40 | ecosystem: Environmental > Aquatic > Freshwater > Lake > Sediment | place: USA: Wyoming | collected...
TTGTCGAGACATAAGGAGACCCACAACTGACAAAAAAGTAATTTCGGTCAGTTATCGTATCCGTTGGAGTTGTGGTATTAACCGTGACCGTGATTGATTCACCGACAACCGCTTTGTACAGAGAATCCCTAGTTTTTGGATTATAAATACCGTTATGGTCTGGACGAGCTCCGTAGTAGAAAGTATGACTTTCACCGGGTTTTGCTAGAACAACATTGCTGATCGCGGGTGCACTTGTTGAATTAGGAACAAAGAGTCCAAAACCAGTAATATACTTCATCCGGTAAATTGTCGCGGCACTGTCTTTGTGCAATTCCAGCTTTCTCATAATATTAATCTTAAAGATATTTTGTTCTTCTTGAGTAGTTGCAAATCCAGTTTTAGTTATTGAGCTGACACCCCAGGATGTGTCCCATGGGGTAATGGTTGTATCAATTGATGCGATTTGAAACTTTATCGTCCAGATACTATCATATTGAAATACACCAATGCAGTTCTGGGTTGAATCAGTATAGGTTATAAAACAGAAGGTATCTTTAGTTTGTATCGAATCATTTTTGACTCCGAATAGTAAATCGTCAATATGCGTGCTATCGCCTAATATATAATGGGAGCCCAATAAGTGAGCAATTTTTATAACACTATCACCAGTGCGTGATAAAGTATCAGTGCTGACTAAAGCTACATTGATTTCCAAAGGCAAATTTATCGGAGTAGCGTCTTGACCTTGTAAATAATGATAACCGTTTATCGTATCACGCCAGCGAGTAAGTTCTTGTTTTACTGCGTTAGAATCTTGCGAAGTCCACCAGGGCCAGGCTGGCGGTGCTTCATTTCCGCATGATGAAAGGATTATCGCAAAAATAAAACCGATACAAAAAATTGCCAAATAACGTTTTATCATATAATGTCCTTTCGTTACCTATTTATTATTACTTTCTTAGTTATAGATTTATCGTTGGTCTGAAGAGTACAAAAATATACACCAGAATTTATCGGTCGATTGTTTTCACCGTTGCCGTTCCATATTACTGAATAATTACCTGCCGGTGTTTCTCGAGAAATTAGTGTTTTGACTATTCTTCCCGACACATCATGGATTGTAAGTGAAACGTTTCCCTGCGCAGGTACTGAATATTCAAAAGTCGCAGATGACCTGAATGGATTTGGTCGGGGAGTCATAAGAGTGAAATTGTAATATTTCGGAATTGAGTTATTTTCCTCAATACCGGTGATTGGAACTGGTACTCGGTGACAGACCATGGGATTAACACAGAATCGGTGTTGGGTTTGTAAAAAAGCTCCGGCAATCGAATCAGCCATGTACATTATAAGTAATGTATCTGGAATATTCGTACCGGTTGTTACCTGAATACCGCCCGCGATTGGAAAACGTTTGGACATTGTGTTGGGTGTTGTGATGCGGGTCTTGCCCTGCCAGGTTAAACCGTTGTTCGGAGATTCCGAGATATAGATATCAGCACGGGCAAGACTGGTCAAAGGTTCATAATTGAGCGAGTCAAATTGTTCCCAGGCGACATACAAATAACCATTAGAAGGATTTTGAACCATTGTTGGACGGCAGGCAAAGATTGCATTATAACCGACCGCGGCAGCAAGTGTTTCAGCCTCGTAATGATGAATTAATGAATAGGCTGGTGTATTAGTCGGGCAATAATGCCAGATTTCTGCAGGCATTGTATGGTTGGTATCGGCGACCGATGCAACGATATGAAAATTATCCTGTGCGTCAAACATCACAGAAAGCGATGATACGCCAAAGGATGGTAGCATACCAGTCGATGGTGGAAACGGGATTTGAGTTGACGTACCCCAGTTCGCACCGCCATCAGTAGACAGTTTGTAATAAGCGCGGTCTTGGATACCTACCGGCGTTGCTTCTTCCCAGACAATGATAACTTTGTTGGATGTTTTGGAAGCAGCAATATTTATGTTAGGGAATGTCGGGTCAGGTACGGGTGGTGGAATTTTTATATAACTCGTCCAGGTATTCCATGGCTGCACCCGCGCATAATACAGACTTTCAGTTGATGGAACATCAATTGCGGCAACATGTACTGCCTGGTTGTGAGTAACACCGATTGCGGGCCAGCGATAACCGGCAACACCCTGCGAATATTCAAATAATCCGGCACCGGGTGCCTGGTCACGGGCAATTTCATTTGCCAAGACACCGCCAACCGTGTTCATACCAGAAATAACAAAATTACCGGTAATCGGATCAATATCTGAACCGCCGGCAACACTGCTCATTGCGCTTGGAAATACTGGGATACCAGAATTCATATAATTACTTGCATCAATCCAGCTCCAGGAATGAGTAGTCCAATCATAATAGTTATAACGCATATTACGGTCGTCCATCGCTACAACATTACTCCACATCCAGGTTGCATGAATGCCATTTGCTGGGTCATTTACGAGCCAGGTAAAATCAGGTCCGTTAACCCAGTCATAACAGGTGCCGCCAATAACTTCAGTACGTCCGACCAAAGGCAGCGGACAAGGATTCGATAAATAAGATGTATTAGCTGCTCCCGTATTGATATTTGATTTATTATTTTCAGTTATTGTGGTTTGAATGCGGGTTAAATTATTATTAATCGCAAAGGTGATTGCTAAAATTGATATTGTTAAAATGATAATTTTCTTCACCATACCTCCATTAAAACGACACTAACGATTGTGGAAACGTCTCACGACATACTTGATACCCCGCACCTGATGACAGGTGCGGGGTTTATATGGTTAATTATTTTTAGTTAGTGCGGATGATTTTTCGTGAGACAGATTTATCCGCAGTTTTTAAAGTGTAGAAATAAATGCCAGCTTGAGTTCGGTTACCATTGGTATCTTTGCCATCCCAGATTGCAGTGTATTCACCAGGAGTTTTTGTTCCGGAAACCATTGTTCGGACTGGTCTGCCTAATATATCATAGATTGTCAGGTTTACAATGCCGCTAATGGGTACCGTATATGTTATGTTGGTTGTATAAATGAACGGGTTAGGGGATGCTGAATTTAATGTTAGATTGTAAATTGTGCCGGGGTTTTCCTCAGCAATTGCGATTGGTAGTGAATTTCTATGGAAGCGATGTAAGACAACGGGATTGAATGTGAATCTGCCTTGTGCGTAGAGTTCAAATCCGGCAATCGAGTCGATCATATACTGAACAAATACAGTATCAGCTTTTACACCACCCAGAACCGGGAATCGTTTTGAGGTCGTATTCGGGTCAGTGATACAGCCAAGACGGGAAACGGTCTGACCGTTATTGGTCAATTCTGCAACCATAATTTCGGCACGAGACAAAGTCGTCAGAGGTTCATAGTTTAAAGAATCAAAGCGTTCCCAAGCCACATAAATGTTACCACCGGATGCAGTCGGAGCCTGAACAACTGATGGACGGGAACAGAATATTGCATTGTAACCGACCGGTGCAGTTAACGTATCTGGTCGATAGGCATATACATGTGTCCAAGGTTGGCCAAGTGAAGGGCTATAAAGATAAACATCACAAGGAACAGTAACATTAGTATCAGAACAAGTAACGGCTATACGAAGATTGTCTGAATTGTCGTACGTACCATACAGTGATGTAATCCCATAACCTGGAAGATAACCAGTACCGGGTGGAAATGGAATTTGGGTCTCAGTACCCCAAGTACCACCGCCATCAGTTGATTGTCGATAAAAGGCGCGCCCTTGAAGTAAATCGTTTGACGTTTGCCACATGATAGCGACTTTATTGGAAGTTTTGGAAGCAGCAATATTATAGTCAGGGAACGCCGGTTCATTACCCGTGGAATTCAGAAGAAATGGAGTTGACCAGGTATTCCAGGGGTTATTTTTCACATAATACAACGTATCCCCCATAAGCTGCTCGACTGTAGCAATATGGATTACCTGGTTATGGGTTACACCGTGATATGGCCATTCGAAACCGATCGGCTGTGCTGAGTACTCAAAAAGACCGGCACCTGGTGCTTGGTCTCGAGCCAGTTCAGTATAAATTGTACCAGTTCCACCGTGATGTGTAGAAGGGATACCATTACCCGTAATTGGGTCATAGTCAAAACTGCCGTAGCCACTTCTTATCGTAAAGCAATTGATACCCGACGCCGGCCAGTTCCAAGTTCGGGTTGAGAAATCATAGAAATTATATCTTTCATTGCGGTTAGCCGAAACACCATCGCACCACATCCAATAAGCGTGGATACCATTAGCGATCGGGTCATAGTTACACCATGTGCCAACCGGACCATTCGCTTGCCAGTCCCAGGTTGTATAACCAACAACATCTTGACGACCAATTAATGGCATTAACGGTGAGACAGGTCCGCTGCTCGGTATGACGGGAGTCCCGATCATGACATGATTGTCATTTATCGGAGCAAGGACAGTCTGAACCCGAGTATTTATACCAAATGCAGCAACAATTATTATTGCTAATAAGAAAACAACTTTTTTCATCTATTCCTCCAAATTGATTTTATTTTTGTTACAAAGTGTTTGTATTTCGTTACGCCTCCTTTCCGATATTTTAATTTTTGTTTGACCAGTCTAAATAAATTTGACTGGTTTTACTATATTGATGCGGATTAGATATTCGCGGTTTTATACCAAAGAAAATGCGGTTTTTCATATGTTTTATACTCATCCTATATACCAAATAATTTAACAAATCTTTTGAATTTGTCAAGAGGTAATTTAATAATTTTTAGTTCATAGAAACATGTAAATAATCACATTATAAATATGTTTAGGACTTTCGATTATCTGATATTGAACTAAATCAGATTTATCGTTTAGTATTGATTTGTATTGAGCTGAACAATACTATTCAGTAATGTATTTATTAATTACATTTTTGATCTAACATTATCCAACACATATTCTTAATGCAGTATTCTTCTAACATAGGGGAGGTATCCCCCCGATATTGGACTATTTATGGTTCTAAAGTATGTAGAACTTAATAGTGATATGTAATCAGAAAAGTCATCAAGCTAAATAAATCGGTTGAAAGTATATCATAAAATCAGTATGCAATCTCAATATATAAATGCAAATCATAAATAAATCATAATACCAGTTACTTCGGTAAATGTATCAGTGAATATAAAAGGTCATACAGAAGGAGATAGATTACGATATACAGGGATTAATCAACAAAAATTTATATAACTATAAGGTTGACAATTGATTCGAAACATTTTATAATGACTTGTTAGTTTTTGGGGGCGATTGGTCTTGACGGAGTGCCTGAGAGGTTTGAGGGCATAGCGAGGACCTTCGGTATCTCGTTAAAATAACCGAAGAACTTACAGCTGCCAATAACAGCTATGCACTGGCTGCCTAATTAAGGCAACCACTCTGTCCTATCAATGCACCCGGGATAGAAACAGGGTCTAACAGGGTGATAAAGGTTCTGACTCTACCTTATGGTTAGAACCGGATACTTAATAAGGCTGGTTGGTTCTTGCCTGTTACTCGGCGAAAGGACTGACGAGAATTAAAGAATAACTAACTATGTAGAACTTAAACTTCGAACGCTTCGGACGCGGGTTCGATTCCCGCCGCCTCCATCTTGATACAGTATGTGATTTGTTTGGATTGGTGCCTGCTCTGATAAAAAAATTACAGAGCCTGCTTAAAATAAAATTTTATCCCGGGCACTACTGAGAATGTAAACAAAGTATATTTATTTAAGGAGTAAAATCAAACAAGGGGATGTTATGATAAAATTTATTTGTAGTCTGATTCTTACTTTTATAACTCTAAGTACTGCTTCACCGTATGATACACAATCATCGATGCCGGTTGACTGGAGTATAAATACAATCTGGTCAGGGAGCGCAACGCTAAGGCAAATAGACATCGACAATCATTTAAAAGGGATAAATGATGATACATTTCGTGTTTTTACAGTTCAGGCTGCTGCCCCAAGAATGGTATTACTTTTTACTGACACTTCAACTGCATTGCCGATGCAATGGAGGTGCGATACATTAGAAATTTCACCGGTTGGATATTATGGTGCTTGCATTGGTGATGTTGATCGAGATGGTGATAATGATTTGGTCTATATCCGTTCTGCAACTCCGTATTTTTTGTTTCGACAATATTGGAATAGCACAGGTTCAACATGGATAACTGAAACAATAACATCAACCACTGGTGGAAACTGGGGAATGGATGTTGGTGATGCAGATAATAATGGATATACTGATGATATTATTTACAGTGCAGGAGTTACTTCGAGTTCTCGGCTCAACCGAGCATATTGGACAGGTTCAGCATGGCAAAATTCAGAAATATGGTCTGGTGATGGTCGTACAATTCAAGGCATCGCAATTGGTAATTTTGATTCATCGAATGGGGATAGTAATGAAATTGTAGTAGCTACTGCAGGATCTACTACCAATGGCGGTAGAGTGATGCGTATTAAATGGAATGGAAGTATTTGGGATACGATGACAATGTGGAAAGCACCGGATAATAGTTCATTCACCAATGTTGCGATTGGTAATATTGATACAACTAATCTTGGTAATGAAGTTGTCGTTGCGAACGGATTAGGTCCAGGTAGTATGGCACGTGGTGCGATCATTGAAGTTTATGGTTCAGGGACAACCTGGTCGCAAAGACCAATTTTCACGCCAACTGCATCAACTAATGCTTGGGGACTTACAGTTGGCGACGTTATGACGACCAATCCTGGTGATGAAGTTATCTTTGCTAATTCATTAGGACCGCCTTATGAAGTGAGAGCAGTTTATGGAGCGGGTAGCAACTGGTCTAATGAACTAATTTATAATATTGGCGGGTCAAGTTTTGGTATTGTTACTGGCAATGTAAATAAACACCGAACATTAAATCAGGAAATTGCAATTGCCGGGAATGGCATTATTTATGAAGCCGAACAACAACCGAGTGGTGGTATAACGGTTATTAATACAAATCAACTTACCCAATCTAACATAGTAATAATGCCTAATCCAACAAAAAATATTCTATTTGTAAAATATAATGGTCTTTTAGCTAATCCTCCGCATATAACACTTTATAATACTGCCGGAAGATTAGTCAAGTGCTATACCCTAAATGGTTTTGATCAGAATCAATCATATAAAATTGATGTTAGTTCGATACCTTCGGGTATTTACTTAATGCGATTGGTGTCAGGGGAGATAAAAACAACAAAAGTAATAGTTATTAATAGATAACCTTATATCAAAATTTATAAAGTTAAGAAAATTTAGAGCTTATAGCCGATTTTTCTCAAGAAATCTTTACGGTCCTGTTTGTCTTTATCGGTTTCAATTTCCCGAGATTTTTCGCCATCAATCACGCCTAAAATACCCCTGCCCTGATTGGATTCAGCAATAATGACCTCAACCGGATTAGCCGTAGCACAATAGATTGAACATACTTCTGAGACCGATTTAACCTGACTGAGAACATTAATTGGGAAAGCATTCTTGATAACGATAAAAAATGAATGACCGCAACTGAGATTATAGGCATTTTCTTCAGCAAGTTTGATTAATTCATTATCATTACCTTCGCTGCGAATCAAGCAAGGACCGGATGACTCACAAAAGGCGATACCGAATTTCATATTGGGTACAGATGTGATTAGTGTTTCATAAATATCTTCGATGGTTTTGATGAAATGCGCTTGACCAATTATAATATTAGTATCGTCTGGTTTCTTTACTGTTATTGATTTGAGTTCCATTGTTCTCGTCTCCTATTTAAAGTAATATCAAAAATTAAATATTAAAAATCAAAAACACATATTAAATATCAAATATTGTTTTATCATTATTGTTTATACAGACCATTAGCGAAACATAACTTAAGTGCTTTTTGGGATTAGGTTTGTATTTTTGATATTTGACTTTTTATATTTAATATGATTTTTAAATGGGTCGTGCAGGAGTCGAACCTGCGGCCACCGGATTAAAGATCCGATGCTCTACCAGCTGAGCTAACGACCCATCCATATATTAGTCTCTATTTAATAGAAACTACTGATATGCCGGGAGCCGGAATTGAACCGGCATGGATTATAAATCCGAGGGATTTTAAGTCCCTTGCGTCTACCAAATTTCGCCATCCCGGCTAAACCGATAAAGGCGGCAATGGGACTTGCACCCATGAATAGCGGTTTTGCAGACCGCCGCCTTGGCTACTTGGCTATGCCGCCACAAAAATACTCTTGGCTTCTACAATTAGCCACATAAAAAAGCGGGAGACGAGATTTGAACTCGCGACCCTAACCTTGGCAAGGTTATGCTCTACCAGCTGAGCTACTCCCGCATTTTGGCCCCAACGGGAGTCGAACCCGTATCTTCACCTTGAAAGAGTGATGTCCTGAACCACTAGACGATGGGGCCATCACTATATAAATTATCTAAAATTTATTAATTGTCAAGAGAGTTGTACGAATTGAAATTAGAAGAAACTTGCGTCGCGATAGTCAGTAATTTCGGGTTGCTTTACTGCGCTCTGGAAGATTTGATTGCCAATCTCGTTTTTCCGCTGCTCTTGATAAGTTGCTGGATTGAATGTTGCATTCTGGGTCTTCAAATCACATCGAATTACAAATGAACCCATATCAGTGGCTAAAACACCATAGGTCTCACCAGGATTCAGTGCATAAGCAGCACCGGCAAATTCTGAACCTTTACGATTGCGGCATTCAGTAAATGATGCAAAGTCTTCGGTATGAATTTCAATCAGAGTATCGATACGGACAATTGATTCGAGCGGGACATGGTTACGGATTCTGTCGATATAGGTCTCGGCATAATTTTTGAGCAGATCTTTTTCCTTTTCGCGTCGGAGCTCAAATTCGATTGATGTTTTTGCCTGGTCAAATGGCTGCATTTTTTGCGGTTCAACACCAAGAAACTGGAAGACATAATAGCCATTGCGACCTTTTAGAGCTTCGCTTATTTTTTGGGGTTTTGCTGACAAGATAAAATCTTTCATTTGATTTGAATTATATAATGCCGGGAAGCTGATGCGGTCTTTGGTCATTGGCGGCATTTCACGAGGGAAAAGCCCATATTCCTGAGCGACCGTGTCAAAATTTGCACTCTGAGCCTTTGAAATAAAATTACCCACGCTGTCTGTCATTGCCGATTCGGTCTCCCGAGTTAATTTGATTGCCTTGGTAATCTTTTGTATCTGTAAACTGTCTTTAGTTTTCTGATTAATCTTAATGATTTGCCACCCCGTATAGGTCATAAACGGTCCGGTGACTGAATCGTTCTTTAAACTGTTAATTGTTTTACGGGTAATCGAGTCCAAATCCTTTATTTTGATCCAGGCCGGTGCACTGTCACTTGGAGAATCAGAAAAATCCCGGATTAAAGTGCCGAACTCGTCGGTTTTAGTCATTGCAGAGGCATCTTCGATTTGACGCTGAGCGTCTTCTGAATCCCTTTGAGTTATGGTCTGGGCAAAGAATACATAGCTTGCACGATATCGGGTTTTCTGCAGATATTTGTCTTTATGTTTGTCGTAATATGCTTTTAATTCAGCATCGGGTGGTGTGTAGCGGTCTTTTAAAGTTCTTGGACCAAAATACAAATAGGTTAATTTAACTGCGGTATTTTCTTTGTCCTGAGCATCGTTCAATTCACCGTTCGTTACGCGGTAACTGTTGATGACGTCCAAACGAAATTTTTCTTTGGGCAAGGCATCAGCCAAATCGCGCGCATAAAGCGTTAAATACAAACGATTTTCTTCAGCAAAAAGGTAATTCTGATATTTTTCCGGGTCAAATTGACCATTGGTCATCAGTTCTGGTTGGGTCCTTAGGTTTTCGGGTGGATTGGCTTTCATAATTTCAATAATTTCCGCATCCGTTATCTTTATCCTGCCTTTTTTAAGAATATCACTCCAGGTTTTTTCCTGGGTCAGATACTGCCAGGTTTGCTGGTTGATATTTTCCTGGTCCTGCGGTGATATATCGCGGACTTTATTTTCAGTCTGATATTTTACGGTAAAGTACTGGACCGCATTCTGGTATTCCTGAAGCTTAATCACTTTATTGCCAACTTTGCCGACAACCCCTTTATCCAGCATTTTCTTGCCGGTTTGTTTGCCAAGTATCTGCCATAATTCGTTCATTAAAAATCCACCGATAAATACGACGGCGACAATAAGAAAAATACTTTTGCTCAAACGACGCATAGATGTAATTGCTGACATAGATTTAAATGATAATCAGATTTTATAAAAAGTCAAGATGTATTGATTACAAGATTACAGGTTCAAGGCAAATTCTTTGCTAACTGTTGATTAATGAGTGAGCGCGTAGGCAACAATATTGACACCCATTTTGAAAGCAATCTCACGTTTTTCTTGCGGGTCGTTATGGGTGTCAGTCCAGCCGTCGCTGATATTTGAATTCCAGGAATAGAATACAACCAGCCGGCTTTGATAATATAAACCAAATCCTTTAGGCGGTCTTTCATAATGCTCGTGAATCTTTGGTAACCCATTCGGAAAATTGTAAATCATGTGATAAATCGGATGGTCAACCGGTAATTCAACCAGGTCGATGTCCGGAAAAACTCTTTTCATTTCGCGTCGGAACGATTCATCCATACCATAATCATCATCAGCATACAGAAAACCGCCGTCACTCAGAAATGCGCGCAGATTCTTTACTTCTTCCTCGGACAAATTGATATTACCGTGACCGGTTACAAACAAAAATGGACACTGAAACAAATTATCATCATTGAGACTGACCACTTTTTCTGTGATATCAGTTTTGATATTGGTCCTTTTATTCAGTTCCTGAGCCAAATTTGGTATGATATCAGGGTCATTATACCAATCACCGCCACCTTCATATTTTAAACGGGCGATTGTAAAATTTTGAGCTAAACTAATATTTATTAATGAGATTACTAAGACAAAAAAGACTGTAAAAAAATTCCTAACGCGCATGCTTAAGTGCGACGACGTATTGATAAGGGACTTTGATTTCACCAATTAAGATTTTACCTTTACGACCGCCGTGACAATCAGTGCCGCCAGTCGATAACAGGTGATTATTCGTTACCAAGCTGGTTAAGTATTTCAGGTCATTGTCATTATGATCAGGTCGCCAGACTTCAAGCCCGGCAATACCTTCATCAATAATATAATTAATTACTGCACGGTTGTTGTAGCTTAACGGATGAGCTAATATTGGTATGCCATGAAAATCACGAATCAATTTGATTGCTTCTTTGGGTGTAAGTTTTTCCTTGGGAACATAAGCCGGACAATGATAACCAATATACTTCCAGAATGCTTCATCGTAGCATGAAATATGACCTTCTTCAAGTAATGCCTGGGCGATATGCGGACGACCAACCGCGCCATTACCAGCGAGTTCTAAGACACGTTTGAGTTCAATTTCTGCACCCTGCTCGGCAAGTTTTATCACCATCTTTTTAGCGCGGTCCAACCGTTTTACCTGGATATCGGAAATGATATTTATCAGCTTTTTACTTTTATAATCAATGTAATATCCGATAATATGAATATCGCAGTCGCCAACAATACAGCTCAGTTCAACTGCGGGCAGTACTTCAACACCAATCTCCTTCCCTTTTTCCCTCGCTGGTTCGATGCCTCCGACCGCATCATGGTCGACAATGCCGATTGCACCAAGTCCTCGTTCTTTTGCGATAGTCACTACTTGTTTCGGTGTGAGCAGTCCATCGGAAAATGTGGTGTGGACATGAAAGTCACAAAACTTGTTCTCGGGTGACTGTTTTTCCCCAAAAATAAAATCCAAAAATTTCATCTTGTCAATTATTATTATTTACTACAATTTATTTTCAATCGTTCTATTTATCTCAGCAATTTCATTTTCTACTGCACTTAATGATTTTTCTATCTTGGAAATTTTCTCATCAATAAAATTACGATCTCTGATTGTTTTTAGATTTATCAGCACATTGAGCCGACCGCCTTCCATAGCCGTTTTAAAGCTCGAGACAGCAACCCCGACATCAGAAATCGTATTCTTATTGCCCTTTGCAGCAATCAGATGGCATAAAAATATTGTTTCTACTGCCAGGTCAAATACCTTTTCCGGAATAGCGCAGGCTTCTTTTAAAGCAAGCTGGATTGCCTCAGTCCGTTTTGCTTTTTCTTCATCGGTTGCTTTTGGAAGTTTGTAAGCTTTCATTACCATATTAAACGATTCCGCATCCAAACTTATATACTCATAAAATCTTTTCTGCACTTTCGCGAGTGTTTCTTTAATTGGTGTAAACTCTTTTACGATTTCATCAGATTCGGGTTTAGCTAAAGTGATATTAGTGACCATTAATAATAAAGAAGCACCAATCGCTCCAGACAATGCAGCACAAGAACCGCCGCCAGGGGTTGGAGTCGGCTGACTTACTTCAAATAAAAAGTCTTCGATTCCTTTACTTTTTCCACCTTCTAATTTTGATTCCAGAATCTGCTCTGGTTTAAACTCATCTAATTGTAAGTAATAAACGGCTGAATCAATTAATGCCTTTTCCGGTGTCAACCCGACGATTTCACTCTCTTTAATTGTAACACCATAACGCTCGGCTTCACGCTTGACTGTCTCAAACACACGGAAGAGAGGCGTGCCGAGATAATTGGTCATATTGATTGAAACCTGCACGCAATTTTTCTCTTTGATTGCAAAACCGAGTGCTTTGGCATAACGATAACCACCGTCGCGGAATCGAATTGCCTTGGCAATCTTTTTGGCAATACTCAAATCAGTTGTATTGAGATTAATATTATAGGCAATTAATGGAAATCGTGCGCCAACCACGGTCGCACCAGCAGTCGGATGTAATTCAGGTTTGCCAAAATCTGGTGCGCGGGTCGGGTCGGTTTTAATCGCAGTTTTTAATCCTTCAAATTCACCTTTACGGATATTAGCTAAATCTATGCAATGCGCGCGGGTCGCAGCAGCTTCATAAAGATAAACCGGTATCTTGAGCTCATCGGCAATCCGCTTGCCCAGTTCTTTTGCCAGATAAACACATTCTTCCATTGTCACATTGGAGATTGGGATAAATGGAATAACATCGGTCGCGCCCATGCGGGGATGTTCGCCCTGGTGGACAGTTAAATCAATTAATTCCGAAGCTTTTTTACAGCCCTGAAATGCGGCTTCGACAATATTGGACGGCTCACCGATGAAACTGACAACCGCGCGGTTATGGTCGGCATTCATCTCCTTGTCCAAAAGCACAATGCCCTGAACCGATTGGATTGCCGAGACAATTTTGTCGATTATTTCAGGTCTTCTGCCTTCTGAAAAATTAGGAACGCATTCAATAATTTTCGCCATTAATAATATCCACTAATTAGTATAAAATAATATAACAAAGAATATCTATTTGTCAATTAAATATAGCGAGCGAGACAGACTCGGAAAAATTATTTGAATAAAACGAAAAATCTAAAGATGAGAAAAAAACATTATAATTTTTAGTAATTATATTTGTGTGACAATATAGAACAAACTGTCATTGCGAGCGACTGCAAGGAGCGTGGCAATCTCAGGTAAATGGAAATAGTTGGAGATTGCTTCAGTCGCTTTGCTCCCTCGCAATGACACATGTGTGCAATTGTAACTTTTAAATTTTTATTTGTAATTTTGACCTTTGAACCTGCCCCGCACCGAGCTATGCTCTGGTGCGTTGGGTTTTGACTTTTGAGCTTATATCCCTTGTATATCCCCTGATAAATATTCTGTTTATATCAGTATTTAACCCTCTAATATATATCCTGATAAATTCCATGATATATTGCAAAATATAAACCAATTTATGTTTCGTATTAGATATCAGTTTAGCTGATGAAAATAATGACCTATTATATGCTGAAAACAAAGAAGTATTTAATGTCTGATTTACTCTCCTGTTCAAACTTCTCTTGTATCTCATACCTGATACCCCCCATCATACCCCATCCCCAACCCTTTTTACGTATTATGTTATATGCTACAAGAATTTAGATTAAAATTTCCCTTGAAATTTTGTCTATATATAGATAGACTTTTTATGTTTAGACTTTTTGAGGCTACAACCTTGAATTCACTCTATTTTACTATCATTAGTTTCTTTTGCAGGTTTTTTCCATTCGTTCTCAGAATACAGAAATAGACACCTTCACAAACTTTTCCGTTATTATCATCAGTTCCATTCCAGATTACAGAATAATTCCCAGCATTTTTATATTCATTGTCTAAAGTCTTTACCAGTCTGCCAGAAATGTCAAAGAATTGTAGGGATACATTTCCTTCAGCGGGAAGCGAATAGCGGACAACGGTTAGCGATTTCACTGGATTGGGATAAATTTCAAGCATTGAATGTATAGCGTTAAGCGTAGAGCTTTCTTCTTCTATCCCTACATTTGCAATATTCCAGGTATTTCCGCTATTATATGTATAAAGCACATAACTATCACCGGCAATTAAGCCATGCAACGTGTCGGCAAAGTCAACATCATATAAAGTTGTATTAACATTACTTGTTTGCATTTGCCAGGTGTTACCATCATTATTGCTGTGAATAATTGTGCCATTATGACCAACTGCCCAAGCATGATTTCCTACAAACTTTATTGAACGGAGATATTTTGCTTGTGAAGGAATTGTTACAGGTTGCCATGTGTTTCCACCATTATAAGTTCTCATTACATTTGCCGACATTGTTCTGTCATTACCGCCAACCACAAAACCATTTAAAGTATCTAACATTTTAATATCAAAGAAGTCATAGATTGTATCTCTTCTTAAAAGTTGCCAATTCAAACCACTATCAATTGAAGTTGCAATGAAACCTTGTCCGCCAAAAAATGTATCCTGAGGATACATGGGATGAATATATCGACCAGTACAAATCCACCCTTTTTGCCTAGCTACAAATGAAACCCCCCATACATCTATTGTATCAACATGAAATGGCGGATATGGTAAACATAATTGTTCCCAGAAATTTCCGCCATTCGTTGTACGCCCTATAAATGCTGCTTCACATCCAACCCATCCATAACTACTATCGATGAAAAAAAGTCGATAGCTGTAATAAGACAAACCATACACTTGTCTTGTCCAATTGAGCCCTCCATTTTCTGTATTATATACACATCCTTGATCAGTGCTGACCCACCCTTTTTGCTCGTCGAGAAAGAAAACATCATAACAAGACCGTAATATGTATGAATTTAAACTTTGGTTTATCCAGTTAATCCCGCAGTCTGGAGTGTAAAATACAAGACACGTATCACTTGTTGCAACCCAACCCTTTAGTGTATTTGGCGCCATTGCTGCACCGTGAAAAGTATGTGCCCAAGCAGTTGTGCAAAAGAGAAATAATAAAAACACAAGCCTTTTCATAACATCTCCTTGCGTCTTGACCGACGCTTCTAATTAAATATGAGTTCAATTTATTATATTGTCAAGAGTTGTATTAGGTGTCTAAAATATTTTAGATACTTTACAGTTTTTCATTGACATTTATTTTCTTTTTTATTAAAATCGTTGCAAGTGAAACAAAGAAAAACAAAACCACCAGATTCCACAGATTTACACGAGAAAAACAAAAAGAATCTTGTGAGTATCTTGTGTCAATCTTGTGGTTTAATATTTTCTGGGGCAGTAGCTCAGTTGGGAGAGCGCCTGAATCGCACTCAGGAGGTAGCCAGTTCAAATCTGGTCTGCTCCACTCTTACAAACGGGACAGGGAATAAATGATACTACCAAAACGTGTTTTCTTAACCAAGGGAGTCGGACGTCACCGCGATAAGCTTTCCAGTTTTGAGGCAGCACTGAGAGATGCCGGAATCGAGCGGTTTAATATCGTAAGAGTCTCGAGCATTCTACCTCCCGCAAGTAAATTTACCCCACGCAGTAAAGGATTGCAGTATCTTACACCGGGCGAAGTAATTTTCTGTGTTGTATCAGAAAACTCCACCAATGAACCGCATCGTTTAATTTCTGCGTCAGTCGGCGTAGCGGTACCCAAAGACAGCAGTCAATATGGCTATCTGTCCGAATACCATTCGTTCGGCGAAACCGAATCAAGAGCCGGTGATTACGCCGAAGACTTAGCTGCATCAATGCTCGCAACAACCTTAGGTGTTGAGTTTGACCCGAATGCGGGATGGGATGAGCGGAAAGAAATCTGGAAAATATCTTCGAAAATTGTCCGCACGATGAATATCACGCAGACTGCAATCGGCGACAAGCGCGGTTTGTGGACAACGGTTATCGCAGTCGCAGTTCTTTTACCGTAAGAAAGCAGTTCTTTAATATACCCTGAAGAATTTTATATTTGAATAGTAGTGTTTTAAAATACTTTTATAAGAGATTTTTTGCCGTGCCATTGCCATTGCACCATACTGACATAAACCAATACCATGACCCCAGCCATGACCATAAATTTCTATTGAATCATTTTTTATCTTATAGGTAAAAAAAGTCGACCGCAAATTTAATGCTTTACGAAAACTTTCGGCCGAGACCTTATATTCTTTGTCCGATTTGAACTTGAAATATTCAACCCGCTTGGTTTTTTTATTTATTTCGAGCTTCGGATTTAAACGAAACTTGTATGAAATACCGGCTAATTTCAGAATCGTGCTTTCAAAAGAATCACGTCCAATTTTTATATTCCATTCAAAATAGGGCGAGTCTTGGCAATAAGGTTTTTTGTGCCTTGAGTGGTTTAGTGCATCAATTATTGGTTGTAAATAAGGATATCTTCCAGAAGTAGTTCTCCCGCCACAACAAGCATGGTATTGAGCAAGAATCGGTTCATTCTTGTATTGTATGATTTCACCGCGGGTTTCATTAACCGCAGAAATTGCCAAAGGATATTCTCGAGCAGTTCCCTTATATTCCTGGTCATATAGGTACGAGCCATATATATCAAAGTCTTTTCTTTGACCCAGCAGCGACATTGTATAACTGCGGGCACAGACTGCTTGTGCTTTGATTGCATTGAATTCATTTTCTTTCGCTTCGCCGATTTCAGAACTGACCACGCCATATAAGTACTCTTCAATCGGCAGAATATTTATTGCGGTTAAATCATGCGTGATTGGGAAACGGTGGACAACGCCTTTTTTTATCTGTATTTTATTATGATATGTGGTCATTGATTTAGAAGTGTATCCAATGCTGATATCGCCTTCGCTTTCTAAAGTAATCTTGCTTGCATTTTTAAGAATAATTTTATTGTTTTTAAGAACCGCGATTGAATCCTGATTTTCTATAACCATTAATAAAGTATTAACTGGTATATTAGTAATTCTATCCTGATTTGTTAGTGTTAAGTAATTGTTGCTTGAAATATAAATCGTATCCGTATCCCAAAGCACTGCAACGGATATTATCGGTTCTTCAAGAATTTTCTTAGGGCGGACAACAAAATAACAACTTATTGGCAAGCATATTAAAACAATTAAGAGAAATTTGTAAGTTTTAGCCATCAGAAAAAATAATTTATCTTCTGATTCTTAATTTAGCGGTAAGGACTCGGTCAGAAGAAAATATTTTTGCCGCGATTGTCATGGTGATGACGGTAAAGACAAGCATATACAACATACCACCAACAAGCAGTGTTGTCTGATTCAGGAATAATGCCTGCGGCACTAAAAAAGGATAGGTGAATGGAATTATATACAAAATAATTTTGAGTATTGGAGAAAGGGAATTAATATCAATCATCATTGTAATAAAATAGGGGAAAAGCACGAAAATCATCAATGGCGTTATTAGCATCTGTGCCTGCTTGGCATCGCTGGCGAAAATAGATAATAGTGTTGCCAGGCTCGCAGCGCAGAGGATTGCTAAAAACAGGGTCAGCGTTAACATTGCGTAAAATACTGTTTGTGATGGGAAGAGTTTAAATGACTGAGTCGCGATTGATGATACTTCGGAAGCCCCGATTTGATTGAATGAACCCATATAATATTTCATACCCAAAAGAAAGAGCAGTGATATTATTATTGCAACGATACCGGCACCGAGCATTTTCCCGATCAGAATCTGCATTCGGCTGACCGGAAAGGTCAAAAGAGTTTCCAGGGTCTTATTTTCTTTTTCCTGTCCCATCGCCGCTGCAATCATCTGGCTCAGATAAATTATGACAATTAAAAGGATTACCGGAACAAAAATAGTCTGCACCCGAAAATAGTCTTTTATCTCGGTCGGGTTTGCCTGAATGGTTTGTTCCCGAATATGCACAAAATCAGTTACCTTAAGTGGATTTTTAATTGTCGCAATCGGCGCGTCTTTGTTAATCCTTCGGATCATTTGGGTGCTTATTGAATCATTAATGATTCTGAATACGACCTTGAGTGTGGCACCGCCGATTTCACTGAATGCGGAGAAATTATTAATTATTGAATAAACTTTTATCTCCGCTCGCTGCATCGAGATAACCCGTGCTTCTAAACTTTCAGGTATCACAAGAACCGTATTGATTTTCTTCTGCTTGGCTTGATTGACTAAAAACTCCGCATCGCCGGATAATTCCTGCACGATAAAATTGCTATTACCGATTAATTTTATTAGAGAACGGCTGGTATTACTTTGGTCATAATCAGCAATGATAATAGTTTGGGGATTACCGGCTTTTTTTACTTCGCTTTTCATCAGGCGACCGATAAATGTAAAAATCAGCATGATTGCCAGCATCGGGATTAAAAGCTGGATGGTGAGCAGTTCTTTTATTTCTTTTTTTGCCAGGGCTAAGAGTATTCTCACTTTTCTACTCCGAAAAATATTTCTTCTAAATTTTTTGCGTGATATTTTTGTTTCAAATCAGCAACCAGACCAAGTTCAAAAATACGACCCTCTTTTAAAAGGGCGACACGGTCGGCCAGAAATTCAACCTCAAGCATATTATGCGATGATAACAAAACCGTTCCACCATTTGTGACAAATGTCTTGATAACTTTTCTGATTTCTAAGGAATTTATCACATCTAATCCGACGGTTGGTTCATCCAAAACCGCAAATCTGGGATTAGTCATCAGGGCGCGCGCTAAAAGCAGTTTTCTCGCCATGCCTTTGCTATAAGTTTTAACCTTGTCCTTTAATCGCAGACCGAGATTAGCGATATTTACAGCTTTATCAATAAATTCATTTCGTTGGTTTTTGTCACCGGTATATAAATCGGCGACCAGGCGCAGATAATCAAGACCACTTAAGTTTTTGTAGGCACCCGCTTCTTCGGGTAAATAGCTGATTAATTTCCTGACCTCGGCACCATGTTTCACCACGTCCATATCAAAAATCTTTACCTCGCCTTTATCCGGCTTCAAGAGCGTGACCAGTATTCTTAAACAGGTTGTTTTTCCGGAACCATTCGGTCCGATTAAACCGAAAATCTCGCCCTGATTTATGTCAAATGAAATCCCTTTTAACGCTTCTAAATTTCCGTAGCTTTTTGATAATTCCTGGACATTGCATGCCTTGGTCATTTTGGCATTAGTATATGCTTGATATTATTTTTGTCAATCTTATCAATTCAACTCTTTACAACGGGTAGGTTTTTCATGATAATAAAACATGCCATATCGTGAAAAAAAAGTTGCCGAAGCAATAAAGCATGCGGTTGCTGAAATTATCCTTGAGGAGCTGGGCGACCCAAAACTTGGTTTTATAACCGTAACGGCGGCAATCATATCGAATGATTATAAAAAAGCGACAATCTATTTCTCGTCAATCGGCGATGAAAACCAACAGGCAGAATCGTTAAAACATCTGAACCGGGCTGCGGGTTTTATCAGAAGTCGCTTAAAAGATAAAGTCATACTCCGATATATTCCAGAGATAGTCTTTGAAATTGATATATTACTTCAGGAAGAACAGAGAATCGGAAAAGTGATTGATGAGCTTAACAAGAAACAAACTACGGAAAAGTGAACCCCGTCTCAATTACCAGGAAAATAACGACCGAATTAAAAATTTTAAGTGTAACATTGTTACATTAGAAAATTGGAGCGGGGTGAAATTACGCGGTGTTTTATTACTAAACAAACCGATTCATTTGTCATCATATGATTGCATAAGAAAAATTAAACCATTATTTCCTAATACCAAACTTGGACACGCCGGAACTCTGGACCCGATTGCCGATGGACTTTTAATCGTCCTTTTTAACGAAGCAACTAAAATTGCGCAGTATCTAAGTGATAAAAATAAAGAATATATTGCCAGGATTCGGTTTGGCATAACGACCGATACCGATGATATAACAGGACAAATTATTAGCGATAAACCATACGAAGAGGTAACTCAGGTTCAAGTCGAAGAAGTGCTAAAATTGTTTATCGGCGAGATTAAACAGGTTCCGCCAAAGTTTTCTGCTTTGAAACAACAGGGTAAACGAAGTTATGAATTGGCAAGAAAAGGAGTTGATTTTACCTTAGCGCCTCGTAAGATAAGTATTAAGAAGATTGAATTAATGCATTTTGACTTGCCAATGATTGAAATAAAAACAACGGTGAGCAAAGGGACTTATATCCGTGCACTGGCACGTGATATTGGTGAATGTTTAGAATGTGGTGCAACTTTAGAAGGATTGACCCGCACTCAAATCGGCGGCTTTCGTATTGAAAACGCGACGCAGTTATCTGAAATCAGTAAAGATAATATCAGCGAGATTCTCTACCCGATAAACGAGGTGCTGTCAGATATGCATCCATTTGTAGTCGCTGAATCGGAGATAGAAAAATTACTTAAAGGACAGCCGATATTATTGGATTCAAAGAATAAAAGATTAGAAGATTCGACAAGTAATCGTGAAAATAGTTTGGTGAGAGTGGTTGATAACCAGAATCGAATACTGATAATAGGCAATTACAAAAATAATAGCATTTATCCTGACCGTGT
>Ga0315294_10002291_pt1 | contig 20939 bp, 20 predicted proteins | sample YL17G13_40_MG_FD_203626 | JGI IMG/M metagenome (GOLD analysis project Ga0315294, IMG submission 203626) | Sediment microbial communities from Yellowstone Lake, YNP, Wyoming, USA - YL17G13_40 | ecosystem: Environmental > Aquatic > Freshwater > Lake > Sediment | place: USA: Wyoming | collected...
TTCTTGGCCAACTCGACGGTTCTCCTCAGCACTGCCTGGTGGCCAAGATGCACCCCATCGAAACTGCCCAGCGCCACCACCCTGGGACCGGGCGAGATTCTGGGAGGCAACGAAGAGCGCAACAATTTCATTGCAGGCTGTTTCCTGCCGCTCCGAGCAAGACCTTCCGCGGCCTGAGCGTCAATTTTCCTCTGGCATCCCCCGTTGGATCACCCACGGGTCCGCCTTCCGCCTGCCGGACCTCACAAAGTGCGAGTAGTGACCCGGCGGGGTTGGTAACCAGCAGCAATTGAGCACTGGACAGTTGCCAAGGGGATGCTGAGTAAGGCTCAGGAGTGGAATGGCTGCTGAAGACCACCTCATTCCCGTGGGAGATTTCGTAGCCGATATCCTCATCAACGCAAAGGACAGGTAAGCCCAGGGGCAGCCGTTGAGGTGGAATGACGTGTTGGGCCAGAGAGCCGCCTTTTGCCGCCTCAAGAGCGGTGGACAGCGGCACGGAATGCTCCAGCCGAAAAGGGCCGACCCTGGTTCTCACCAGGCGAGAGGCATGGGCGGGGCATCCCAGAGTTGCGCCGATGTCCCGGCAGAGGCTGCGGATGTAGGTTCCGGAGGAACACGCAACCTCGAGCCTGGCGACCGGAAAGTCCCCTTTTTGAAACGAGAGCAGTCTGAGCCGATGAACGGAAACGGTTCTGGGGAGCGGCTCGACCGCCTCGCCCCGGAGGGCAAGTTGATAGAGCCGGCGGCCGTGGAAATGGAGGGCGGAAACGAGAGGGGGAATCTGCTGTATCTGGCCCTGAAAGCGCCCCAAAACCGCCTTGAGGTCGGGGGCGGACAAGGCCGGCTGGGGTTGACGGAGGGTCACCTGGCCCTGGGCGTCGAGGGTGGTGGTGCTGATGCCGAAGGTGGCCCAAACTTCATAGCCCTTTTCGAACTTATGAATCTGATCCGTGAGGCGGGTTGCGGCGCCCAGGCAGATGGGAAGAACGCCGGAGGCGGGCGGGTCGAGGGTGCCGCAATGGCCGACCTTCAGGCCGAGGGGCCGACGAATCCCCGCCACAACCTGCTGGGATGTCACGCCGGGTGGTTTGTGGAGGTTGAGAAAGCCATGCAGGTTAGGGAAGGGATCGCTGGATTTCATCAATTATCGTCGGGATGACTTCCCCCAAGCGTCCCGGGAGGGTGAAGCCGGCGGCTCGCGCGTGCCCTCCACCCCCGTAGCGAGAGGCAATGGCAGCCACATCCACCTTGCCTCTTGAGCGCAGGCTGACCTTCACCTCGGCCGAGTCGTGCTGAATGAAGAGGGCGGCCACGGTGGCATCCCGATTAGCGCGGAGCAGGTCAATAATCCCCTCGATCTCCTCGCGCTCCGCTCCCGCCTCTTGAAAGTCTTGCGGAGTCAGCAGGGCGAAGACTATTTTCCCGCCCGAAGCAGTCGAAGCGCTACACAAGGCGCGACCGAGGAGCTGAAGGGCCGGCAGGCTCTTGGTATCGTAAAGCCCGCGGGCGACGAAGGACGGTTCGGCTCCCAGGGCGGTCAGTTCGCCCGCCACCCGGAATACTTCCGCGTCGGTATTCTCGTAGCGGAGAGACCCAGTGTCGAGGTAAAGGCCCGTCAGCAAGCAGGTGGCTACCTCCTTCGAGATCCTCACCCTCATCTCTTTCAAGATGGCATAGACCAGCAGTGCGGTTGCCGCAGCCTTCGGGGTGATTAGGCGGATCTCGCCAAAGCCCTTCTCAGGCTCGTGATGGTCAATGTCAATGAGGAGGGGGCGTCGCCCCATCAAGTCTTGCTTCTTGTCTCCCTCATTCCGATCTGCCGGGTTTGAGCCATCGTCGAGCCATTGGGATAGCGCACCGGCCCTGGCAAGGCCGTCGCAATCGAGGCAGACGACCACCTCCACTTCTTGATGGCTGCCGGCCTCCAGAGAGGGGATGATCTCCTGGGCGTGCGGAAGAAAACTATACGCCTCCGGAACCCCGCCGGGGCTGTACATGATAGCCGACTTGCCCAAAGAGCGAAGGGGCAGGCCGAGGCCAAGCAGCGAGCCAAGGGCATCTCCGTCGGCCCTCTCGTGGCAAACCAACAGGAACTGGCTGCGTTGCTCCAATACCCTCGCGATCTCGGCGAACTGAGGGAGTTTACGCATTCGGCTCCTTGGAGCGTAGATCGTCTAACAGGCGGGCTATCCTGTCGGCGCGCTCAACCGAGGGGTCGAACTGGAAGTGAATCTCAGGCATGAATTTGAGCCTGATTCTGGGCGCGAGTTCCCCGCGAATGAAGTTGGTAGCGTGATCCAGGGCCTCCAGGGTGCGCTCTTGGGTCTCCTTGTCGCCATAGACGCTGAAGAAAATCTTGGCGTGCCTGAGATCCTTTGTCATTTCCACGTCGGTCACGGTTACCAAGCCGATCCGAGGATCGCTCAGACGATTGCAGAGGATATCCGAAACCTCCAATTTGATAAGTTGGGCCACTCGTTCCATCCTTATGGACAATGTAACCACCCCCCAATCGCTCATTGGAAGAGGATGACCGGCCGCCCATGGCCCCGCGCCGATCATCGAATCTCGACCTCACAATCCAGCAGCGAAATCTGTGGATGGGTATCAAGATAGTGTATCACTTTGTTCAGCAGTTGGTCGGCGGATTTTGTCTCGTTCGCCAGACAGGCTACCCCCAGCAGCGTCCGTTGCCAAAGACGCTGGTCCTCCAATTCGGCCACCGAGACATTATAACTGCGGCGCAGGTGTTCGAGGATGCTCCTCACCACCCGCCGCTTATCCTTCAGAGAGTGGGAATCGCTGATGAATATGTCCGCTCGACATGTCCCCACGACCATGCCTCCGCTCCTCCTAACCTCCGGAAGGGCTTATCTCCTGCTGCTCGTGAACTTCTATCATATCCCCTTCCCGTAAATCGTTGAATCCCTCCAGCATGATGCCGCATTCAAAACCTGCCGCCACCTCCGTGACATCCTCCTTCAGGTGACGCAAGGAGGAAATGGCGCCCTCGTGCACTAACTCACCGCCTCGCAATACCCTTGCCCCCCGTCCCCGCACTATCGTGCCGTTCGTCACGTAGCATCCCGCTACCACCCCAAGGCGGCTGATGCGGAAGAGCTGTCTCACCTCCGCCGTGCCCAGGATCACCTCCTGGTACTCCGGCTCTATCATGCCCCGAAGCATGTTCTGGATGTCCTCCAGGACCTGGTAGATAATGCCGTAGGTGTGAACTGCCACATTCTCTAACCTGGCCAGTCTCTTGGCAGCAGGGTCAACCCGAACGTTGAAGCCGATAACCACCGCCTGGGCAGCTGCGGCAAGCAGTATGTCCGACTCCGAGACCGGGCCGATGCCCTGATGAATCGTCCGCGGCGAGACCTCGCCTTCCCGAAGAGGCGAAACCGCCTGCGCTATCGCATCCACCGACCCCTGGGTGTCCGCCTTCAAGATGAGCCGCACTTCCTTCGCCTGGCCCTGTTGGATTTGCTGGAGCAGTTCCTCGAGGGAAGGCCGGCGAGGACCTGTCCCGGACTGACGCTTCCGTTCCTCCTGCCTCTGGCGGGCCATCTCTTTCGCCTCGCGAGCGTCCTTCACTACGAAAATGGTTTCGCCTGCTGGTGGCAGTTCGGAGAGCCCCGATACCTCCACCGGTGTGCCGGGTGGCGCCTGGGCGATGGGATTCCCCTGCCAGTTGGTCATCTGCCTCACCTTGCCCTGCCCATCGGAGCAGACGATGGCGTCGCCCCGCCTCAAGGTGCCTTCCTTGACTATGGCCGTGGCCAGAGGTCCTCGGCTGGCGTCGAGTCTGCTCTCGATCACCACCGCCTTGGCCGGGGTGTCCATCTTTGCCTCCAGGCCCTTGATGTCCGCGACCAAGAGAAGCATATCCAGCAACTCCTCAATGCCAGTCTTCCGTCTGGCTGATGTCTCCACGAAGACCGTCTCCCCGCCCCACTCCTCGGGTATCAACCCCAGGCCGGCTAGTTGTTGCTTGGCTCGGTCGGTGTTGGCGTTGGGCAGATCCACCTTGTTGACGACCACCACTATCGGCACGTTTGCGGCTCGGGCATGGTCAATGGCCTCCACCGTCTGGGGCATGACGCCGTCGTCGGCGGCGACTACCAGGACGGCGATGTCAGTTACCTGCGCACCCCTGGCCCTAATCTGGGTAAAGGCCTCGTGGCCGGGAGTGTCCAGGAAGACGATCCTCCTGCCGTCGTGGGTGATCTCGGAAGCGCCAATGTGCTGAGTTATGCCTCCCTGTTCCTGTTCGGTCACGTTGGTGTTGCGAATCGCATCCAGCAGGGTGGTCTTTCCGTGATCTACGTGGCCCATCACCACCACCACAGGGGGAACGGTGGTCGGCTTCAGGGCGCGCCTCGCCTTGGTGACCGCCGCCTTGTGTGGTACCGGCTCTTGGAAGGCTAGATCGCGGCCCAAGGCGCTGGCCAACTTCTCCAACTCTGGGCGGGTCACGAATTGGTTTGTGCCTTTGGTGATCCCCAAGGGCTGCATCGTGGCCAGCAAGTCTTCCGGGCTCAGCCCGAGCTTCTCCGCAACCTGCGCCACGGTCACGTCGCCGCTAATGACCACGGGGGGTTCCGCCCGCGGCGTAGGTTTCGGAGCCTTCTGCTCCCGCATCAACTCTTTGAGCGCCTGAGCGGTCTGCTCATCCACTGAACTGGAAACGGAGGCAACTTCGACTCCCAAGTCCCGCAGCAGTACCAGAACCTCCTTCGCCGCCACCCCTACCTCACGTGCGAGATCGTATATCCTGATTTTAGCCATCGTGCGTCATTCTCCAAGTCCTTCTAACTCCTGCCAGATGCCCTCCCCGACATTTGACCGCAGATGGCGTTCCAGCAACCGCTTGCGGCGGGCCTGTTCGACGCAAGTAAGGGTCCGGCAAAGGTATGCGCTGCGCCCAAATAGCCTGGCCTGGGGATCAAAGACCACCTCGCCAGCGGAAGTCCTCACGAAGCGGAGCAGTTCCGCCTTGGCGGAGCGCCCCCTACACGCGACGCACATCCTGCTTGGCTGCGCTTTTTCTATGCCGGGCGTCATGATAAGCGTCTACTCATTCCTTGAGGGGATTGACGGGGCAGCAATGGGGGGCTCGCTTCCCTCGGCTGCCGGCTGTTCCTCGGCAGCGCTCTCGAAGAGATGGCCCGCCTCTCCGGCAGTGGCTTGAGCTGCGCTCAGCAGGTCTATGTTCCATCCCGTCAGTTTGACTGCCAGCTGCACGTTGTGGCCTGCCTTGCCTATCGCCAGGGACAACTGATCGTCCGGGACGATTATGCGGGCCGAATGGGTGGCGTCATCCAGGGCCACGGATTGAACCCGGGCGGGGCTGAGGGAATTCTCCAGGAGTTCCGTGGGAGAGGCACTCCAGCGAACGATCTCCACCCTTTCTCCCCGCACCTCGCTGCTGACCGCAGAGGCGCGCGCCCCTCGGCTGCCGATGCATGCCCCCACCGGGTCAACGCGTGGGTCGCGAGACCTCACCGCCACCTTGGTTCGCAATCCCGCCCTCCTGGCCAACGCCACGATCTCGACGATTCCCTCCACTATCTCCGGTATCTCCAGTTCAAGCAGCCTCCTCACCAGATCTGGGTGCGTCCTGGAAAGGATGACCTGGGCAGTTCGCGCATCTTGCTTGGCCTCCAGAACCAGGAATCTCATCTTGTCCGCAAACCGGTATCGCTCCGTCTCCACCTGCTCCCGTCGTGGCAGGATCGCTTCCGTGCCGCCCAGGTTCACGAAGATGTTCCCCCGGTCGTCCCGCCGCTGGATCTCCCCGGTCACAAGCTGGTGCAACTTCTGGTGATACTCCCCGAAGACGTGATCCCTCTCGATTTCCCTTACCTTCTGCAGCACAACCTGCTTAGCCGTCTGGGCGGCGATTCTCCCCAGTTCTTCCGGTTCTATCTGATCCATGAAGATGTCCCCGATTACCGCGTCCGGGTCGGTCTGCCGCGCATCAGCCAACGATACCTGGGTGTGCGTGTTCTCTACCTCTTCCACCACGGTCTTGCGGACGAAGACCAACGCCTCCTTCTTCTTCCAGTCCACCTCCACCTCTACGTCCGCTGGCGTGCCGTATCTCCGCCGATAGGCAAGCGATAAGGCCTCCTTGACCAGCGAAACCAACTCCCTTTGAGGGATGTTCTTCCGTCTCGCGATCTCCACAAGAGCCTCAACGAAGTCGGTTGGCATCTGCCTCATCGCTCCTTGCTCTTGTGAGCTTTCGACCTTGAGTCTTTGCCCCCGGGTTCGTTCCCTGCGTCTGCCTTGCCTTCCGCTGGCTGCCTCGAACCGTTGGTCTGCTTGCGGCGTTCCGGCTCTCTGTCCCAGTCGTAAACCAGTCTTGATTCCCGGATGGTCTCCCTGGGGATGCTCTGGAGTTGACCTCTGATCTCCATCTCCAGTGCTTCCCTGCCGACGCCTTTCAGTATTCCTTCGATCCGGCGGGACCGCCCATCGTCGCCAGGATTCAGCCGGAGTATCACCCTTTGGCCAACGTTCGCCTCAAGGTGCGCGTCCTTGGTGAGAGGGCGGTTCACCCCTGGGGAACTCACTTCCAGCGTATAAGTGTGGGGAATGGGGTCAAGCACGTCCAGATAGGCGCTCACCTGTTGGCTGACTGTCTCGCAGTCCGCGATGTTAACCCCTCCCGGCTTATCAATCAGCACCTCCAGATGGCCGCGTCTGGCCCGGCCAAAATACCGCATCAGGATCAACTCGTATCCCAGATTGGTCAAGAGTTGCTCCAATTCTCCTTTTACGCTTGCCAGACTAGTGTCGGTCCTCATTCTTTCCTTATCCTTAGGTAAAAAAGAGTGGGCAAGAACCCACCCTTTCCTCCTCGGTTCCCTGATGTTGAATTCAGTATATCAGGTTGCCAGGAAGATTTCAATAGAGCCGGACGGGGCACATCCCAACCAGACTGCTTGAGTCACCCCGCCAATCGGCCGCCGCTGGCCTCCCTGCCGCGGCTTTGACATGGCGAGCCGGATAGAATAGACTCCCTCCCCAGCGGAGGCTAGGGAGGCACAATGCGGCTCAGTGTCCAGCAAATCTCTTTGACCGAAATATCGGCAGACGCCTTGGTAGTCAACCTCTTCGAAGGCGTCAAGCACCCCGGTGGCGGCACGGGGGCCGTGGATAAGGCCCTGGGCGGACTCATAACCGGTCTGATTGAGGCTGGGGAAATCAAGGGAAAATTGAACGAGGTCACCCTCCTTCACTCCGCCGGGAAACTGCCCTCCGCAAGAGTCCTGGTGGCAGGATTGGGAAAGGGCGAGGCATTCGACCTGGACAAGGTTCGCCAGGTTTCCGGCACGGCGGCTCGCTTCTTGAACGAGAAAGGCTGCCGCAAGGTGGCTACCATCCTTCACGGCGGAGGCATCGGTGGCATCCAGCCGGCTCGGGCGGCCCGCGCCATAGCGGAAGGCTCGCTCGTCGGGCTGCACCAACTCGACGCCTACAAATCCCAGGACAAGAAGCGGGCGGTTCTCGAAGAACTCGTGGTGGCGGAATCGGACGGCGATAAGTTGCCCGGGATTTCCGCAGGGTTGGAAACCGGCCGCGCTGGAGCCGAAGCAACGAATCTGGCCCGGGATCTGGTCAACGATCCCCCCAACATCATGACTCCTTCGGCGCTGGCTGAGAGAGCGAGGGCCACCGCTGAGCAATGCGGAATCGCCTTCGAAGTCCTGGAAAGAGAGGACATGGAGAAGATGGGAATGGGGGGCATTTTGAGCGTCTCCCGCGGCAGCGCCCAACCTCCCAAGTTGATCACCATGCGCTATCAGAAAGGGGACGGCCCTCCGCTTGCCCTCGTCGGGAAAGGGGTCACCTTCGATTCTGGCGGCGTCTCCCTCAAGCCGGCCAACTTCATGGAGGACATGAAGACTGATATGGCCGGGGCCGCTGCGGTTATCGGCGCTATGAAGGCGATCTGTGAATCAGGGGCAAGGGCGAACATCGTCGCCCTGCTTCCGGCGGTGGAGAACATGCCCGGCGGCAATGCCTCCAAGGTTGGGGACGTCATCCGCTACCCGAACGGCAAGACGGTGGAGATCACCAACACGGATGCCGAGGGGAGGCTGATCCTGGCGGACGCCCTCCTCCACGCCCAAAAGCAGGGCGCCAGGGAGATAGTTGATTTCGCCACCCTGACCGGGGGCTGCATCGTGGCCCTGGGATATGTAGTCAGCGGCATAATGGGCAACGATCAGAAGTGGGTGGATAGGGTGATCGCCGCCGGTGCCGAGGCGGGGGAGAAGATGTGGCAACTGCCCCTCTTCCCTGAATACGATGAGTTGAACGAGAGCGCCATCGCGGACATCAAGAACGCGGGCGGCCGAGAGGCAAGCGCCATCCACGGCGGCGTCTTCCTGCGCCAATTCATCGAGGAAGGAGTGGCTTGGGCGCACGTTGACATCGCGGGCACGGCCCTCCTCACCAAGGAAAAGGCCTATCAGGTGAAGGGAGCCACCGGCGTGGGGGTTCGAACTATGCTCAACCTCGCGCTGGCAGAATCGCGCTGAGCGCAGCGGCAATAGTGCGGCTCACGGGGTACCCGGTCGCGAAAAGACTTGGGAAGCGCGGGCAAAGTTCTTTGAATTCAGTTTCTTCTTTGGGGGGTGATTCAGTTCGAGGACACGGTTCGACTTGCCATTGATGAGTGCTTGGCCCGAGGGGTTGATTATGCCGATGCCAGGTGGATTGATGAGGAGAGCGAGCGAGTTCTGGTCAAGGACGGGAAGGTGGAAGGGATTGTCTCCTCTCATTCGAAGGGGATCGGAATTCGTATCCTTTGGAAAGGAGCCTGGGGCTTCGCAGGAGTGGCGGAGACCGACAAGGATTCCGTCAGGCGGGCAGTGGCCAGGGCTTTCGAGATTGCCCGCGCCAGCGCCACGGCCGTTGTGCAACCTGCCAGACTCGCTCCCTGTGATCCTGTGGTCGCCGAATACTCGACCGCTTTCAAGATTGACCCCTTTCAGGTTCCTCTTGAGGAGAAACTCTCCTTGCTCCTGGATGCCGACCAGGCCATGCGGCAGGCGGCCCCTGTCAGGGTCACCCAGGGTCATTTTGCCTGCCGCCGGGAAGAGAAAGTATTTGCCTCCACGGAAGGCGCCTTCATCACCCAGCATTTGCTCGAGACCGGCGCGGGCATAGAAGCGACAGCCGTTGAGGGGTCGGAGGTGCAGATGCGCGCCTATCCTAGTTCCCATGGAGGCGACTGGGCGAAGAAAGGCTATGAACTGGTTCAGGAGATGGACTTGGTTCGCAATGCCTCCCAGATTGCAGAGGAGGCCCACCAACTCCTCTCCGCCCGCCAGTGCCCACCAAAACAGACCACCCTGGTCATCGGCGGAGCCCAAATGGCCCTCCAGGTGCACGAGAGTTGTGGCCACCCGATAGAACTGGATCGGGTCCTCGGCACCGAGGCTGGCTATGCCGGCACTTCCTTCCTCACCCCCGACAAACTGGGCGGCTTCCGCTATGGTTCCCCGGCGGTGAACATCTTCGCCGATGCCACCGTGGAAGGAGGCCTGGGAACCTTCGGCTTCGACGACGAGGGCGTCCCTGCCCAGAGGATCCCGATAGTAAAGGAAGGGATCTTCTCCGGCTATCTCACCTCCAGGGAGACAGCAGCTCAAATCGGCCTGGAAAGAAGCGGTGGGGCGATGCGCGCGGATGGCTGGAGCCGCATCCCACTCATCAGGATGACCAACATCAACCTGGAGCCAGGCGATTGGAGCCTCGAAGAGATGCTCTCGGAGGTGAAAGAGGGCCTCTTCCTGGACTTCAACAAGAGTTGGAGCATAGACGATAAACGCCTCAATTTTCAGTTCGGCACCCAGTTGGCCAGGGAGATCGTTAACGGCGAACTGGGCGACCTGGTCAAGAACGTTACCTACACGGGCATCACTCCGGATTTTTGGTGCTCCTGCGATGCGGTCGGAGATAAGTCCTTGTGGCACGTTTGGGGAGTGCCCAACTGTGGCAAGGGGGAGCCTGTGCAGACAGCCCGGGTCGGCCACGGGACGTCCCCGGCCCGCTTTCGCAACGTCAGGGTCGGGCTGATGAAATGACCAGCAGGCAACTCTATCCCCAGGATCAACTTTGGGACGCGGCGGAGAGAATCCTTTCTTCTGCGGAGTCCGATCAGACCGAGGTAGTGATTGGGGCGCATAGGAGTGAACTCACCAGGATCGCCAACTCCACCATCCACCAGAACACCTCCGAGCAGCAGGCCGAAGCATCAGTGCGGCTGGTCATAGGGAAGAAGGTCGGATGTGCCGCCGGCAATTCTCTCGAAGCGGACGCGCTCGATGAACTCGTCAGGAAAGCTCGGGAGATAACCCTTCTTCAGCCTGACAACCCCGATTTCGTCTCCTTGCCTGATGCTGAGCACGCCGTGTCGGTTAATGCCTTTGATGAGCAATTGGCGGAGTGCTCCCCGGCGCAAAGGGCTGATATGGCGCGGGTTATCATCGAAGCGGCCCGGCGGAGGGACCTTAATGCCTTCGGCTCTGTATCAACGGAGGCCGCCTCTGTCATGGTCGCTAATTCTTTGGGTGTTCGGGCCTACCACGACCTCACCCACGGCAGGCTCACCGCGCTGATCTCCGGTGAGACAAGTTCGGGCTGGGGAGAATGTCTCTCCTGGAGACTCGATGGCCTGGACTGTGAGACGGCAGCGGAAACCGCGGTAGCCAAGGCCCTCCAGGGCGAGAATCCAGTCGAATTGGAGCCAGGGGATTACCCGGTGATCCTCGAGCCGCCGGCGGTGAGCGATATGCTTATGTTTCTCGCTTACGTTGGGCTGGGCGCGACCGCCTTGCAGGAAGGAACCAGTTTCATGCAGGAAGGCATGGGACAAAAAGTCGCCGACGAGAAAATCACCCTCTGGGACGATGGCCTTGATGCCCGCGGCATCCCCATGCCTTTTGATTACGAAGGCGTCCCTAAGCAGAAGGTGGTGTTCCTTGAGGCAGGCGTGGCCAAAGACGTAGTTTATGACTCCTACACCGCGCATCGCGTCGGCAGGAAATCCACCGGCCATGCCTTTGTCGCCCCAAACCCCTACGGGCCTTTCCCCTCCCACCTTTTCCTCTCCCCGGGTGACTCCACCCAGTCAGAGATGATCGCCGGCGTCGAGCGCGGCCTGCTCGTCACCAGGTTTCACTACACCAACATCGTCCACCCCAAACTCACCGTCATCACCGGCATGACGCGGGACGGCACCTTCCTAATCGAAGACGGCAAGATCCGAGGTGGAGTCAAGAACCTGCGCTTCACCCAGAGCATACTTTCCGCCCTGCAGCGCGTTTCGATGATCGGAAGCGAGGGGAAACTCGCCGAAGTCTGCTGGGCCCCCGCCCTCAAGATAGATTCCTTCCATTTCTCCGGCGCAACCCAGTTCTAAACCTGCCACCCCCCTCTTATCCGCAGATTACGCAGAAAATCATGAAGACCCCCAGAACCTACTGCATATTCTCCGGCTCGGTTCAGTCATAAGACCTGCCACCCCATTATTATCCGCAGATTACGCAGATTACGCAGATGGGGATGAAAGATCCGAAAACCTACGCCATAATCGGGATAGCCATAGAAGTTCATCGGGAATTGGGCTGCGGCTTCCTCGAGGCCGTCTATCAGGAAGCCCTCGCACTCGAATTCGCGCGGCAGGGCATTCCCTTTGATCGCGAGGTGGAATTACCGATCTTCTACAAAGGCCAGGAGTTGGAAACAGGTTACCGGGCTGATTTCGTTTGTTTCGGCTCCACCATCGCTGAAGTCAAGGCCCTCTCCAAGTTGACGGGTTTCGAGGACGCGCAGATCATCAACTATCTCAAGGCTACCGGCTTTGAAGTCGGACTACTCCTGAACTTTGGATCTCCCTCGCTTCAGTACAAGAGATTTGCCAACACTCGGAAAGTGTCTCGCCCGGAGATAACAGAGGCAAATGATGCGTCCGCAGACGTTGAATCTGCGTCATCTGCGAAATCTGCGGATGAAAATGGGGTGAATCTTGAATGATCCCATTCTGCAGATTGCGCAGATTACGCAGAAAATGATGAAGGGCCCGTGAACGTGCTTCCTAATCGGTGCTGCCATAGAAGTCTATCTTCTTCTAAGGAATCCTCTTTATTTGCGAAGTCTGCGGATGAAAAGGGGGTAACTCCTCGATGATCCCAAGCCGCGAAGAAGCACTTAGTCTGCTGCACGAATTCACGAAATCGAAAGGCCTGCGCAATCATGCCCTGGCGGTGGAGGCGGCGATGCGCGCCTACGCCCGCAAGTTCGGCGAGGATGAAGAGGAATGGGGCATCGTCGGCCTGCTTCACGACTTCGACTACGAGAAGTGGCCGGAGCCGAAGGACCATCCGGAGAAGGGCGCGGAGATACTGGCGCAGAAAGGCTATCCGGAACACATCATCCGAGCCATCAAATCCCACGCCCAGTACCTCGGAATCGAGCGGCAGACAAACATGGAGAAGGCCCTCTTCGCCGTTGACGAGTTGACCGGGCTTATCGTAGCCGCAACGCTCGTTCAGCCTTCAAAAAGCCTTCACGAGGTAAAGGTCAGTTCGGTGAGGAAGAAGATGAAGGACAAGAGTTTCGCCGCAGCCATCAGCCGCGAGGACATCATCCAGGGCGCGGAGGGCTTGGGCGTGGCTCTTGAAGAGCACATTGCCACCGTCATCGAGGCCATGCGGAGCATCGCAGAAGAACTCGGATTGGCGGGCCGTCGCTCCGTGGTTTAGACTTTGAGCCGGCCGCCTACGCCACCGCGCGCTGCAGCGCCTCTTTCATTTCCTCCACGGTGGCAAAGCGCAAATAGGGCCGCTTTTCGACCGCCTTTGCCACTATCGCCTTGAAAGGGTCCGGGATCCGTTCAACTGCAATCGGTTCACTCACCACCCGGTGGAGAACCGCCACTATCGAATCTCCCTCGAACGCTGCCTGCCCGGTCAACGTCTCGAAAAGCACCACCCCCAGCGAGAATATGTCCGACCGCCCGTCCAACGGGCCCCCCGAAGCCTGCTCCGGGGACATGTATGCCGGTGATCCTCCCCACGCGCCGGGCATGCCCTTCGGCGCGCGAAAGGCGTTGGCCATCCCAAAATCCACCAACTTGACCCTCTCGTGCAGTTGATTCACTGGCTCCAGCAGGACGTTTTCCGGCTTGAGATCGCAGTGGACTGTCCCCAGTTTGTGTGCTGCCCCCAGGGCGCCGCATAGTTGTATCGCGACTTCAGCTGCGCTTCCCGGGCTGAACCTCCCCTCCATCCTTAGCCTGTCCCTCATGCTCACCCCCCGAACCAACTCCATCACGATGTAAAAGCCGTCCTCCGCCTCACCGGCTCCGTAGACCTTCACTATGTTTGGGTGTTCGATGCGGGCAGAAGACATCGCCTCCAGGTGAAACCGCCGCAACAGAGACGCCCACTCCGGATCGCTCATCTCCGGCGGGTGGTGGAAGAACTTGATGGCCACAGAGCCCTTCCCAAGGCTGTCAACTGCCTCCCAGACGGTGCTCATCGCACCGCGGCCGATCAATCTTCTTAGTTCGAACCTTCCCACGCGCTTGATGACTGCCATCTTCCCGTTGCCCAGTTTATACGCTTTCCCCCCTGAGTCAAAGTCCGACAGGGTCTCAGGGCCTGATTGTGTCAGTGTGTGAGTGTGTGAGGAGGAGAGTTCCGACTCTCAGACGCCTAGACGCTCCGACGCGGGCTTGACCCCGGCCGGGGCGCTCCCTATGATTGTGAGAGAAAGAGCGAAACGCCGGCTGATGGAACACGCACCCTATTCGCGGAGCGAGTTGTTATCCGCCCTTCAAGGAAAAGACCTGGGGGGCGTGCCTGCCACCTTCTATGAACTGAATCCCCATCGAAAGGACTCCTGGTACTGCCAGAACCCGGCTTATTCCACGCTGGTTGAATTCGCGGCGCAGAGTGCGGACACTTTTGCGCTGGCAGGCGTTGGCATGGGCATGTTTCTTTCGGATGACTCCCTCCTGGACAAAGAAACCAGGAAGGAACGCCAGGACGGGAGGACTTTCACCACCACCATAGTCCATACCCCCAGGGGCGACCTGGTGCGGCGGTCGCGCAGAGACGACGACGTTCTCACCGAATGGCTATTCGAACACTTCCTGAAGACGGAAGAGGACGTGGAGGCTTTCCTGTCTCTCCCCTATGAGCCGCCCAGGCTCGACTTCTCTGACTATCGCAAGTGCGAGCAGTCAACGGGCGAAAAGGGCCTGCTGGTGGCTGACCTTCCCGATCCAATCTGCGTCGTGATGGACTTGGTGGGGTTCATGCAGGTGGCGCTCTGGTGCCGAACCAACCCGGAACTGGTGATAAGGCTGGTCGAGGTCATTTCCGAGAGGTTGACCTGGGCAGTTGCCGAGATAGCCAGGCAAGTGGAGAGAAGCGGCTTTCGGATATTCGGACCGGAATACGCAGCGCCCCCGCTTCTTTCGGCCGAATGGTTCGAGAAGTTGGTAGTTCCGCACGACAAGAAAATGGTTGAGATCGTCCGCAACAGCGGCCGCTCCAACATCGCCATCCTGCACTGCCATGGCCACCTTGACGCCGTGTTGGAGAAGATACTGAGGATTGGCCCCCACGCGCTGGAGCCGCTGGAGCCGCCCCCCTTGGGGAATTTGACGATGAAGGAACTAAGACGCCGCGTCGGAGATAACCTGGTCTTGATGGGGTATATGCAGGCCAGAGAACTGGAGTTTGACACGGAGGAGGAGACAGAGCGGAAGGCGCGACAGGCCATCGAGGACGGCTACCGAAACGGCGGGCTGGTTCTCCTTCCCACCGCATTTCCCATCTCCACGCCGGTATCGCCGAGGTGCGAGCGAAACCTGATGAGATTTGTCATGACCGCGAAAGAGGGGGCTTTCTAGCATCGTGAAATCGCAACTTGCGGGCATTCACCACTTTCTGGCTACTTTCCTTGGGCCCTCGGCCGAAGGCGTCGGCTGCAGACGGTCTGCCTCTGCGCTGATCGTTTGCCTCCTGATTGCAGGCTGGGGAGTTTCCATCGGCGGGGGTTGCTCCCGCCCGCAGCGAAGTTTCAGCGCGGACGCGCCGCCGCGCGTGAGCCAGGCGGACTTGGCCTCTTTTGATGTTATCGTGGTGGGCGCGGAGCCTGGGGGAGTGGCAGCCGCCCTCTCGGCCGCTCGGGCGGGCGCCAAAACCCTCTTGATAGACAGCAGGGAAGCCATCGGCGGCCTCTGGACCCTGGCCAAGATGAACACCCTGGACATAGTCCTGGTGAAGGACAAGACGGGCCAGAAGTCCCTCGCCCAGCGCGGCATCTTGAAGGAGATATTGAAGCACCTGGGGGTCAACTACCTAGGCTGGGAGAGGTATTCTGATATCTCCCAGATGCAGCAAACCCTCGACAAACTCACCCAGGCCGAACCCAACCTGACGGTAATCCTCAAGGCGCGGGTCGTATCTGCCCAGGCCGGAGAAGGCAGCCCGAAACCGGTGAAAACCATAGTAGTTGCCACTTCGGTTGGCGCCTCGAAGACCTACGCCGCCAAGGTCTTCATTGATGGCACGGACAACGCCGACTTAGTGGCTCTTCTGGGACAGAAGGGCGAGGATTACTTCGTCGGCAGGTCGGACTTCACCGGCCGGGAGGAAATGATGGCTGCCACCCTGATGTTGGAGGTCAAGGGCATCGGCGGCCTCAAAGGCATCTACCGAGACGCCACCGACAAGATGTCGGAACTCATCTTCGCCAAGGACGACCGGGTGAGCATTGGCGGCGGAATGAACATCGGTTACCAGAAGGACGGCTCGATACTCATCAGCACGATGAAGATTTACGGCGTCAACGGCCTCGACGAGGACTCGATGCGCCAGGGGTTGGAGATAGGCAGGAAATACGCCCCTCAAGTCGTGGCCTTCTTGAACGGCTCAATGACCGGCAAGGCCACGAAGGGCTTCGAGAACGCCCGGCTCGTCGGCACTCCCAACCATCTCTACATCAGGGAGACCAGACACATCGTCGGACTTCACAAGATAACCTTCTGGGACATCATCAAAGGGGTTACGCCGCCGGATACCATCGCCCTCGGCACTTACCCCATGGATATCCAGCCTTACCTCAAGACGGAGAACCCATACACCTACACCGTCAGGGTGGCCCATTTCCCCTGGGAGGAGATCGGCTCGGCCGGCGTCAAGCACCGCCTCTACGGCATCCCCCTGAAATCGTTGACTCCCAAGAACCTTGACAACCTCCTGGTGGTAGGCAGGCCGATTTCCGCCGACTCGATTGCGGCGGGCTCTATCAGGGTGATGTCCCACGAGGTGGCCATGGGGGAGGCCGCCGGCGCCGCCGCCGCCCAGTCCGTGACCGACAATACCTCTATTCACCAACTGGCAAACGATTCCGCCGCCGTCGAGCGCCTCTGCTCCTTTCTCGTGAATACCCGGGGCCTCCTCCTCGATCCCGAGGGCTATTCGCCCGAGTGACCGGCAGGACTAGGGAGCCAGCAGCCGGCGCATCCTCGCCAGAGATTCCTCCGAGGGCAGGGTAGGGTAGTATTCCAGGCCGAAATAGCCCTGGTAGCCCAATTCGTCTATCTTCTTGATAATTGCCGGGTAATTGATCTCGCCCTCGTCGAGTTCGTGCCGCCCGGGAACGCCCGCCGAATGGAAATGGCCGATGATGTCTATGTTTTGGGTGATGGTATCAATCAGGTTGCCGGCCATTATCTGCATGTGGTAGCAATCGTAAAGCAGCCGCACCGCCGGGTGGTTGACCTCCCTGACTATCGCCGCCGCTTCGTAGGGCGAGTCCAGAAAGTATCCTACGTGATCCACTCTGGTGTTTAACGGCTCCAGGACTAGGGTAATGCTCGCCTCTCCGGCGATCTCCGCCGCCTCCTTCAAGGTTGCCTTTATGCTCTCGACCTGCTCCTCGCGGCTTCTCCCGGCCACGGCGTTTCCGGTGCAGGTGATCAGTTTCCCGCAGTTCAACTCCTGGGCCAGGCGAACGGTTGCTTTCAGGTTCGAGAGGTAGGCCGCCCGATCCTCCGGCTTGACCAGGGAGCCACCTATGCCGCCATCCGGGGAACTCACTACGAAGTCCGAGATCGTGATTCCCCTCGCCTCGCATCTCTTAGCGATAGCCCTCGGCTTCCGCCCCGGATCATTCGGGTCGAGCGACCAGAACTCCATCACCTCATATCCCAGATTGGCTATCCGGTCAATCCTCTCCAGGAACGGCAAATCCCGAAATACCGTCTCGAGGCATACACAAAGTTTAGCCATCTATTTCCTCCCGGCGAATTGGTCGCATCGTTTCCTCAGAGCATTGCCTCCGCTACCTTTGAGGGGTGGTCGGCAGGGCCGTAGTAACGGAACAGGTACTTGTGATCCAGAACTTCCAGGACGGCTTGTTTTTCCTCCTCGCCTATTTCCAGCCCACCGGGGAACATGGGGATGTTGGGTGTAGTCTTGAGCGGAGTCCCACCGTGCATGGCCGGATCCTTCTCTTCAGCCATCTCGAGTTCCTCCTTGTTCTGCTGGGAAGCGCAATGCGCTGGCGATTATACCATTCGTTAGCGTCCCAAAGCCACCCTGAGAAGGAGGTGACCAGTGACCAGTTCTTGTAGGGGCGAGGCGCTGCCTCGCCGAGGGCGAATCACCGATTCGCCCCTACCCGCCGCGGCGGGCTACGTAGGCTGAATCCGTGGTTGAGTTTTGCATACTCCTTCTGGGAGACTGCAGAGGAGGCGGCCGGCAGCCAATTTCCTTGACAGGAGGGAAACTAAGAGGTAGGATGCAAATGATGCCGAATGGCTGGTTTCGACAGGGCGATCGGGCAGAGCGAGTCAAGCCCCGGCTGTGGCGTGAAAGAGGGTGTTTCCGTTGAAGAGGGATGAGCATGACCCCTTCGAAAGGGCTTTTGCCGCTCTGAGCACAGTTGACAAATGGATGAGTAGTTTCTTCGAGGGGCAGCCACCGCCAGAACCCACCGAGGGACATTGGCATCCACCCACGGATATTTACGAGACGCCGGATGGAATAGTGGTGTGCATGGAAGTGGCGGGGGTGGAGCCTTCTTCGATTGAGGTAAACTTCAAGCAGGGGCACCTGACCGTTTCCGGCTACAGGTTCGTGGGCTGCCAGAGCGGCAGGTGCCATCAGGTAGAGATAGAGAATGGGCGCTTCTTTCGTCACTTGGCCCTGCCCATGGAAGTTGAGGAAGAGGGGCTGCGGGCCAAATCACAACATGGCCTGCTCGAAATATTCTTGCCCAAGCGTAAAGAAGCAAAGCCACGCAAGGTCTCCATCTCCGACGAGTCCGAAGAGCCAGGCGAAGCGACGGAGGTGTAGAGATTTTAGCCTCTGAGGAATCCTTATCATCCCCGGACGTATTTGAGGGAGAGTTCCCCCGGGAACTACCCGTCATCTCCAGCAAGAACGTGGTCGTCTTCCCCACCTTCCACGTGCCGATGGTCCTGTCCACGGAAGCCGAGTTCAGCGGGGTGGATGCCGCATTTCAAAAAGGGGATCGTCTGGTGTTGATCCTGGCATCCAAGGACCCCAAGGAGGAACAGCCAACCCCCGAGAATCTCTATTCCATCGGCACGGTCGCCAGGATATCTCGGATGGCCCCGTGGCCGGATGGCACCAGGAAACTGATCATCCAGTCCCTGAGAAGGGCTAAGGCCGTTGGCTTCGCACAAGTCTCGCCTCACCTGGTGGCCAAGGTTGAACAGGTCTTCGAGACCATCGTCCAGGACGTGGAGACGGAGGCCCGGGGCAAGTCCATTCTGGAGACTTTCAAAAGGCTGCTGGAGCTATCGCCGGTCTTGCCTTCGGAACTTTACGTGATCGCCTTCCAGATAGACTCTCCAAGCGCCCTCGCCGATTTTGCGAGCGCTCACCTGAATCTGGAGACCGCAGACGCCCAGAACATCCTGGAAGAGCTCGATGTGAAAGAAAGGCTGGTCAAGGTTCAGTCCTTCGCAAGCCGAGAAGTCGAGGTGCTGGAACTCGGCAGCAAAATCCAGAGCGAAGCGAAAGAGGAAATGGACAAGGCGCAGCGCAACTATCTCCTCCAGCAGCAGCTGCGCGCCATCCAGAAAGAACTCGGCGAAACTGATCAGCACCTGGTGGAGATCGAGGAACTCCGCCAGAGGGTCGAGAACGCCGGCATGACCGAGGAGGCAAAGGAACTGGCGAACCGCGAACTCGACCGGCTTGCCGCCATGCCGCCCCAGGCCGCGGAATACAGCGTATCCCGCACCTTCCTCGACTGGCTCGTCACCTTGCCCTGGCAGAAATCCACGGAGGACAACCTCGACATAATTGCTGCCCAACGGATTCTTGACAACGATCACTACGACCTCGAGAAGGTCAAGGAGCGCATCATCGAGTACCTCTCGGTGCAGAAACTCAGAAAAGAGATGAAAGGCCCCATCCTCTGCTTCGTGGGCCCGCCCGGCACCGGAAAGACCTCCCTGGGAAAATCCATCGCCGGCGCCCTGGGAAGGGAGTTCCTCCGTATCTCCCTGGGAGGAATTCGCGACGAGGCGGAGGTCCGAGGCCACCGAAGGACCTACGTCGGAGCACTTCCAGGCAGGATCATTCAGGGCATCCGCCGAGCCGGAACCAACAACCCTGTCTTCATGCTCGACGAGATTGATAAGGTCGGAACCGATTTCCGGGGCGATCCCTCTTCCGCCCTTCTTGAAGTTCTCGATCCTGAACAGAACAACTCCTTCCGCGACCATTACCTGGAGGTGGCCTTCGATCTTTCCCGGGTCATGTTCATCACCACCGCCAACATCCTCGATACCATACCCCCCGCCTTGCGGGACAGGATGGAGGTGCTCTTCCTGCCCGGCTATACCGAGGAGGAAAAGTTGCAGATCGCTCAGAAATACCTCTTGCCGCGCCAGATGTCGGAGAATGGCTTGAACGAGAACCTGATAGAGATGGGGCCCGAGGCGATAGAGGTCGTTATCCGCGATTATACCCGCGAGTCGGGGCTGCGTAACCTGGAGAGGCAGTTGGGATCCATCTGCCGGAAGGTCGCCCGGAAGGTGGCTGAAGGACGGGAGGAGAAAACGGTAGTTGAGAAAGAAGACCTGGAGGAATTGCTGGGTCCCCCCTTGTTCCCCAGAGGCATCGTGGAGCGCACCAGCGACGTGGGCGTGGCAATTGGACTGGCGGTCACGCCGGTAGGGGGGGAGATCATCTTCGTTGAAGCCACCACCATGAAAGGCAGCAAGAGCCTGATCCTCACCGGCAGTCTGGGAGAGGTAATGAAGGAATCCGCCCAGGCAGCCCTGAGTTACGTCCGCTCCCATGCCGGGCAATTGGGGATTGACGAAGACTTCTTCCAGAATACCGATCTTCACCTCCACGTTCCCGAGGGGGCCATCCCCAAGGACGGGCCCTCCGCGGGCGTGGCCATGGCCACGGCCATAGTATCGCGCCTTACCGGCGTTCCCGTCTCTCACGAGGTGGCAATGACCGGCGAGATTACCTTGCAGGGGCGCGTCCTGCCTGTGGGAGGAATTAAAGACAAGATACTGGCGGCCAGGAGGGCTGGGCTGAAACGGGTTATCCTTCCCGAGATGAACAAGTCCAACCTGGTGGAGATTCCCCAGGAACTGCGCAAGGACATGGAATTCCATTTCGCCGAGACCATCTCAGACGTCCTGGAATACGGCCTGGAGAGGGCTCGCGAGCCCAAGGTCCGTTCTGGCCGCTCAAAAGCCAAGGTCGGGAGTTGAGCTTTGCCAACCTCCTGTGGATGTTATCCGCCAAACCCGCTTCTCCTTGGCCAATTCGGCCCTGAACTTGAACTGTAGATTGGTCGAATCCATCTCCACCGCGACAGCAGCATTGACCGTGGCTCGC
>Ga0315294_10002292_pt1 | contig 20937 bp, 25 predicted proteins | sample YL17G13_40_MG_FD_203626 | JGI IMG/M metagenome (GOLD analysis project Ga0315294, IMG submission 203626) | Sediment microbial communities from Yellowstone Lake, YNP, Wyoming, USA - YL17G13_40 | ecosystem: Environmental > Aquatic > Freshwater > Lake > Sediment | place: USA: Wyoming | collected...
CGTTCGCCTTCTCGATGTCGGTGCGGAGCTTCAGTCCAAGGCTCATGGCCGAGTCCTTCCAGTTCACCAACTGCGCCTGCTTACCACCCACCGACACCACGAGGATCGCCCGCTCCGGCTTCACCTGCGCCACGGCGGCCAGCACTACGTTCGTCTTGCCGAGACCCGGCTCGTCCATGAGAAGGTATCCCCCATGCACCGCCAGCCCTTCGAGGATGCGCTCCGCTCCCTCGATCTGGTGCGGGTAGAGTGAACGACCGTCCTTCATCTTGCGAAACTCCGGCCGGAGTTTCGCCTTTACGTCAGGAAGGAACTCGCGGTAGTCTGTGACTGCAACTTCCTGTTTCGGATCGTCTCGTACTGCCGCTTCCACTGGCGCATTTTCTCGAACAGCGACTTCTGCTCCTGCTCGTTCAGAAGCTCGATGCCGTCCAGTGCCACCACCGTCTTCGGATCGAGTGGGTTTGACTCCTTCGGGTTCTCCTGTTCCACGGCCTATCCCTCCCTTCGGCATATCCTTCGTCGGATCGACGAGGACGGTCTGAATGAATGTCTTGCCCGTCCGCGTGACCATGATCTTCTTGCGGATGAGCTTCGGGTTGTCCTTCTTCCTCCCGGCCTTCAGGAGGTCAACGAGCGTCGCCCATCTCGACCGGATGAATCGCCCCGGAGGGAGAAGTACCGTGTCAGGATGTGCCCACCGCTTCGCCGTGTACGTCTTGCCTTTGCGCTTGACGTAGACGATCTTCGGGAACTTCGCACCACGTTTCGAGACGGCCTGTCCTGCCTTCAAGAGGGCCAGCCCCTCCTCCATCGTGAGACCGGCCTTCTCAAAGAGCCTCCCCTGAAACGCTTCCCGGCCGATGTAGGTCTCGAAGTCGAGGTCACTCTCACCTTCGGTGCGGCTCCCCGAGGTTTCGAGAGAGGACACAACCTCGACCTTGTGCGGGTTGATCGCCCGGTACAAGGCGTCCAGCATCTCGATCTGAACCGTCGTGAGGTGCTGAGGAAGGGCAACCTCCATGTCCCCGCCGATCTCGCCGAGGTTGGACAGCTTGACGGCATGGTACTTCTTCACGAACCAGTAGGGGCTGATGTAGTCCGAGGATTCACCGTAGTAGTCCGGCGCGTGGCCCTCTTCGAGTGCCCTCGCCGCTTCTGCCGTCCGAACGTGATCGCTCGGTTCCCCAATGCGCCTCCCGGCGAGCAGTACCCCATCCGGGAGGAGGTAGATCGCCTCCTTCCAGTTCTGCGTCGTGCCGATCTCCTGCTTCAAGTCCTCAAGGACGGACTTCGGCGTGATCTTCTTCGGCTCCCGTTCCTTCGTGACCACCGCTTTCTTCGTCCGGGGATCGGTGCGATAGTACCCCTTGTGCTTCGGAGATGGGGAGACGTAGACACGCTTCGACTTCTCGAAAGCCTTCGCGTAGGCCAGTGCCCGCTCCGGCACCCGGAACGTGCGGCCCGCTTCGTCCACGATCCTCGCAAATCCCTCGCCGATCTCCTTCACCCGCCCCACGATCCCACGGCCAAGAGAACCGGACGCCGCCGCACTGATCCGCACGGTCTCTCCCACATCCGCCGTCGGCTTCTTCTCCTCGGGTTGCTTGTGCTCATGCCGACGCCGGATGAACTCCTCAGCCTGCTCCCGCGTCTTCCCGACCTTCAGCCACCGGCCGCCGTGCTGGATGTAGAAGCCGTCCGGGCGCTTCTGAATGTCGTCCGGCTTCGGAGCCGGTGCCTGTTGCTTCGGCGCTTCACCCGGCTTCACCCACCGCTTCTGGTAGATGACACCCGTCGGCCGGTGCACCATGATCTGTTGCTGGATGAGTCCCGGAGCCGGGGCGGCTTTGAGTAGGCTCTTCAGAAGAGTGAGGCCGCTCTTCGTGATGCAGGCCCGGATCAGCGGCTCGACCTTTCCGAACTCCTCGTCCGTCAGGTAGGCGTGCTTGTAGACCTCGGGAAGGTTCTCTCCCGTGAGGTAGTGACCGTAGGGATGGACAGCACCCGCCTTGTATTCGCCCCCCTCCTTCCGAGTCTTGTTGGCCGCGAACTGCTCGAAACACCGCGCCCACACTTCCATCGGGGAAGCTATGTACTCACTGATGTCCAAGAACCGGGAGACCGTTCCCATCCCCGCCAACTTGTCCCACAGTGCGACGAACTCGGTGCTCGGAGATGTCTCTCCGAAAGGCCGCAACGCTCGGTTCACCACGTCGGGGGACAGCCACTTCTGCACTTGCTCGGCGGTGATCGGGTTGTTCCCGATACCCACATGGTAGTTCTTCACACCATGCTTCCGAGCATCCTCAAGCCATGCGTCCACGAGTTCCCGAGCCTCTTTCATGTCGATGCTGTAGAGAGCCTCTTTCGCCACCTCATCGTAGAGAGCCGATAGCACCACTTTCTGCGGAAGGGATGAAGCCCCCCGTATTTCCTCATTCGACTGACGGTCGAACTCCTTGAGATTCAACCCGCGCATCATTGTGACGCCAGAATGGTAGTCAACAGCGTGCCCGATCTCATGCCCAATCGTTTCTTGGGAGTCACGCCGGATGTGGATGACGTTGTCCGACGGAACGAAGTCTCCCCGAACGGCCTCTCGGTTGAACCCGAAGCTGGTCTCGACGGAAAGTTCCACACCCTTGTCGTGAAGGAAGTCCCCGAGATCGCCGAAAGCCTCCCCGAGGTTGTTCAGGCCACGTTCCAGATTGTTCTGCGCCTCCAGAGGAAGAACGTGCAGACCTCGAACCTCCTTGAATCCTCGAAAGACAGGACGACCCTCTCCCTTCTTCTGCTCGGTCTCGGCGGGTGCACTCTCTGTGGCGGGTTCCTCACCCGGCTTGATCCACCGATCCGAGTAGAAGGTCTTCCCCGCCCTGTGTACCAGAACCTTCCTCTTCACCAGACCGGGTCGTGCCTTGAAGAGATCGAGTGCCTTGCGCCACAGGCTCTTCTCCTCCGGCTCGTAGGCAAGCTCCTCGGGCGTGTAGCGGAACTCCTCGGGTTGCTGGATGCCTTCACCCGGCATGGCGGGCACGATCTTGCCGCTCACCCGGTCGTACTTCTCCTCGTCCGGGAAGATGTGCTCCCACCAATGCCGACAACAGTTGTGCACGACGCACCCTCGCACAATGTAGCTCTCGTCATTTTCTACCGCCAGATTGTAGGTCGTTCGATGCTGACTACTCTGTGAAAACCGAACCACTCGAACGCTGGAGACTTCTACGTCGGTGAACTCATACTCGTGCCGATCGTTTGCGACCACTCTCTGAACTTCCTCAACACAGGAGTCCACACCCTTTGTGATCTCCGTACCGGAAAACCGCAACACTCGAAACCCCTCGGCTTCGATCTCTCGTTGCCGTTTCGCATCGTACTCCTTTTGCCGAAGATGCCAGTATTCCCCATCGCACTCGATCAGTACGTTCGTTCCAGAAACTCGGAAGTCTGCGAAGAACCTCCGCACGGGGAACTGCCGTTCGTAGCCGATGCCAACCTGATCCAATGCCTTTGCGAACCGAACTTCCAAAGGACTTCCCTTCGCTCCCTTCGCACAGGATTGCATCAGCTTTCTCCGGGACTCTGGAGTATTCAACCAGTTGAACTCGGCCATCTTTCGTCGAGCTACTACACGCGCGGCCTCTGTGATTTTCCGACGATCCTCCTTTGAGGTGCTTGCATACCTTTTCTGGACGATCTCTCCCATCTGCCCTTTCTTGATCGCTCGGTATTCCGGCTTTTCCCACGTCCTCCTCATTGATAGCGTAGAGCGGCACGATGCACTGCACACGTCATTAGAGTCGAACCGCTCCGCATCACTCCACATGATGAGTTTTCCACAGACCTTGCACCGCTTCGCAAGCACTCGAACCTTGTCCCCTTTGCAAAGGTCTTTTGCGTCTACCCACCCTTTGCTCGTAAGGAACGGGTGCTCGAAAGTGCTCCGAAGAATGACCCGTCGATGCGTGTAGCTCCCCTTCTCACGAGCAAGGACGTGAAGCTGGACGTACCCCCTCGTTTCCTGTCCTCGATGAACTTGTGTCACGCGCCGGAAGCGCCCCTGATGGGTGAGAACAAGGTCTCCCACTCTGATTTTGGAAATCCCCATCCATCCCTTTGAAGTGAAAACCGGAATGGTGGGGTCTATGAAACACGGATGCGAAGGGATCGCCGCCCACCACTGGCTCATCTTCCGGCCGATGTTGTTCTTGCCGATCCATGTCACGCCGGTTGCCCACGGATCGAGTTCGATCCCGATGCGGTCGTCCTGTCTCTGCTTCACCGACGGATCGGCCACGAGGAGGTAGATGTTCCCGATGAACTGGTTGCACCCACCCGCACCCTCCGGCGGATAGAACGGCCCGGAGTAGACGACGTAGGCTTTCTCGCCCTTCTCGGTCGCGTCCAGCACGGCCGCGAGGAAACCGTTGTTCATGGCCGTGCTCATCTCGGTGATCGCGATACGCCGCCAGTCCCGTTGCAGGTATTCGAGGTTGGCCTTGCTGTACTTCCCGCCGAGAGCATCCTGCGGGTCGATGTGGAAGAGACGGCTCGCGAGTGTGCTCGGGCCAGCACCGTCCTCGATGCTTCCCGTCACCACCTTGCGAACGGCGTCCACGATCCCTCGCCGCAACGTGCCGTCCTTGATCGAGAGGTACTGACCGGCGCTCTGCCTTGCCTGCTCGACGCACCGCCGCATGACCGGCCCCATGTCCACCGCATCTCTCGTATCTGAAAGATTTCGGGGCAATCCGTCCTTGAACTTGTCCGAGACCTGTGTCAGCGAGAGGTTCTTCAGTCCCTCCCGATCCAGCCCCTCCACGGCCCCATACGAGTATCGAAGCATCCCTAGCAGGCCAGCACGGAGGCCCATCTCGTCCCCGATGTCCCCGAGGTTTTCACGGAGGAACTCGACCATCCCGGTCTCCATTTCCTTCCACTGTGCCTCTGTCATGGGTGTACCAGTCTCGGGATTCGTGAACGTCCTGCCTCCGAGCTTCATCGGCTTTATGGTGCCTTTACCCGCGATGCCGTACCGCTTGTAGTAGTCGTGGAGGGGCGCTGGATCAGAAAGGTCTTCCAGAAGCGCCTTCAGCGCGTCCGGTATTGCCCACACGGGGGCTTTCGCCGCTTTGATGAGATCGGCCACGGGAACCGTGACCGACTTGGAGATGCTGTCAGGATCGACCCCGAACTTCCGCGACACGCCGCGCATCACTTCGCGCATCACGTCTCGGACGTAGGCGATGACGGCCTCCTGATACTCCCGCTCGAAACGGAACTCGGACAGAGGAAGCTCCCGCACCTCCCGCGCCTTCGCGAGGAGCGCCGACTGATTCAGCCGTTCGCCGTTGGTGATCGAGAACTTCACGCCGTCACTCTAGCCTCTCGGAGGCTGGTTGGGCTTCGCCTGTGCGATGGGCGTCCCGGTCTTCATGGACGACGCACCCGCACCGCGCACGAGCTTCTTCGGCCGGGGTTCCGGCGTTTGCAACTTCGCGAGTGGCGCAGTCGAAGGCTTTGGTGGTGCTTTCGAGCCGAGGGTCTGCGCGATCTGTTGCGGGAAAGCCTTCACGAGCCGCCCATCCTCCAACGTGCAGTTGAGGTCGTCGTCGGTGAAGATCGACTTGCGGAGGAAGGACTTCCCGTGAACCTCTCCACCCTCCTTCTTCCGCTGGTATGATGCTTTTCGCGCCTGCGACTCTTCGTGCTTTCTCACCGCTTTACCCTCGGGGGTCTGGTAGAACAAGTCGTGACGACGCTTATCCTCCACAGTGTCGCGCCAGCGATTGTACCCAAACTCCAAATCTTTCAAGCCCTTCTTTTTCCGCCACGTATCGTAGGGATGCTCCAAACCCTTTTCTCCTGCCTCTGCCCGCCGAAAAAGGTCTGCTACCCTCTCTTCCGCACTCGCGCCTTTTGTCTTCTCATGAGCCGCTCTCGCCTTTTCCCCACGAAAAGGTTCACCCTTCGGCCCGAACTTCTCTACGGTCTCTTTCCGCGTCCACGGCTTCTTCGCCAGCATCTCATTGGTGAAGTCAACGCCAGCCTGCATCCCCTTGACTTTCGCGGCAATCGCGTCCGTCCGTTCCTTGTCCCCAACGAATCTGGCCGCCCCTGTGTCCTCCGGCTTCTCTCCCGTGCTCACCCACTGCTTGCGCTGGAACGTCTTGCCCCCGCGCTTCACCGTGACCTGCTTCTGCGTGAGTTTGGAACGGTCGAAACCCTTCAGAAGACTCTCTTCGAGAAGCGCCGAGGCGTCTTCGAGACTCTTCTCGACCGAGGGCGGCCCGGACTCCTTGCCCGTCTCGATGCCGAACCGCTTCGCGGCCTTCCTGATCCTCGACCAGATCGACTTCTGTTGCTCCGGGCTGTAGACGCCCGCGTTCTTCGGCTTGCTGAAGTAGGAGATCGCCGCCCGAACGTGCCCTTCGTCGTCGATGGGGTACTTGAAGTTCTTCGGATCGGCGTACTGCTTCTCCTTCTTCGCCCCGCCCTCGCGGTACTCCTTCGGCGGCGTCTTGTGCCCGCCCTCGACCCCCGCCTTCGGGAGAGCCTTCACGAGCCTGCCGTCTTCCAGCGTGGCGCTCTTCAGCAGATCGTCGCCGTCCTTCTCGAATACACTCTTCTTCATGGCTCCAGCCTCCATTTTCTTCAGCCGTGTGTAGTAATTAGAAAACTCGGCAAGGTGATCGAGGGCAATCTTCCGAGCCAGCTTGGGATCGTTCGTGTGCTCCATCTCCACCTTGACGCCCATCGCCAACTCCCTCGGATCGGCGTCCTTCTCGGTGAAGTTTTCCTTGTCGGCCTTGCCTTCCATGTTCATGACTTCTTCCTCGCTTCGGGCGGCCCGGACAGCCTGTCCACGACCATACCCCATTCCTTCGTCGCGATTCTCCTGATACGTTTCCAGACCGATACTCGCTCCTTCACAGGGTACACGAGGTAGTTCTTCGGCTTGGAGAAGTCCCGCACCGCCGCCCTCACATGGGTCTCTGTGCCCATCGGGTACTTGAAGTTGTGCGGGTCGCCGTAGTCCCACTTCGACGTTTCCCCGGTCTCCCGGAACTGTTTCGGTGGTACGTTGTGCGCCCCTTCAGTGACGACTCTCTCCTTGCGCTCGCCCTTCTTGGTGATCCTTCCGGGGAGCGCCTTCACGAGGAGATGGCCGTTCATGAGGATGGCGTCGAACACTACGAAACCAGCACGATGTTGACTACGTTCGCATGGGTCGTGTCGAGGTTCGTGAGCTTCAACGCCGTGATCGCCGATCCATCGGCCAACACAACGATCTTCCCGGATGAGACGGCTGTGACGATGGCGTTCCACTTCGCGCTCACCGCGTAGTCCGCGAAGATGAAGATCGCCGTGGCCGAGGTGATCTCGCCGAAGTCAACGACGTGATCCGCTTCTGCCGCCGTCAGCGACACGTCCTGCACCACCGCTTTCGTGATTCCAGACAAGGTTTTGTTCACCACCCTGTTCACCCGGTCGTTCACCGAACTCGTGGTCGCCGCACCGTAGAGCCGGAGCGAGATTGAGAGTGTCGCTTCCATGCTACTTCCCCGCCTTCTTCCGCAGGGCGTTGTGCGCCATCTTCTCGGCGGTCTCGTCGCTCATCTTCGGGTTGCCCTTCTTGAAGCGGGCGGCCATCCCCTTCGACTCGGCGCACTTCAGTAGGTCGCTGGCCTTCTGAAGCGACGCCATCGCGCCCTCTTCGGACGCCACCTTTGGCCCACCGAAATCGGCACCGGGGTTCTTGGACTTCTTGCCCTTGTTGGCGAGGCGCTTGCCCATGCCACCCGGCTCTTTGTCTCCGCACTTCTCCAGCGGAATCTCGACGAGGTTGCCGTCCACGATCTCGTGGCTCTTCAGGAACTCGTCACCGTCACCGAATACCGAAGTCCTCTTGTCCGCGTTCATGATGTACCTCCCGACAGCGCCCCAAGACTTCAGGACGCGCTTGTCGTCGAAATCAGGGAAGTTCAAGCTGAACTTCCGAACCCGGCCGTCCGACGTGCGAACTTCCGTGTAGTAGTCCTCCATCTTGTCGCTCAACGTGAAGCCGTTCCCCGGAACGTACTTCCCGGCATCGCCCCCCGTGGTGTAGATCATCTGGTGCTTGCCGCCCTCGCTGTAGATCACGCTCTCCTGATTGAAGTCCTTGCCAAGCGCCGTGACCTCCTCGCGGTTCGCATCGTGCACCAGCACGAGGTAGCTGTTCTCTTCGCCGCCGTAGTGTCCCTTGACCGGCGTGTAGACGTAGCCCAACTCCTTCAGCTTGCCCCCGAGCTTCTTGTGGCGGGCCTCGAAGTAGGGATCGTCTCCCTTCATGGCCTTCTCTTCGTCGGAGCCGGGGTTGCGCCCGGCCGAGACCAGCGCGTAGCGCACCTTCTCGGACTTCAGGAGCACCTCCAAGTCCATCGAGGACATGGCGTACTCGCGGCCCTGCCCCTTCTCCTGCCGCTTGGTGCCGTTCAAGAAGCGATAGACGGCTTCCTGCCTGTGATGCTCCGGCATCTCCTCGTAGGAAGCGTACCGCTTCTCGGCCGGTTCCTTCGGATGGGCCTCGCGAGGATCGAGCCGGTAGTAGGGTTTGCGCCCGCTACTGCCGCCGGGAACGAAAATCTTCTTCACTAGTCGGCCCCTTGCACTTCCGCTTCGGTCATGTGCCTGCCACGAACGGGGTGCATCCCGGCGGCCTTCGTCGCAAGCTCCTTCGTCGAGTACACCGGAGCCGGGCGCTCTTGGCCCCATCCCTTCTGCCCTTGCGGGATGTAGGTGAACCCGCCCTTGATCTTCATGATGTCGCGAACCATGTCGTCCGCACCGAACACGCTCCCTACCTTGCCCTCACCCGCCGGTTCCCCGGACTCTGCCACGCGGGTCTGCTTCCTCTCACGAGCGGCCTTGCGAGACGCCGCATCTTCCTGCTTCCGAAGAGCCTGTCCCTCCGGGGTCTGGTAGAACTTCTTCCGTCGAGCATTGTCCTCCGTGACGGCCTGCCAGTAGTTCCCCTTGAAGTCCAGAGGTTTCATCCCCTGCTTTCTCTTCCATGCGTCGTAAGGGTGCTCCTTCTTCGCCGCCGGAGTTTGCCCGCCCACCGTCCCTGTCATGGCTCCCGAACCATCGGGGAGCTTCGCCATTGTTGCCTTCTTCTCTCGCGGGTCTTGACGGTAGTACCCCTTCCGCTTCGCTGAAGGCTTCACGAAGATGCGCTTGCTCTTCTCAAAGGACTTTTCCTCATAGAGTGGTTCCGTTTCAGTCCTGTCGATGAAGTCCTCCAACATTCCTCGCGTGACGTGCTTAGGAAGAAAACCGCTGATAGAAGATGACCTGTCCCAAACGTAGTCACCGAAGGTTTGGAGCAGTTCTCGCTTCAACCCCACATTCTTCACACCCTTCTCCGAGAGAAACGCCTCGACCACTTTCTTTGCCCTTGCATCGTACTGATCTTCCTCTTTTCGAGTTCTTGGATCGTTCCTGTAGTAGCCCTTGTGTCTCAGCGAGGGCTTCACGAAGATGCGCTTGGCCTTCGCGAGGAGACTCTGGCCGACCCGCATCACCCACCCGATCTTCGGCTCCTGCAACGCCTTCTCCAGCGTGACGATGTTCTCGAAGAGCGCCTTCTCCATGCGCTCGCCGACCTTCTCCAGTACGTCGTCGGGCACGTCGGTCAGGCCGAGGCTTTCGATGGCCTTCAGCATCTCCTCGGCCACGATGTTCTCGATGACCTGCGACGCCGTCTTGGCCGGGTACATTTCCCGCATCACCCACCCGCTCAGTGTCTTGATCCGGGCGAGGTGCTTCTCGACCCCCTGCCGCGTCATGCCCAACTGCTTCGCCACGGCCGAGTGCGTCGCGGGCCTCCCGCTCGTGCGCTGGTTCTCGATGAGAATCTGGAGCACCTTCGACTGTGTGGGGTTGAGCTTCTGGTAGACCTCTTGCAGGATGCGGTCGGCGTTCATTCGCTGGAAGATCGCTTCGTCCATCGCCACCGGCTCGTGCGCCGCTATCGTTTCGCCAAGCGAGACTACCTCGTCGCCCTCTTCGCCACCTCCCGCAACCGGCTTGTCGAGACTCACCTCACCCGGCCCGGCGCTCATCACGTCCACACCCATGCCGCCCCGCTTCTTCGTTGCGGCCGGGACGAAATACTCGTGCAGAGCGTCCCGGAGCCGCCGGTAGGCGTAGGTGCCGAACGTGGCGGGCTCACCCGTCGTCGAAAGGGTGATGGCCTTCTTCGGATCGAAAGTGCTCACGGCCTCCCACAGAGCCAGCCGCCCCACCTGTTGCGCGTCCTCGTCGGCACGGGACATCTTCGGCTTGTGCGCGTAGAGCCGGTCAATCCAGTTCCGTACCATCGCTCCGATCAGCCGGTCGTTCGTCTTGTAGAACGTGCGGAGGGCGTCCTCGTTTCGCCGAACGCGGGCCACGTCCATCTCGCTCATGTCCCGGATGAAGTAGTCAGACTGCTTCGTGCGGCCCTTCGCCGCCCCCTCCATCTCGTGCTCCTCGATGGGCCGGATGTAGAACGTCTGCCAGTAGCCCTTCTTCGTCTGAATCTTCCGGGGGATCAGCCCCGCCCGGTCGATCCTCGGCATCGCGAAGCCCTTCTCTAGGAGCTTCTCCGGTATGGGAAGGATGAAACGCATCATGACCTTCTCTCCTCGTCGTCACGCCCGCCGAACCGGATTGTGACGTACTCGTCTGCCAGTGACTTCGCGGTTTCGGACTCCTTCATGGCCTGATCGACGCCTGTGTCAACGGCCTGTCCCATCTCTTTGTCGTTCAGCGCGTCGAACCCACCCATGCCACCGCCCTCTTCCTCACCGGGCTGTCCGGGTTGCCCCGGCTGGCCGCCCATCGCCTGTTGCTGTTGCGCCATCTGTTGCTGTTGCGCCATCTGCTTCTCTTGCTGGATGAACTGGACGTAGGTGGGGTTCAGAATGATGTCGCCGCCTTCGATGGGGGGATCGTCATGGAGAGCGCGAATCTCATTGATGGTCTTGCGATACGAGACCTGCTGTTGCTCGATGGCCGTGGCTTCACGCTTGTCCTCGATCTCGACGCCCGTGAAGACGAACTCGAAGTCCTCCCATCCCTTCTGCTCGGCCATGATCTTGTTGAAGAAGTGCCGCAAGAAGAAGAGGAGGTCTTTCACACCCGCATCGTGGCTCGCCTTGCGTTGCTGATCGGCGGCGATACCGCTGTTGCCGATGCTGATCGACGATGACTGCTCGAAACGCAGGCCGACTTCGGAAGGGTCGATCTTGTGGATCGAGCAAATCCACGCCTGCAACGTGTCCATGTACTTCGTGTACTCCATGTCGCGGTTCGCCGGGGCGAGGTTGTTCCACCGTGCCCCGTACTGGAGGAACGGCGTCTTCCACATACCCTTGATGCCGCCGAACATCGCCATCCACTGCCGCTGAAGCTCTTCGAGTTGCTCACGGTCGAGCGTCCCCGTCTTCGGATCGAAACTGAAGAAGCCCTTCGGCATGGCGCTGTTGGAGAACTGGTCACGGTTGTACGCCGTCGCAAAGAGGAATGACGTGATGGTGTCGATGCTCTGCTCCAGCGGGCTGTAGCCGAACAATCGGAACTTCACGTCGCTCCGCTTGTTCATGAAGTCGAAGAGGAGGTCGTCCCACCCGAACTCGGACACGATCTGGTCGAGCACCATCTGGACGTACCCGACCTCCATGTCTCCGTTCAGCCCCTTGCGAGGATCGACCGGGAAGATCGTGGCCGCATCGAGAACGTGCCAGTCGAGTACCTGACCGCCGTTGCTCTTGCGAAGCTCAACCGCCACCTGATCTATCGTGAGGAGGTCGCGCACGAGCATTTCCATCGCGTCGCCGAGCTTGGGCCGCTTCTTCGGCTCACCCTTCGGTGGATCGAACTTGAAGCCGGTGTCGTCGAACCATTTCGTGATCTGCTTGATGGCCTTCTTCTCACCGGACGAAGGATCGCGCTCTTGATCCTTGATCGTGATCTTCCAGCCGGGCTTGTCGTCGTCGGTGCTCGGCTCCGAGAACGTCCTGATCTGTGACGCCCGCTTGTTGTGGATCGCACCGACCACTACCACCTGATCGGCCACGCGCCGGAGGATGTCGAATGAGAGGTTGAAGAACTTGCGACGGATGCCACGCGGATCGTAGAGGCCGAACTCGTACCAGTAGAGGGGGAGTTGCTCACCCTTCAGCTTCGGGACTTTCTTGCCCGTGATGACCTTGCTCTCTTCGCCGCCTTCGACTTTGCGGGACTGATCGGCTTTCATGAGGTTGGCGAGGCTGGAGAAGTCTTCGCCTTCGGAGAAGTAGGGTACGAGGCTGTCCTGTGTGTTGGGATCGAACTCTTCAGCCATCCGTGTCCTCCAAAAAGAAAACGCCCGGTCGCGCTCCCTCTTCTTCTGAGAGCATCGACCGGGCGGTTCTTCCTATCCCGGACTTCTACATCCGCTACAAGTCTCGCTCGATCTTCAGGGCACCCATCGGGATCGTCTCTCGACGCTCGATGAGCACCGGATCGCCCTTGCGAAACCTTACGACGACCTCCCCGTAGAACCTGTCTCGGGAGAGCCGCCGCAGGTAGGACACGAGTTCATCCAAGCTCGCGTTCCTGTGTATGATTATAGGCTTCTTTGCCCCTTCGTCAACCCTTTTCCGAGCGTCAGATGACACCGGGCACCCCTCCTCCCCTGTCCCGGCCGGTCATCCGGTCGTACCCGATCCGGGCGTAGTTGTACGCATGGGCGAAGTGATCCGGGCCGATCTTCCCCACGACCTCGTACTCGGCCCCCGTAGTGGGGTCTTCTATCCGCTCCACGGCAAGGGCGCAAATGTGGTCAACGAACACCGTCGTAAGGGGGTCGAGCCGGGGGAAGGAGATGTCCTTCTCCCGGAAGCTCTTCAGAATGAGCTTCAGGGTGCCTGTACGACTCACCGTGACCTTGTTCTGGTTCAGAATCCACATGGGTTCGATGACCTTGGTGCGCTTCTTCTGCTTCTGCTTCTCATCGGTGTCGTAGAACAGACCGTATGCCCGCATCTTGTACCGCCGGATCAGGATTGAGTTGCGGTCGTTTCCGATCCCGTTCGCGTCGTTGACGACGATCCCGGCGCTGAAACGGTCAATGATCTGCCCCGCCCTTCCGACGTGATCGGTGTCGGCCCCGGAGAACCCGTGCTGTTGCAGGCTCTCCTTGTCGATCCGCTCCATGTAGATGACCGAGGGAGTGTCCGGGTTCCCCGGTACGCCGTCCCCCATCACCACCACCCACGAGACTGTCGGCCCCCAATCTATGCCGATGGCGGTGTTCTTGACCGTCGCCACCTTCATGAAGCTGTTGGCGAGAGACGGATCGCTACACGCTTCCACCGACGCCCTCGGGATGTTGGCGTCCTCCCCGACGTAGGCGTAGCCCACCACCTCGTTCCAGAACTGGTGGACGTAGCGGTAGCCGTGGTACTTGTAGAGGATTTCCTTGCCCGTCTTCCACGGGAGCATGAAGTACGTCACGCGGTAGCTGTGTCGCAGTCCCTCCAGTGACGGCCGCCTTGCGTACCACCCCGAGTGCTTCAGGTAGAACGGGCTTGTCCTGTCGATGTACTCCTTGCAGAACTTGCACCCAATGTAGACCTTGTCGAGACGCTTCTGGTAGCTCCCCTCGTCCTCCCGGAGCGCCGTCTTCTCGAAGAACCCTATGATGCTGTCCGGGAAGGTCATCTGCTGACGCTTGTGACACCTCGGACAAACTAGCCACCACTCGTGCCCTGTCGCATCGCTGAAGCGGGCGTCGATACCGCCCCCCGGAAACATGGGGGTGCTGATCCTCGTGCGCCTTGCCAGCGTAGAGTGTGATGTGCTCTCCCCGAAAATCTCCTCGATCTTCTCGTTCTGGCTCTCGTACTCGTCGAACGTGATCTTGTCACTGGTAGGGCCGCGTCCCCCGGTCTCCGAGTACGAGGACGCCACCGTGTAGAAGCTCCCATTCGAGAAGCCGTGCGACGACAGAGAGATGGGCTTCAACAACCGCACCCGCACAGACGGGCTGTTCATGATCGAGGGATGGATGCGCTCCTTCGCCACTTGGTTCGCCACCGAGGCGATAGGGAAGATGTGCCGTACCATCGTATTCGGCCGGGTACAGGACAGGTAGATGTTGTCCGAAATCTCGGATTCGGTAAACTCGGATTGGCGACATTTTATAATGCTCTTGTCCTGTACCGTGTCCTTCAGCACCTTGTTCAAGTAGGGCCGGGGCGCGGTCGTCAACGGGCCGTCCTTCTCCCCCCGCATCATGGACACGCCCGCATCGTCGTAGCGGAACGGCTTGCCGCTCAGAAGCCGGTTCTTCTCCGTCCACGCCATCACGTCCAGCGTCCCCTCGAAGCTGTCCGGTATCTCCTCCAAGTCACTGAACGCAGAGAACAGCCTCTCCCCGACGTGGCGCTTCCCCGTTCCCGGTATGATCTCTAGGTGCTTGAAGTCGATGCCCACTGCGCTCCCCTCCCAAGAAGCACACCCCTACCGCTCTACTGCGAAAGGGATGCGCTTCTCCTTCCTCCACCACAGGTGGCCCTTCGTCAGCACGGCGAACACCGACATGGGGTTCGCGAATGGTGACAGGGGGCGCTCCAGCCTCGCCACCTTCCAGCCCCGATGCAACCTCTGGAGCTTCACAAGCTCCACCTCGACGCGAAGCGCGTACCCCTCGGCGGCCATCTTCACGGCGTCGGCCACCTTGCCCCACGCCTCGCCCTTCTGCTCATCGTTCAAGGCTAGGTACAACATTGTCACCTCCCTATCCTCTGCATCTCCTGCGTCCACCCGCCCTCCCACGGGGCAATCCTCTCCCAATCCAAGTAGGGACACCGACAGGGCTTCCCATCTCGGAACGCCTGCCGTCCTTCCTCGTGAACCTTCGCACTTAGAACTCGGGCATCCTCCACCCTCCGCTCCTTCTCCTGCTCGTCGCGCCTGTCCTGCCACCGGCACCACAGCACCCGGACACCAACCCCGATCCAGAACAGGAGGAACAACCCGACAACGAGCAGGACGCCGATGCCCATCCCATTGACCACCCGCTCGAACCCCTCCTTCACTCCCGGCGGTATTCTGACTGCTAGCACATTCGTAACAGTCATCTCACCCTCCCCGGCCGCTCATCATCCTCGGCCTGCTCCAGAGCCTTTCGCACCTTGTCCACGGTTCCCTTGCGTAGAATACGAACACCGTGCGCTGTCGCCATGTTGGCAAACATTTCCCGCACCTCATCTATCAGCTTCAGGCTCGACTTCACGCTTCCCTCCTTCCAGCATCTTCGGCTTCTCGATCTCGTAGGTAGCCTCCGCTGTCACGTTCTTCTCTCGTGGCACGAGGCTGTCGAACATCCCCTCCAGTATCCTCTGCAACACCCGTTGCTCCCGTTCGAGACACATCTGATCCTGAAGGTTCCTCGCCATCGCGCCCTCCATGTCCGGTGGCAGCCCGAACCCCGACGGTGGTATCGTGTACTTCAAGCGATTCTTGCCCTTCACGGCACCTTCCTCCGCATCCGCTCCTTCGCCGAGAACCGATGCTCCCACTTGTGCTTGTACCCCGTGAACTGGCACCCCTTGTTGTTCTTCTGCTTCCTCGCGTTCACCCGATTGGGCTTCGCCGGTACGAACCCATCCCTCCTCGCGTTCTCTCCGTTGTCGGTCTTGAACATCATGGCTTCTTCCAACCCGCACGGAAGACGAGCGTAGCAGGATGAACCCGCCCCGGTGGTGGTATCGGCTCGATCTTCACCTTCGGCTTCACGCTCTCTAGGAGGGGTTTTTGGGCCTCACCCTTCTGGTCAGGTTTTTCCATGAGGTGCTCTCTTCCCCTTGAAAATCGGGGTCTTCCACTTCGCCCCGCGCATCACCTTCAGCCACATACCGTACAACTTCCGCATCAGCTTGTCGTCCACCGAGGACACGAGCCTCGGAGCGTTCACCGGAAGGTCTACGCCCTCTTTGGCGCACAGTCCCACCGACGCCGACAACTCACTCCATCCCGGATGGAGCGTGAAGACCTCGTAGTACCAACCACCAAAGAGGTCTCGCAGGCCAGCGAACCCCAAGTAGTAGCAGGCCCAATATCCGTTCTGCAACGAGAGTTTCCAGCACCACCTTCTCCCCACAATCTCCACGTCGTCCTTCGCACCGAGCATAGTCCGAATCTCGACGATCTTGTAGCCCTTCCTCCGAAGAAACTCCTCCGAGTCCCGCACCCTCGCAGGGAACACGTCGTTGACCGTCATTACTTCTTCCCCTTCCCCTTCCCCGGTTTCTTCCGGCTCGGCTTCGTCGAGCACCAACTCATCTTGCCTCCTCCCGGTTCTTCTTCGCCGCGTAGGCGCGGGCCTTCGCGAGAGAGCCAAACCATTCCGTAAGTTGCCTCTGCGTGTCGTAGACCGGATAGACCCACTTGCCGCTTCGGGCACGCACCCGACTGTACACTACCCACCGTTTCTTCACGACTTGCCCTCCTCCCCGAATGGATTGCACTCGATCAGTTTCTCCCGCAGTTTTCCAAGCTCTTGAATGAGTCCGTCGATCCGCAACGGCATACCCCGTGTTCCTTCCACGAAAGCCCGCGCGACGTTGAAAGTCGCGGCCGGGATGCTGCTATCCCAAGAACCGATCTCGATGCCCGTACATTCCTGAAATCGTTTGACCGTTTCCCGCAGTTTCTCGGCCTTGTCGAGATCGTATTTCAGGTGCACCCTCTCGGATTCCTCTCCCTTCTTGCGCTCCTCTCCCAATCTGGTTTGGAGCATATCGTAAGGCACCGTTCCTCGTTGCTGTATCTCGGTCTCTTCCTGTACCCGGCGCAGAAACGCCGCGAGAAAAGAATGGGTCAACGGTTTTGCCTCCGTCTGGACGGCCTGTTTCCTCATCGTGAGAACGTATCCCGTCCCTTTCGGCGTGACTTCCAGCCATCCCCATGCGTCGGGAACCTCGCCGTCCTTCACCACGTCTGCCTCGGCAACGATCCACCAGAAGTCGCATAACGACGCAATCTCCTCGGCCTTGTCCGGCGTGTCCTTCTCCCGCGTCCAGTCCCCTCTGTGACTCTTGATCTCGAACCCGTGAAGGTTCAGACCTCGGCTCGGCCACAGACTCATCGCCACCGCATCTGCCGTCCTCGACTTCCGCCACCCCGTTGCATCTCCGATAGACGAGAAGATCGCCCATGCCGGAGGAGCGTACCGAATCCGAAGTAGGTCAAAGATGCCACCCTCGGTGAGTCGCAGTCTCGTTGCTTTCGTTTTTCCGCTCACCGTTCCTCCCCGTACCTCTCTTCGGCCCTGTAGTGTTTCTCCGTGAGCGGATGTTGCGGGGGGTACGCACTGCTCGCTTCGGCCATCATTCGTGCTCGCGCTTTCTCCTCTTCCTCCACAGCACGACAGGCGTCGAGAAGCGGCTCCACGATTGTCTCGTACCCTCCGACTAGTGCCATCGTACCTGCCGCACCCCTCGCTCGAATCACCAGCATCCTCACCGCATCAGTCATGGTCTCCCGTCCCTGTGTGACTCGTTCCCGTCGTGATCGTGTACGAACTGAACGACTGCTTCTCGACCAGCTTCTCCAGCGCGTAGGCGATCCGCTTCATCGCCTCCGCTTCCTGATACAGAAGGTCTTGCTGTGCCCGCCACACCTCCTTTTCCTCCGTACTCGGCACCCTCGTCACCGTGGCTGTTTTCGAGATGCTGATTAGACCGCGCAACAGAGCGAGAAGTTCCTCCATCCCATCGACGCGCACCGTCCTGTCCAAGGTGTTTTCTATGAACTTGCCGGGGTGCGGTATCGACCCACCCAACTCGTCGTCAGGAGGTAGTGCCTGTGCCTTCATCGTCCCGTACCCATTGTCAATCAGCCACTCCTCACACAGTTGCATCAGAAGCCGAAGCTGATCCGTACTCCAGTCCAGTCTGCCTAGCCACTCCAGCAAGTCTCGTACAGGCTTCGCGTCCTTCATCGTGTTGACTCCTCACTCACTCCGTATTTCTTGACGCACCATTTCCGACGCCCACCCACCCACGCTTTCCCTTCTTCTCGTTCTGATTTGTCCCACTCGCCTTCGGGGCACTCGGGATTGCGACACTCTATGGTGTCGTAGTCGAACGGACAATCGTCGCAACTGTACCCATCCGGTATCGCCACTTCAATCAGATGCTTGCTCATCGCTTCGCGTCCTTCATAGTCCTACCTCACCCCCCTCATTGAGCAGAAACAAGGCATATGGCTCCACAGAAACCAACAGAGCAACCACTTGCGGATCGCCGGTTCCTAGTCCGCTATCCCCCAAGATGTGTGAACGAGCCGCCCGCAACCACCCACTCACCCACCGCTTCCTCTCCTCGGAGTCCTTCACGTAGGGACACCGTGCTTTTCTCTGGAGCAGACGATATGCCTCTACTCCCTTCAGTCCCTCTTCTCCAAGATGGGCAGACTCCACGCTGTAAACAGTCATCGTTTCGCCTCCTATTTCTTCACTGACCGATCCCCGGCCACTTATTCAGGCACTCCTTGCACCGCATCGGCCCTTTCAGCCCACACACCAACCCCTTACAGAATAGGTGGCAGATATCTGGACGATGCAGTTTCGCACACGGGCCGCAGTCCTCCCCCGCCCCGATCTCGAACTCGTCAACTACCTTCTGCGTGGTTGGTTCTTCGTATGCCTCATTGTCCTCTTCTCTTTCCCACCTACCGCTCTCCCACCAGTAAGCCCAACCACTCCGGTAGTGTTTGTCGATGGCCCCAATCGTACCTACCATCCCATCTTTTGTATCACGAACCTTCTGCCCCACCTTGAACTTCGGTGCTGAATGTTCTTCTGCCTTCAACCAGCACTCCACGAAAGACCGTGACGTATCCCCTCCTAGTTCATATCTCCACCCGTCCCCATGTTCCCCACACTCCGTTGGAAACCACTTCGGATCACTCGAAACCGAATACACTCCAGTAGTGTCCCCATCTCGTGTGACCCGATCTCCCTTCTTGAACTTCGGCTTGGATCGTGACTCTTCGTACACGAACGACAGATTGCTCTCACGCACCCACCCGAGCTTCTCAATCAGATACTCCCATCCCTCTACACCACACCAAAGCGGGGCATCCTCTATCCTCCTGATCTCACGGAACACCCGAACCACTTGCCCCTTCGCAAACTTCGGTGCAGTGGGAATCACCATCACAGGGCGCTCCTCTTCCCTCTTCGCCTTCGGCCTTGCTCGGCAGATTTCTCTACCCACATCTTCAAGCATACGCAGAACCGATATACTCACTCCAAGACCGGCGTCCATCTCCTCTACCTGTCGCGCCATCACCCACTTCTCCACCCTACCGAGGGCCTCGTTGACGGCCTTGTCGATCTCGTCCTGCTGTTCCCCCACCAGCCCCTTCACGAACTCCAACACCTTGTTGAACGTCCGCGCCCTCACTCCCTGATTCGTCCTATCAAGATCGTGAAATCGGAGTTCCGTGTTCTCCCTGATCCGGTCGATGAGCCACTCCTTCAGTTCGTCCAGTACGTTCACGACTTCCTCCTCCCCAATCTCTCCCTCCAACCCCTACGCAGGATCGGAATCTTGAATACCTTCGCGAGTTCAAGCTCCATCCCCATGCCCTCTGTGATCTTCCTACCGAGCACCACCACGGCGTCACACCGCCCCATGAGCACGATGCTGTGCATCATGGCGACGAGCCTCTCTTCCTCCTCCGAGATGTACCTATCGAGGAAGAGTTGCGGTGCCACCGGGACGCACAACTTCCGGTTCAGATGGCACCACCGCCTGATCCTCTCGACGTTCCTCTCCACATCCCCGGAGTACGGGGCACAGACGTAGACAACGGTCATGGCTTCTCCTCCTCGATGCGCTGGATTTCGCGCTCCTTCCGAAAACGCTCTAGGTTCCCCATCGCAAGATCGTTGTCGAGAAAACACCCAACTCCACCGCCGATCTTGATCTCTCTCAGCGTTTCTGCCGCTTGAACGTTTTCGCCGCAACAAAAGCCTACGCCAAGCCTATCCTTGGCCGAAGATCGGTAAAGCGCGAAAAGGGCCTGCGCCTTCACCGCCTCCACGATCCGCTCGGCCCGCCCCGGCATCTCCGCGAGAGCGGGACAGTCGGGACGACCCACTGAGCATCCGTTCACGGAACACCCAAGACCATCGAGTTCTACACCAATGCACCGTTTCGCCATCCACGCTTGCAGTTCCTTGCTCGGCTCGCTCACAGCTTCTTCCTCCCTCTCACACGATGACACTGATAGCAGACGAGAAGGACTGTGTCGTCCGACCGTTGCCATGATCTCGTCCTCACACACCAGACCAGTCGGCGACGCCCCTTACCGATTCTGCGATACTTCGTCTGCGTCGCACTCTTGCACGTTCCACAACAGCGTTTCATTTTTCACCCTCCCCGATGTTCACGATGCCGACCTTCGACCCGTTCTCCCCGTGCATCACCGCCGTTCCCGGAGGCAGAGCCGGGCACTCTCTCACAGAAAGTGACAACGGCCCCTCGTCCCTCACCACCTTCTCCTCGTGAGGAAGCACGAACCACAGTCCCTCTTCTCCCGTGTTGCTCATCCTGACCTCGTAGTCCCCTTCCGATTTCCGTGTCACCTCGATGCGCCTGACTGCGGACACGTCCTTCCACTCACCCCGCGTAGTCAGCCCGACCATGACACAAGGAGGAAAGCCGAGAAGATACGAGGGCCGCCGGAACACACCCGTATACCAGTCGTCCCCTCGCGTCCTCGCCTCGTACTCCTTCATCCACTCCCGAAGCAGGTTGTCCAGCGCCGGGACGTTGTCCACCTCGCACTCAATCGTGAGCTTGATCTTCATGCCCGCCCCACCCCACGCAACGTGGCTTCCATCCTCCG